>JAEEGI010009346.1_pt1 | contig 21493 bp, 11 predicted proteins | sample 8958751 | NCBI WGS metagenome assembly JAEEGI01 (sample SAMN16246545, study PRJNA631951) | gut metagenome | biome: gut microbiome; feature: rumen; material: KS-attached | host: Bos | place: Iran: Karaj | collected 2018-10 | reverse complement strand
CCATGGCCCGCAATCATCAGGAGTACGCCCGCCGTCGTGCGGAGTGGGGCCCTTGGAACTACCGCACGAACAGCGCCCGTCTGGATGTGTTCTTCCGTGAGGGCATAGAGCGCATAAAGGGGCGCGAGGATATCGTGACCATCGGAATGCGCGGCGATGGTGATGAGGCGATGAGTGGTTCTGCAGATGTGAAACTGCTGGGGCGCATCATCGAAAAGCAGCGTAAGATTATCAAGGAGGTGACGGGGCGCCCGGCAAAAGAGACTACGCAGGTGTGGGCCTTGTACAAGGAGGTGCAGGACTACTACGATGCCGGCCTGCGCGTGCCTGACGATGTCACCGTACTGCTCTGCGATGACAACTGGGGTAATGTACGCCGCGTTCCCACAGCCAAAGAACAAGAGCGCAGCGGTGGTTGGGGACTATACTATCATGTTGATTACGTTGGTGCCCCACGCAACACGAAGTGGATCAACGTCACCCCTATACAGAATATGTGGGAACAGTTACAGCTGGCCTATAATGGCGGTATTCAGAAATTGTGGATCCTCAACGTTGGCGACCTGAAACCGATGGAGTATCCCATCCAACTTTTCATGGATATGGCATGGGATCCCTCGAAATATCACGCAGGCAACCTACTCGACCACACTCGTGCCTTCTGTGCGGAGAGTTTCGGTGAGGGACAAGCCGAAGAAGCTACCCAATTGCTGAACCTCGTCAGCAAATACAACGGGCGCATCACCTCAGAAATGCTTGATGCTAGGACATACACAACAAATGAGTTTGAGCAGGTCGTATCCGAATATCAAGCCATTGAAGCCCGTGCCTTACGTCAGTTCATCACGTTGGAACCCGAGGCCAGAGACGCTTACCGTCAACTCATCCTCTTTCCTATCCAGGCCATGGGCGCTGTCTATGAGATGTACTATGCCCAAGCCATGAACCATGCCCTCGCTCAGCTTGGTGATCCCGATGCCAATTGTTGGGCAGAACGCTGTCGTCAAGCCTTCAAACGTGATTCTCTACTCAATTTGCAATATAACAAAGAGATAGCAGGTGGCAAATGGGATGGTATGATGATCCAGAAGCACATTAGCTATACGATGTGGAACGATGCGTTCCCTGCCGATGTCTGCCCTAACCTCATAAATGTGCCGACTCCAACCCAAGGTCCCACCTTCATGCCTAACGACGGATACATCAGCATAGAAGCCGAACATACCTTCAGTCGTACCGATGCCTCTTTGGCCAAATGGACCATCATCCCCTACATGGGGCGAACACGTAGTGGTATAGCACTCATGCCATATACCACCCCCACCGATGGCGCAGCCCTCACCTACCGCTTTAAATCACAGGGAGTGAAGACAGCCAAGATCCATATCATCACAAAATCTACCCTCGATTTCCTCGACAAAGGTGGTCTTATATATAATGTAATCCTCGACAACAATAGTCCTGTGAGTATCAACTTCAACGGCAACCTCAATGAGAAACCTCAAAACATTTACAGCATCTACTACCCCACCGTCGCTGGGCGTGTCGTGGAGAAAGAGATTGAATTGCCCCTAAATGCAGTACAGGATTTTCATACATTAACCCTTTGCCCGCAAGATCCGGGCATTGTCTTTGAGAAGATTGTCATTGACCTTGGCGGTTACCAGAAGCAGTTTCTTTTCGGCAAGGAGTCGCCAAAAACATATAAATAATTCTACGCGTCTATCAAAAAAAAGACTACAATTGTTATACTAATTGGTTTTTTTTGTATTTTTGCAACCAAAACCAACTAACGATAACAATCATGTATAATATGAGACGCTTACTTCATATTGTGCTGGCAGGTGTAATGCTCCTGTCGGCACAGTCTATCTTTGCCTCGAAGGTATTAGGCCTTCATGTGATTGACAAGCACTATCTGATGCTGCACGTGCGCGATGGTGAAGTTCACTACCGTGACAATGCCACAGGTCCCAGCGCCTACCTCGGTCATTCTTTTGCTGAAGGCGATGACACCCTCATTGTATTCGCCCCCCGCCTCAATGCCGATATAGCCCAACAGGCCAATCTGTGGCAGGTCAGCTCTACTAATGACAAAAGTTTTGCTACTACACAGCCCCTTCGCATCTGGCGTAAGTCGAAACCCATGAACACAGACCATACACTTACCAGCGAAAACGACCACTGGCTATTCTTACAATTGCCTCAAGCGATGCGTCAGGGATGCAATTATACTGTCAATATTCCGAAAGAACTTGGTACAGACAAGTCTGCTATCAGCATACATTATGATATTTGGAACACTGTTTCCGAAGCCATTCATGTCAACATCATCGGATACTCTCCATCAGAAGCTCTCCATGCCGCCGACCTTTATCAGTGGTTAGGCGATGGAGGACAGCGAGACTACCGCGAATGGGAAGGTCGTAAGGTTTATCTCTATAACGTTAAGACAAAGAAGAAACACAATGCTGGCATCATAAAATTATGGAAAACCATAGCTGATGCCTCCATGGAGGCCGGTGGAAAGAACCTTATAGGCACCGATGTATGGGCTATTGACTTCAGTGGTACTCAACCTGGCCGTTATCGTCTAGTCGTTGAGGATGTAGGCTGTTCGATGGATTTCGACATTGCCACAGACATCTACTACCAACCCTTCCGCTATTCCGTACGTGGTTACTACTACATGCGACTTGGAGAGCCCAAGGATCCCGAACACGTATGGCCCGTACCCCGTCAGCCACAATTCATACCAGAGACCGACCCCAAAGGTCTTACTGTTTATAAAACAGATTTTCACCCCTTTATGAAAGAATGGCGCGACCTGCGAACTGATGTATGGGATGAGCCCCACTTCAAGCCTGTCTTCGCATCCCGGTTTTGGCAGCATCGTCTTCCTGGCAATCCTGTTAACACAGAGGTACGCGGTGGGCACTCTGATGCCATGGACTGGGATCGTCATCTCGCTCACGTCAGCAACATCTATGACATGCTTCTGCCCTATATTCTTTCAAACGGTCGTCTGTCAGATGATAACCTCGGTATCCGCGAAAGTGGCAATGGTATTCCCGACATTATCGACGAAGCACGCAATGAAGTAGACTTCTTCCTCTCTATCCGTGACGGAGAGGGCTACTCACAAGGAGTTACCAATCCCTCCGCCGATTGGAGCGTCATGTTCCAGGCTGGGTGTACGACGATGGCAGCATGGGCTAACGCTGCAAATTGTTCCGTCCTTGCCGAAGCTTTCCGTCTGCAAGGTCATGACTCTTTGAAGACATACTACACTGACGAGGCTATTAAAGCCTTCCGATATGCATCAAAACAAGAGTGGAGTCAGCTCGATGATTTGCAAGACATCGGTAGCATGCAGATGCGCGGCCGTGATTTCCGTCAACTAGCAGCGGCCTTCCTTTACAATATAACAGGTGACACCGCATGGGAAGATATCTTTGCCCAGGAACCTTATAAACCAGCCATCAACAATGTATGGATTGCTGCAGCATACATGACCTGTCCACATCCCCGCCATTATATCGAGCTTTATCAGAGCATCAAGGCCGGTGTCAATGATCAGGCAGAGTCCTATAACATCTCCAACATGTCTAAGCGTCCTTCAAGACGTTGTGCCAATGACCGACGATGGCAAGTCTCGCAAAATCTCCAGCTTGTCATGCTTGCACATTACATTACTGACAATAAGTCCCGCAAGCGAGAACTTGAGCATGCCATGTTTACTGAAGCCAGTTGGGCTATGGGCCGGAACCCAGGAAACATTGTTGAAATGACCGGTCTTGGCGAACGGCACATTACCGACTGCTACACGACTGGACGTAATGACGGTGCTCCAGAGTCACATCCTGGACAGACACCATTTAATGGTACTGAGACATGGTCGCCCGGACATAATGGGGGCGATGCTCGTGTCATCCTCAAATATTGTTATCCTGACTGGAATAATGGAGGCTGGCCGCGTCAAGAATCTTACTTCAACCAACGCTATTTCTGGGTCAATGGTGAGTTCACGCCCCGTGAGACCATGCGCGGTAAGATGGCACTTCTCGGCTACCTTTATGCCATTCGTTAACACTAAAAAACCTTTGCAATCATGACCGTGCTTAAAAGATCTCTACTTCTCATCCTCTGCCTCCCGATTCTCTGGTCTTGTCAGGAGCCAAAGCCCAAATATGTTATTGGTGTGTCTCAATGCTCAGAAGATATCTGGCGTTCATGGCAGAACTCAGAAATGCAGATGGAAGCAAATTTCCACCAAGGTGTAGAACTGCGTTTCACCGCTGCTCACGACAACTCCGATACCCAGATTCACCAAATTGACAGTCTCGTCTCAAGCGGTATCGATCTGCTCATCGTTGCGCCCAACCAGCTTACAAACGTATCCTCTGCCATTGACCGTGCGTTTGACAAGGGAATCCCAGTCATCGTCTTCGAACGCAAGACCGATGCCCAGAAATATACCGCCTTCGTTAGTGCAGACAACTACGAAATGGGACATGAGATGGGTGAGTATGTAGTCTCTCGTCTTCACGGAAAGGGGACTGTCATGGAAATATTAGGACTGAAAGGCTCTTCCCCCGCAGACGACCGTCATCGTGGTTTCAACGACGCCCTCAAAGGCAGTGAAGTTCAAGTGGTAGCTACTATACAGGGTAATTGGACTGAGGATGTAGCCTACAATGCCGTGAAGGCTTATCGCGGAGACTTAAGCAGCATCGACCTTGTTTTCGGGCATAACGACCGCTCCGCTATCGGTGCTCGCAAAGCCTTCGTCGAGAGAAAAAGCGAGAAGTTACCTCTATTCTGCGGTATCGATGGTTTGCCAGGAGAAAACGGTGGAATCCAACTTGTCAGAGATTCCCTACTCGACGCCTCTTACATCTACCCCACAAGAGGTGACTATTTACTCTATCTTGCCCTCAACATCTTAGAGGGACGCCCTTATCAAGAGGAGACCATGCTCACTTCTGCCCTCGTCACTCGTGACAATGCAAACGTACTACAGCTAGAGAGCGATGAGGTGATGCGTCAGACACAGCGGTTGGAACGGCTGAACCAGCAAGCAAGTGGTTACCTCCAACAACTTGCCAACGAGCGCGTCATCAATATTCTTGCCGTAGTCCTCGTTATCCTACTGCTTATCATGCTTGTTGTGATCTATATCTACTTCCTCCAGCGAGCACGTATCAGTGAGGAACGCAATAAAATGGAACGTGAACAACTCGATTTCTATACTCAAGTAAGTCATGAACTACGCACTCCTCTTACCCTTATCGAAGGACCATTAGCACAACTCGCTGAGACCAATGATATCCAAAATGCCAGTGCAGAAGCATCAGGACTCTTCTCAATAGTCTTGCGCAACACACGTCATCTTTCCCAACTCATTAGCAAGATGCTTGATGCTCAAGTCCGACATAGTAGTCTCGTCAGTATCCAGGAATCAGAGCCTATCAACCTGTCGCAGACCAAAATCCCAACTCTCGACACCAACGATGACATCGACAGTACACACCCAACGATACTCATTGTTGATGACAATGCAGATATACGCGCCTATTTAAGTAATATTCTGAAGCCCCACTATCAGGTGAACGAAGCTGCAGACGGTCAGCAAGGGCTTAATCTCGCTAACGAGATTGTACCAGACCTCATAGTCAGTGATGTCATGATGCCCGTCATGAACGGTTTGGAGTTCTGCCAACGCGTTAAAAACGGTACTGCGACCTCACATATCCCTGTCATTTTGCTCACAGCCCGTGCACTTGACGAGCATCAGGTTGAAGGCTATGAGAGTGGTGCCGATGCCTATATCACGAAACCTTTCTCCGCCGAAGTGCTTCTTGCCCGGATTAATAACCTATTGAAGAATCGCCGCCGTCTGAAGAACCTATTCGGTAACAAGGAAGAAGAAAAAAAGGAAGAAAAGAGTAAGGAAGTAGAGAACAATGAGGAAGAGGCTAAGTTTACCACCCAGGAAAGCGCTTTCCTACTGAAGTTCCGAGATTTCATTGAGAAGAATCTTGCTGACAGCGATCTTAGTGTCGAGACTGTTGGCGCCGAACTCGGACTTTCACGAGTACAACTCTACCGCAAAGTCAAAGCCCTCACAGGACTATCGCCTGTTGAACTTCTTCGGACAGCCCGTCTTCAGAAAGGTCGTCAGATTCTTGAGACCACTGGGAAATCCGTCTCTGAAGTTGCTTACGAAGTGGGATTTACCGCCCCAAGTTATTTCACCAAATGTTTTAAAGACGAATTCGGCATCAGCCCCTCAGATCTATAAATTACGGCTTCATTAATCTAGTATGTGGCAATTTGACGGATAGCATCTTCAAAGGCCTCCTTGTTGAAGGAACGGGCCTTCAGTTTGGAGCGGTAGGTGTAGATAGTGCTAATACTAGAGCGAAGGATGTCGGCTATTTCCTGGTTGTCAGTAATACCAAGGCGGATGAGAGCCAGGATACGAAGTTCGGTAGTAAGATGCTTACTGTCACCTTCGTTAAGATCGAATGCATCTGTAGGTAAAAGAAGTTTATTGACTTCGCTGATAAAACCTGGCCAGATATTGAGGAATGCTTCATCAAAGTTTTGATGGAACATGCGGATGCCACTATTTATTGCTTGAGGGCTTTTCAGTTCTGCATAGAGCTCCTCTAGTTTTCGGTCGCGAGCAAGGCGGTTGAGATGTTTGTTCCGATCCTCACTCTGTTTGATAAGATTACTGCTGAGTTCAAGGAAACGCCCAATATACTCTTCTTTGATGCGGTTAGCTTCCTTCATTAAAATGTTGGCACTTTGAATCTGTTCATTATGGGCAGTGAGAGCACTATTCATGGCCTCTATTTGGCGACTTGCAGTTTTTTTCTTGCGTAACAGGACAAGGGTATAAGCCATAATGCCGAGAAGGACAAGTGAGATAAAAGAGATAATTCCGAGGTAAATGTAGGTCTGCGACTGTGTCTGGGAACGTTCTAAATCATACAGTTTCATGATTTGCGGTGCCATACGTCCCACCTGCATCATGCGCAAACGGCTGCCATAAAACTGTGCCTCAGTTATGGACTGATAGAGGTAGCGATAAGCAATATCGTTCTCTCCACGAGCCATGAGGATCTCAGAAAGCGATCGTAGAGAGTTGTTCTCACGGATAGCCCCCAACTCATCACTGATGGCGCTAAGCAGAAGGTAGTATTCCTGATGAGCAAGATCCTTTTTACACTGATAGAAGTACGCTAGGGTACTTGTAATGATGCTGTACGTACGTGTACTTACCTCAAACTTTGGCAAGCAAGCTTCCATCATTTGGATAGCTTTGTCAGGATTTCCTGTTTCACAAGTATAGGTAGCATAATTAAAGAGATAGTCGTAACTATCCTTTGGTGCCGTTTGGATAATCAACTGGCGATAATACTGTGCTTTCTGAATATAATCGGGAAAGTAAGGAGTGAACTGAGCCATCTCCGAACGGTAAAGGTTAAGTTCGCTCTGCTGGTTGTAGTAGGCAATACGCTGTTCAAGACAAAGTTTTTCGGGGTCAATCTCATCAAGTAAACGACGTGCACGATCAAAAAGGCCTGTGACAGAAAGAATATGGGCCATACGAATGGCACTGGCAGCAAAACGGTCATGATCGTCAGTATGGCGCAACCGTACTACGTTTTTTTCAACATAATAGAAAGCAGAATCGAAACGGAAAGCCACATATTCGTCATAGAGCCGAAGGTTTTGGTCACAAATTTGATCATCGGTGAGAGTCATTCCCTTCAAGCCCTCTTTCAAGTTCTGAATACGAGCTTCTTTTGAAGCTGTCAAATCCTGATAATGAAGAATAAGACTGTCGAGCGTATGATACAGGGGTATCACATTGGTTGCAGTACCGAGAAGGGCATGCATACCGAAGAAGACAAGCAGACAAGATCGTTTTATCATTGTTAGTACTTTTTTGTATGCTGCAAAAGTACATATTCTTTTTGAAAGCACCAAATATCCAAGCATACTTTGAGCGATTTTAGGGTTGAATTCATTTTGATTTTTTTGAAAAGAGAATTTTATAACATACTGATTATCTGATAATTGCATTTTTGAAGATTTTGATATTTGTTTGTTGAACTTGTAGTCCACATTTTAAACCTCTATCTTTGCCAACGAAATCAAAATTCGACCCATTCCCGCAAACCAATAAATATCAACATAATGAACAAGTTAATAGTTAGTTTAGTTATAGTAGTTAGTAGTTTTGTTAGTTCCAGCGTTATGCCTTGTAACGCGAAAAACGCAGTGGTATCTTCACCCGATGGTGCCGTGACGGTGACCGTCGGTGTGGAGTCCGCTAAACCATTCTACACCGTAAGTTATCAGGGTAAGATGCTGGTGTCTCCATCACATTTGGGATTCCGTCTTGATGATGGAGAAATGGGCACTCATGTAAAGATGGGTACTACAAGCCAGAAAACAGTTGATGAGACATGGTTTCAGCCTTGGGGAGAAAGTGAGGTTGTTAGAAATAACTATAACGAATTAAAAGTGAAGTTCGAAGAACGCGGAGGACACCATATGCAAGTAGTGTTCCGTGTGTTCAATGACGGATTTGGCTTCCGCTATATATTATCAGATATGAAAGGGGGAAAAGAATATAGCGTTTTGGACGAATTGACGGAAATGACTTTGGCGCATGACGCTAAGGCATGGTCGATTTCCTCAAATCATACGGAATATTTCGAAGGTATCTATAAGGCTAGCATGCTGAGCGAGAAGGACACTGTATGCACACCACTTACCATAGAATATGAGAAAGATCTGTTTCTGGCCATCCACGAGGCTGCACTTGAGGATTATGCAAGTCTTAATCTCACGCCAAGAAAGGAAGGACATAATGGAGTACGGCTCCTGACAGCACTTACCCCTTGGAACAACGGTGTAAAAGTCTATGCAAAAGGAGAAATGAAGAGTCCCTGGCGCACGATGATTATCAGTAAGACTGCTGGAGGACTTCTGACATCAAATCTCATGCTGAACTTGAATGAGCCATCACGCATTGAAGACACCTCATGGATTGAACCAGGACGCTATATTGGAATCTGGTGGAGCATTCATAAGAAACATAACACTTGGGAAATGGGCCCCACACATGGTGCTACCACAGAAAACGTAAAACGGTATATAGACTTTGCTGCGAAACATGGTTTTAGTGGAGTGTTAGCTGAGGGTTGGAACCCAGGATGGGGGGCCGGTGAGCAAGTAACATACTTAAAAAGCTACCCAGACTTTGATATAGAGGAGGTAACTCGTTACGGACTTTCGAAGGGTGTGCGCTTTATTGGACATACGGAAACCTGGGGGCGCGCCGCGCTATTAGAACAAGAGATGGATGAGGCATTCGGCTGGTTCAGCAAACTAGGCATCCGTACAGTGAAGACAGGCTATGTGGGGCATCTGTTTGATGGGAAAGAGCTTGCCAAGTCACAATATGGAATCCGCCATTATCGTCGTGTTATAGAATGTGCCGCCAAACATCATATTATGATTGACAACCATGAGCCAGCTATGCCAACAGGCATCCAGCGTACCTGGCCGAACTTAATGACACAGGAAGGAGTGCGCGGACAGGAGTACAACGCCTGGGACAGAAGAGGCGGGAATCCCCCTGAACACACCGTGACACTTCCATTCACACGCGGTCTGGCCGGGCCTACAGATTTCACACCTGCCATATTCAACTTCTCGGAGATTGTCAAGGGGACACACCCCCATTCAACCCTAGCCAAACAACTTGGTGAGTTCGTCGTCATTTACAGTCCTTTACAGATGGCTGCCGATGCTATCGAGAATTATGAAGGCCAGCCCGCACTAACGTTTATCGAGAGTTGTCCTACGACATGGAACAAAACAGTAGTGCCTAATGGTGAGATTGGGAAATATATCACGATTGCTCGCAAAGAACGTCATGGGGATCGGTGGTTTATTGGCAGCATCACCAATGAAGAGGCCAGAGATCTGACCATCAAACTTGACTTCTTGGACGAAAGCACCAACTACAAAGCCATCATCTATGAAGATGGTCCAGAAGCAGACTTTGAAAAAAATCCTTACGCCATGACAATCCGACAAATAGAACTGAAGAAAAATGACGAGTTGAGACTACATCTCGCCCGCAGTGGAGGAGCAGCTATCAGAATTGAGAAGAAATAAGAAATATAATAGTATTTTCACTATCAACTAACTCTATTTATTAATAAAAACCCAACAAAAATGAAAAGAAAAAATTCGTTTCACCGCTTACTTACTTTTGTAGCGGTCATGTTTTTTGCCTTGGATATTTCTGCACAGACCACCATCCGTGGTCATGTGAAGGATGACACTGGCGAGGACGTCATTGGCGCCTCGGTTGTGGTGAAAGGCACAAACAACGGTACCGTCACTGATTTCGATGGTAATTTCAGTCTGCAATGCAAGGCTGGAGCAACACTTGTTTTCACCTACATCGGCTTTAATCCGCAGGAACTAGTAGCCAAAAACGGCATGGAAGTAACCATGAGTGAAGATGTAGCACAGTTGAATGAAGTTGTGGTTGTCGGCTATGGTTCGATGGCCAAGAAAGAGATTTCCAGTTCTGTAGTACAGATTAGTAAAGACCAGTTTAACCAAGGTGTCGCAAGCGATCCAATGGCACTTATTGCAGGTAAGGTTGCAGGACTTAATGTCGCCTCGTCGGCCGACGCAAACCCTAATGCAATGACAAATATCCAGGTACGTGGCGCTGGTTCGCTGACAGCGAGCAACGGTCCGTTGGTGGTTATTGATGGTATTGCCGGTGGCGACCTACGTAACATCGCCACTCAGGACGTGGAGTCAATCACCGTACTAAAGGATGCCGGTTCTGCTGCCATCTATGGTACTCGTGGTGCCAATGGCGTGATTCTTGTAACCACGAAGAAAGGATCTGGCACAGCAGGAGTAACTAATGTAACTTATGACAGCTATGTGGCCTTAAGTTTTCAGAAGGCCAAACCCGATATTCTGTCAACTGACGAGTTCCGTCGTTCGCGCCGTGGTCAGGACTATGGTGCTGATACCGACTGGTGGAGTGAGATCACTCGTAAGAGCAGTTACAACTTAAACCAGTATATCTCTATTGATTCCTCGACAAAAAACGGTTATTTCGGCCTATCAGTGAATTACAAGAAAGGAAATGGCTTAGACATTGTTTCCAACCGTGAGGAATATGGTGGTCGTTTTGTTGGCGAGCAACGCGTACTCAACGGGCGTGTACAGTTCAACTCATCACTCTCTGCCCGTAAAGTCCATGAGGAATGGGGTAACGACGGGCTGTTTGATACCGCCCTTACCATGAATCCTACCATTCCCGTAAAGAATCCTGACGGTAGTTATTATCAGCCGAACTCTCCCACAAACATCCACAACCCTGTAAATGACTTGAAGGAGAACGTCAGTCAGGGAGATCGCGTGTATATTTTAGGTAATGCAGACGTAAAACTGAACATCCTACAAATGGAACAGCACAACCTCAACACCTCGTTGAGCTATGCTCTGCAGTACAACGATCTGAAAGAGAACTTCTATACACCTTCGACATCAAGTGAGTCGTTCTGGAACGGCTACGCTGGACGAGCACGCATCAACTACCAGAAATGGTGGACAAACCGTTTAGAATGGCTCGTTAATTACACAATGACCATTGATGCCCACCAACTGAAAGCTGTGCTAGGCTATTCTTGGGAGCGCAGCAAATGGGAGCAGAGCGGCAACGAAAATATGGGCTTTGTCTATGACGCTCTCTCTTTCCACGGCATCGGTAGCGGCAGTTATCTGCGTGACGGGAAGGCGAATCTATGGGCAGGAAGTTCAGAATCGACATTAATCGGTTTCTTCGGCCGTTTGAACTATAATTACAACGACATGATCTTCGCCTCAGCCTCTATGCGTCGCGAAGGTAGCACAAAGTTCGGTGCTAACAAGAAATGGGGTAATTTCCCCTCAGCATCACTGGCTTGGGAAATCACCAAGACCCCGTTTGCCCAAGGGTTATCATCAACCTTCCAAAGTTTGAAACCACGCGTCAGTTATGGTGTTACAGGTCGTTCAGATTTCAATGCTTATCAAAGTATCGCCACATACAGCACCCGCGGTGCATACCTCATCGAGAACCAGTGGATCAACGGTTATGCTCCGTCACTCAATGCAAATTCCGATTTAGCATGGGAGAAATCAACGGCTTTCAACGTAGGTCTCGACTTCGTGGCTATGAACAGTCGCCTACGTGGTAGCATTGAGTACTTCGACCGTCGTTCAAAGGACCTGCTCTATAACTATACAGCTCCACAGCCTCCTTTCATCTACAACACAATTCTCGTGAACGTTGGTACGACGAAGAACACCGGTATAGAGGTAGCCCTCGACTACGACGTATTGGCAAAAACAGCTTTGAAGTGGACCACAGGCATCAATTGGAGCATGGGAAAGACCAAACTCACCAAACTCTCGAGTGATGCCTACCAAATGGCCTACCTCGACCTTTATCAGAAACCAGGTCCCGGTACCAGCGAATACTTCTTCCGCGTTGAAGAAGGAGGTGAAATTGGTCAGTTTTATGGCTATGAGCACGCAGGAATCGATGACAATGGACTGTTACTTATTTACGATAACAACGGTAACGCTGTTCCTGCAGCCCAGGCCGATCCTTCGTACAAGCGCAACATCGGTAATGGTGCACCCAAGCACTTCTTGTCATGGAGCAACTCTGTGAACTACAAGAACTGGGATCTGAGCATGCTCTTCCGCAGTGCATTAGGCTACCAAATCTTTAACATGCGCAAATACGGCATGGGACTGAAAGGTGCAGGTACTGATAACGTATTGCGTACTGCCTATACCGACTATTCAAACGTCGAGTCGAGTGGTGGTATCATCTCTAGCTATTTCCTGGAGAATGGAAATTATGTAAAACTCGACAATGTGACCATCGGCTATACTTACAGGCCAAAGAAACGTGAACTAGTGGAGAGTCTTCGTGTGTATTTGACAGCCAAGAACGTCTTTACATTAACTGGTTATGAAGGTAACGATCCTTCGATTGTCACTTCAACAGGCATCACCCCGGGTATCGATTCTAATAGTGCTTATCCGCAGGCCACTCAGTTAAGCCTTGGCATAACCCTTCGCTTCCACTAAAGGTAAACATGTAAACAGGTAAAAAAAGTAAGAATATGAAATCAATCAAATACAATATCCTTGCGATTGCGCTGGGACTTGGTCTGGCTGCTTGTACAGACCTTGACGAGAAGGTTTATGACCGCATCGACGCAGGTGTTTATTACCAAAATGAGGCCAGCGTAAAAGGAGCTGTGTCCGCTATCTACGGGCAGACCTCCCAGACTCTGGCTGGTGAAAATTTCTTCCACCTATCAGAATATCCTTCGGACCAAATTACATGGCGTGTATGGAACGGTGGTCTCTGGGGTTGGGACGAAGCCATGAAGACCGTACTGTCATGGCACAATTGGACTTCAGAATCAACAATTATTAATAATGCGTGGAACGGTGCCTGGACAGCCATTGGACTTGCGAATCTGCTACTCAGCGATCTTGAAGGTTTGAGTGCCGCTAGCCTTAGCATGACCGATGCTCAGTTATCCCAATACGTGGCTGAAGTTCGCACCATCCGTGCCTGGAACTACTACTGTATCTTTGAACTCTGGGGTGGTGCATTACCACTGAACACATCGGCCAGTAGTGTGGTTCCTGGAACAGCCGATCCCGATTGGGACACTTCTTGCAAGAAAATCTATAACTTTATAGCAACAGAACTCGATGAAACCGTTGACGCCCTTGCACAAGACGACTCTAACCACTCGATGGTGAATCGCGCCAATCAGGCCATGAACCGTCTGCTCAAAGCTCGTCTGCTGCTTAATGCCGAGGTATTCATTGGCGAAAGCCATTACGACGAGTGTGAGGCCCTTTCTAAGGATATCATCAATGGCAAGTATGGTAATTATAGCATCGATGAGAATTACCGCAACCTTTACAGCATGGACAATGTGAAGAGTCCAGAGGTAATCTTTGCTCTAGCAGCAGAAGACGGTCAGGGCGCAGCCAATGCTATTTCAAATGTTCGTACGATGGTAGGTATGTGGTACGGCTATGCTGATTATTTTGGACAAAGCTATGATGGTATCGGTGCCTGGAACTGTGTTTGTCTGGTTCCTTCGTTCGATAACTCAGGTACCGTTCAGCCCACGGGCGGATCTATTGGCGCGAAGTGTTTTCTTGACTATGGCGACAAGTTGGGTGCTCCCTATGAGCGTTTCGACGACCGTGACATCCGTAAGCAGAACTACACCTATGATGCAACAACTAAGACCCACGGTCCCGGTATGTTCTTAAAAGGCGTCATCCGTGCTAACTTCGGAACGGGCGACGTGCTGAAAGCTGATGCAGACCGCGATGGGCAGGATCTGGTATATGTGGATCAGTTGGGTACCTTCCTGAACCAAGGTCGTGACCTTGAGACAGTGATGAGTCCTCGATGGGGCGAGACAAACTCAGGTGTACGTTTGGTAAAATATCCGCTCTATCCAAATGACGAACAGGGCGGCTTTAAGAGCATCGATGATGTGCAGTTCCGTTTGGCAGAGGCTTACTATAATGTAGCAGAATGTGAGATGCGTAAGGGTAACAGCAATGAGGCCAAGAACTATGTAGATGCCGTGCGCCAGCGTTACTTCAAGACCTCTGACCGCACATCTGCACTCAGTGTTCCTGGTCCTGGTTTCTCACAGTTCGATATGGACTGGATGCTCTCAGAATGGGGTAAAGAATACTTGGGCGAGGGTAACCGCCGTCGTACAGACCTGCGACGCTTCGACAAGTTCACGCAGGGACAATGGTGGTTCTGGGGACGTGCAACTGAGGATGGCATCAGCCTACCTGCTACACGTGACCGCAAATATGAATGGTATCCATTGCCACAGACAGCCATCTCTGTCAATCCGGGATTGATACAGAACCCAAACTATTAAATTGATTATTGATCATTGAAAATTGAAAGTTATGAACAAGAAATTATATAGTCTGTTACTGGTATTACTGGCCTTCACAGGTCTGATGAGCAGTTGTTCAGACAGCAAAGAGCTTGTATTCGACCACGAGCGTCAACAATTCGAGACACGGTCTGACCGTATCCTGTTAGAGTTCATCGCACCTTTCGGTACTACAGCCGATGAGGAAATCTATATCACTGGCGCCTTTAATGGTGAAGACGAGGCCATCGGAGATTCTCAATATCTGTTGACAAAAGCTCCCAACAGCAATGTAAAGTGGGGAATCTATCTCGATCCCAGCACGTTTGTAGGCGGAAAGTCGCTCGCTGATGGTTTCCGTTTCTACTCTAAGAACCAGGGTAAGGAGTTTACCACTGCTGGCGAAGAGGCTCAACACGTTGATAATCCAGCCATTGGTACTTTCACCAACATCTGGGGACAGAGATGGGAAAGTTACTATTGGAGTGGTGGCGAGGCACCCGAACCTGAGCACGACGGATTCTGTGTGTATGTTGACGACCAGACCGGATGGGATGCGCTCACGCTCTATATGTGGGGTGACGTTAACAACCTAAATGGCGATTGGCCTGGTATGCAGGTAACAGGTACATGGAACCATGGTGGCATCACCTGGAAATATTTCGACTTTGGCGAGGCAAACTCTGGGCTTGTTGAGAACCTTATCTTTAACAATGGCGGTGCTGGCGCTCAGTTAGCCGACTTTAATTTCGCCATCGAGCGTAATCTCTATCTGCGTATCACCGCTGATGGTGTAGAAGAGATCGGAGCCGAACCAACTGTGAAGCACGATGGCTATGCTGTGTTTGTTTACGATGAAACAGGATGGGATGCGCTGAACCTATATATGTGGGGCGACACCAACAATCTGAATGGTGAGTGGCCCGGTATGGAGGTAACAGGTGAACAGACCATCAACGGCATCACCTATAAGTATTTCGATATGGGCGAGGCAAATACAGGTCTTGGAGAGAACCTCATCTTCAGCAATGCCGGTTCTAACCAGTTGGCAGACTTTGCCTATACCATCGACCACGATGTTTATCTGCACATCACCACATCTGGAGTTACCGAGATTGACCCATCAACATTCCAACCTGGCGGTGACACACCTGCACCAGAGCCTCAACCTCAGCCAACAGATGAAACCGTAATCATCGCCGTTAAGAACAGCATCGGATATGCCGATCCTCATCTGTATGTATGGGGTGACAGCGAGGCCTGCGGCGGATGGCCCGGTGCTACTCCTGTCAAAAAGACCGATAATGGTTGGCTACTCTTCGAATTACCAGCAAACGGCACATTCCACCTGATTCTCAACGAAAACGGCAGTCCCCAGATTGACGGTCCTGAAGTGCTTACCAACGGCAGCCATTTCTACGATGTGAATACGGAGTGGACAGAGTCTGCTAACACCGTCACCATCAAAAATGAAGCCGGATATACCGACCCATGTCTATATGCCTGGGGCGATGGCGAGATCTATGGTGGCTGGCGGGGCATCAAGCCTACAAGTAACGAGGACGGAACATTGGTGTTCCCTTTGCCTAATGACGGTGGTACCTACAACCTCATCCTCAACGGTGAAGGCGATGGTGTACAGCAAGATGTTGCTACTATAGTGGCTAACGACAGCTTCACATTCACTGTTAAATAAAGACCACGATGGGAAAAAGAAAAATATCGATTGGACTCCTTACCACAGTGCTGCTACTGGCAGCCTGTGGCGGGAGAACCCAAAGTTTCGACGTTAACAACACACAACCTGTAAGCGACGAGAACCGCATCATCTACCAGATGAACATTGGTGCATTCACTCCCGAAGGGACATTCCAAGCTGCTACACAACAATTGGACCGTCTCGACACTTTGGGCATCGACATCGTCTGGCTGATGCCAATATATCCACGAGGTGCCAAGATGCATAGTCCATACGCAGTGATGGACTACAAAGCCGTGAACCCAGCCTACGGTCATGTGGAAGACGTGAAGACTTTCGTGACACGCGCTCATGAACTTGGCATGAAAGTGTGGTTAGACTGGGTGCCTAACCATGTGGCACAAGAAAATCCTTGGGTTCAAACCCATCCGGAATATTTCACTAAAGATGAGAAGGGGCAGATGATCCATCCTCATGGATGGGGTGATGTGTTAGAACTAAACTACCAGAACCAAGGATTGGTAAATGAGGTAAACACCGCTATGAAGTTCTGGATTGAAGAGTGCGACATAGACGGTTACCGCTGCGACTATGTGTCAAGCCCAACCATCCCCGTTACCTATTGGCAAGATATTATAGCTCAACTGAAGAGTCTGGTTTCAGGAAAGAAAATTGAGATGTTGAGTGAGACGGATATTACAGACCGTAACAACCAGCGTATTGACTCCTGCGGGTTTGACTATGACTATGCGTGGAACTTCCAGGGTTCATTGGCGAGGCTTTGTAAAAAAGGATTCCACGCTGACACCCTCAAGCAAATTTGCCAGCGTTTCCTTGAGAAGTCGGCAAAGATCAAGAACAACAGGATGGTCTATCTCACGAACCACGACCAGAATTACAACGACGGTGGTAATACCCTAAAAGACTTCTACGGTGAAAATCGCTATGGACTCACTGTACTGGAGTTCACTTTCTTTGGTATGCCGCTCATCTATAACGGGCAGGAGATTGGCGATCCCGATACCCTGAATTATTTCACAGATGCCAAAGTAAAGTGGCAGTTGGTTGACCGGAAGATGTATAACACTATACGCTCACTTATCGCCGTTCATCACCAGCAACCCGCATTGGCAGCAGGTGCACCTGTTGAGTTCTTAACTACAAACAACAATGAAGTCCTAGCCTGGCATCGTGGCAACGTTGTGGCTGTAGTAAACTTCTCAGATAAACCTGCAGAAATTGTAATCAAGGATCTTGAAAAAGGCGAATACGAGCAACAGCTTTGCAGCTTTACCATCGCCGAAGGTCCTTCAAAAAAGGAATTCAAACTCGACGCATCATCCCCCATTCCTCTGGAGGCAAAGGGATATGCCGTCTATGTCAGAAAACAGTAATAACCTGCTTCATCAAAAAGGAATTACTGTAATAGAGTACTCTTTGGGGCATGCTGCTCTGTGAAGAACGGCTGCCCTTTATTTAAATAAACGCTTATGAAGAAAATTTTCATCTTACTCCTGATTACCCTGATAGGGATTCATGGTTATGCTACAGACTATGTTGATCTCATCAATCATTCAACAGAGAAACGAGCAGAAGGTCATCGCGTCATCTACGAGATGAATGTGGGCTCCTTCACATCGGCTGGTACTTTTACTGCTGCTCAAGACCATCTTGAAGATCTGAAGACACTGGGCATTGATATTGTGTGGCTCATGCCTATTTATCCCAGAGGTGGAGGCATTAACAGTCCTTATGCTGCCACCAACTTCCAGCAAACGAATCCCAAGTATGGCAGCATCACAGATTTAAAGGCTTTTGTAGAACGTGCCCACGAATTGAATATGGAGGTGTGGCTCGATTGGGTACCCAATCACACCGCCACCAATGCAGATTGGGTTACCTCACACCCCGAGTATTATGCTACGAGCGGAGGAAAGATGATTCACCCGAACAACTATGGAGATGTTTGGCAACTTGACTATAACAATACCGACCTGTTAAATGCCATGAACGATTGTCTAAAGTTCTGGATCGACGAGGCCGATATCGACGGCTACCGGTGCGATTATATCAGTAGTTCCAAAATTCCAGCATCATACTGGGAAGCCACCATTCCTATGATCAAGTCATACAAGGCAGGAAAAGTCATCACTTTCCTTGGAGAAGCAGACATCGCCTCAGATGCCACACGGCTGAAGAATGTCGGCTTTGACTACGACTACGCTTGGCAGTTCCAGTCAAATCTGGCTAATTACGGTTCATCCGGTAATACTGCAGCACGTTTGAAGGCTTTTTCGAACACATTACTTGAGAAATCTTCAGGAGTCTCCTTCGGACGTATGCTGTACGTAACGAATCACGACCAGAACTACAATGAAAGCAAAAAGACACTGACACAAAAGTATGGTGATAATCGTTATGCGCTTACAGTGCTTGCCTATACTGTATATGGTATGCCACTAATTTACAATGGCCAAGAAACAGGTGGGAACCAGGCACTTGACTATTTTAACGACACAAAGATAGACTGGAACGCCAAAGATGAAAAGATGCGAAACACGCTTCGGACCCTTTTTGCATTAAAGCACGTCATTCCAGCCCTCAGTGACAGCAAAAAAGCGACGGAGAATCCAGAGACACAATTTCTCAACGTGACAGGCAATACGGGCGTCTTAGCATACATCCGCACCTATGCCGACAGTCAAGTACTGGTCATGCTCAACATGAGTAATTCTCCAGCAGAAGCCACCATCACTGGTCTCGAAGCAGGAGCATGGAGTTTGTGGCTCAATAGCGAAACCATTGCTGAAGGGACCAGCCGAAAACAAGAGACATTCGAATCAACTCAGTCTTTCGCTCTCGATACGAAGGGCTATCGCGTCTATGTTCGTGGCACCTTCCCTGAAGAAGACACAAGTACCAATATCAAAGCCGTTCTATCTTGCCCCAACGATGAACGATGGTACGACCTTAGTGGACGTACCATTACAACTCCAACAAAACCGGGAATCTACATCAGGAACGGCAGGAAAATGATAGTTAACCCTTAGCAGCCTTATTCTTGATACGGGCACGATAGGCATAGATAGAGTTTGGTGAGTAATGGAGGAACTCAGCGATTTTGGAACTCTCTTCAATGTCTAATCAGTACCGACTCAACATTTGTCCCAGGGGGTGGGACAAACCGTCCCAGGGGGTGGGACCAATTGTCCCAGGGGGTGGGACAAAAACTGCCTAACTTGCTGATTTCCGATTAATATCTTGTCATCAAACATACTGCACAGATACGGAAATTTGCAAGGAATCACATACATTTTGCCGTTTTTAAGCTGTTTTACATGCTTGCATACACTAAAAATTTTGCTGCATACACTAAACTTTGACCTGTAAATCAACAAGTTAAGCTCCAGTGTATGCAGTGTATGCAAAAACCAAAAATAAAATTTTCAAAGTACCAACAATATTACCGGTTGTATATATTATGTTTTCTGAATCCGATTCGCTGAAGAATCTGGCGGGTTCGTTGAAAGTTTTTGGCCGGCAGGTCTTTTCTGTCTATCTTTGCACCATCGAAACGCATGATGAATAATTAAACAATTAAAACAAAATGAAGACAAAAGCAAAGATGATGATGCTCGCTGCCGTGGTGGCAGCATTGATAGCCTGCTCAACAGACGATCCTTTCGACAGTTTTTACGGGAATGGCAACTCCGTTTCAGAAAGGACTGCCCCCAGTGGCGGCGACATGATGAACGGCGGCTCTGGCAGCAGTACCGCTGGCTCTGGCGAACTGCTGTCCTACCAAGTTGCCATCGACAAGACTTCTTCCGAACCTACTGGCAACACCTCAGCCTACTATCCGGAGAGTACAGACGATATCAGCAAGCAGACATTCTCCAAGCAAGTGACCATCGATATGGCTAATCCCGTAGCCAAGACGGAAAACGGTGTAGAGATAACGGTGGAAGACGGCCATATTACAGCCAACCACGGGTCAAACGAAGGAATATGCTATGTGGTCAGTGGCACTACTGCCAATGGTTCGTTAACCATCGATGGCAAAACAGATTTTGAGGTCAATCTGAATAATGCAGACATTACCAATCCCTCATCGACTGCCCTTGACATCGAGAGTAAGATGGCTGCCTACCTGGTGCTCACCGGCTCTAACAAATTGACCGACGGTACCGCCACCGACCATAAGGGAACGCTCTATAGCAAAGGTAAACTACTCGTCAGCGGCACGGGCGCCCTCGATGTCTATGGCACCTATAACAATGGAATCCACAGCAAGAGCTACGTGGTTATCGACAAGGGGGTGAATCTCTATGTCAATACCACCGTCAATCATGGTATCAAAGCCAGCGATCTGGTGGTCATCAACGGGGGCATCATCAATATCGAGTCTTCGGGTGCAGGAGCCAAGGGCATCAACTGCGAGAAGGACATCGTCATCAACGGTGGACGCACCAATGTCATCTGCACAGGAAATGGCACATGGGACACAGAAGACCTGGAGACCAAGGCGGCTACCTGCATCAAGTGCGACAGTATCATGACTATCAAGGGTGGCGAAGTCAACGTCATGGCTACCGGTAGTGGCGGTAAGGGCCTGAAGGCCGATTGGGAGGCCTACATCAGCGGCGGCAAGATCCGCGTGATTACCACGGGAAACTTATACTACAGCAACGGCTCATCTGAAAGCCATAACTACACCGGGAATACAGACAACCTT
>JAEEGI010009343.1_pt1 | contig 21495 bp, 23 predicted proteins | sample 8958751 | NCBI WGS metagenome assembly JAEEGI01 (sample SAMN16246545, study PRJNA631951) | gut metagenome | biome: gut microbiome; feature: rumen; material: KS-attached | host: Bos | place: Iran: Karaj | collected 2018-10 | reverse complement strand
ATTGCGCAGCGTGTAGTTGTTCAGGCCCTCATCGCTCTCGTAGCCATAGCCCTCAATCACGCGCCCTTCCTTCTCAATGTGTATGAAAGCCTCAGAGAACAGCTTGTGCTTATTCTGGTCCCATATCATGTTGTCGGTAAGTATCTTGTCGCCTCGTGCATTATTCACACGCACGTTGCCCACAAGGCTCCACACCTTCGACAGTTCATCATAGTAGGCCGAGTCGCAAATGATTGAAGACTTAGTCGAGTAGTTCTCGTTCAACTCCTCGGCCACCACTCCATCGGGGAAAATCCAGTGCGGCCGTGACGACTCCTCAAACATGAGCCACACCTTAGCATTGATACGGTAACGCGTGCGCCCCTCGTCGCTCACCACCGTCTGCACATCTCGTGTCGACATCGATGGCACCTTCTCGGGGTCGGTAGCACGGTTCACCATATTCTTGACCTCGCCTTTGCACGAGGCAAGGACGAGGCTCAGCACAATAGCGACGAGTGTGAGAATACGATACATCTCCAAACGTGTTAACTCAGAAATATGTGACGGTTTATCGGATCTTGTTCTTCCAGAACCACATCTCGTTGAAGGTAACACTCAAGGTCACATTCAGGTAATCTTCCTTAATTAAATTGGTGGGTGCCGTATAGCGGTGCTTCCACTCCACACCCAGATTCACCAACGTCTTGCTGCCCAAAGCGGGGAATCCAAAGCCAAGCGACAAACCATAGTCGCGCAACTTGTTGCCCTGAACATTCTGATAATCGTTGTTATAGAAGCCACCTATCCTGTAGGCTATGCGTTTCAGGTAACTGCCACGAGGATCGGGCACATATTGCATACCGGCAGCCACTTTCCAGCGATCGTTAAACTGCATCTTGTCGCTTTCAAATCCCTTCAACGGCTCATATTTCGTCTTTGACCAGTCTTGATAGGTAAAGTCGATTTCGCCAAAGAACTTGGCTCCATGAGTGAAACTGATACCAGCTCCAATGGTGTTAGGCATCTCATAGCGACCTTTCATCGACATGTACTGCACCGTGTCGGGCTTGGTTGATTGCGTTTCGTTGTAGGTGCCCCAAGTGTGACCATGGAACGACTTCTTGGGAGAGTAGGTAGCACCAATCACCACACGATCGTCCTTGCTCAGGTTAATGCCATACTGAGCACCCACATGCACGTTCCAGTCGCGCAGTTCCATCGTGCGCAAGAAGAGGCTGGAACTTGACGAAGTCGAGTTGATATAGGTGCTATTAGTGATGGTACCGAACAAATAGGAGAAGTTGACACCTAACGAGAAATTCTTGAAAGGTTCCCAACCAGCACCTAAATACAGTTCGGAGAGCGAACCGTCGCCCGAACGCGACTCACTACCATTATCAAGTTTACTGCCAAAAGAGTAGCCAACCGATGAATAAGGCACCAGTCCAAATGAGCCACCCAGATGATTGGCAATTCTGAAGCATGACGTGATGTAGTCGAGTCCGCCACCAAAGTTGTGGCCTTTCCTACTTCTGGGAATCTCTTCCATCCACACATTAGTCAGGTCCACACCTATGTCCCACATGAATGTAAGCGAGTCGGTCTGAGAATAAGAAGCAGGGTTCATCACATTAATCTGATGTCCGTTCTGCGTAGCGACACCCACGCCACCCATGTGACGCTGCATGCCAGTTGCATTCTCGCCCAACATGCCATAGCCTATGCGGGAATAGGGGCTACTTGTCTGCCCTTGAGCCTGAGCCACCATAGAGGTGCCCAACAGGGCTATTGCGATAAGAAATCTGTTAGTTGCCTTCATTATATCTTAAAATTCTGTATAATCCGTTTGACAATAAATCGTTATCAACTCGAGCCTCCATGCGCATGTACCGGGCAAGCAGAGCACCATCGCCACCGGTGACAAAAACCGTCACCTTATCGACATTCAACTGTTCCTTGACGCGGACAACTGTAGCCTCGACCTCGGCGGCCAGCCCCAGTACAGCACCACTGCGCAGTGCTGTCACAGTGTCGTGCCCCCATGCTGGAGTATCGCCCTCGGCTTCAACGAGAGGCAACGCACTGGTGTAGTGGTTCAGGGCCTTGAGCCGAGTACTGATACCTGCCACAATATTGCCCCCTAGAAAGTTGCCTTGCGCATCCACCACATCGATGGTCGCTGCCGTGCCCGCATCTACCACAAGTGAGGTGGCACCGGGGTTCAAATACCAGGCTCCTACCGCCGTAGCCACGCGGTCACTGCCCAGCGTGTGCGGCGTACCATATTTCACGCCAATGGGCAGAGGAGTGCTGTGACTCAGGCGCATATAGCGTCGCAGATGGCAGTGCAGAAAGTCGTCGATATGACCGTCGATCTTGGTCACGCTCGACAATATCCCTTCTTCGATGGCATGCTGTTCAACAACCGATGCCAGCAAGTCGCAAGTGACCTTGCCCACCCGCTGCCGGTCAATGAGCACATCGCCGGCATATATCGCCAGTTTCGCGCTCGAATTGCCCATATCGATTGTCAGGCTCTTTGTCATTAACGTGCAAAATTAATAAAACGAGTTGAATTAATCCCGTTTTTCCACATATTTTAGCATTTTTCAAACTGCAAGCATTGCAAATTAGAGCATTTTAACCCGATGCGGCCATCAGGTTTTGTGTGTAGAAAGAAAAAATCACTCTTTTTCAGCGTTTTTCTCCTTCTTTTGCTCATGCTCCACGGCAAAGGTGGCATAGATCTGCAACACAGCGCCAGCCATCAGGAAGGGAAGCCAATTCTGGCTGCTCACCTCTGGATAGAGCAGGAAAAAGGCCGACACACAGTAGAACAATGCCGAAATCTTTCCCATGCGGTAGAGGCGCTTGATGCGTACATTATTGCCCTGATAGCGTTCGGTGAGACGCTCGGCAAGCGCCAGCACGGCACCAAAGGCAAAAACATATTTGGTGTATTCCCAATGCACATTCACCAGAGGCAGCACCGAGGTCACCAGCATGATGAGCAGGGCCACCGTAAGCATCAGGTTCTGTATTCTTGATTGTTTTTCTTTCGATAACATAATGGTTTGTGTGGGTAATGATTAAAAATGCCAATATTCGGGGTCACGCCAATCGTAGGTCTTCTTGGGCTTGTCAGGAGCCGGCTGCACCGAGGGAGTGTTGCCCTGATTCTCATAGGGATTGTAAGGGGAATATTGCGTTGTGCCGTGACCGGGCTGACGCTTCACGATGTAGCGAGCCAAGCGGTCAAGTGCAGTGCTGTATCGCTTCTTGTCCACTTTGCCGTAATGTGGGTCAACCCCTTCGTAGATACTCATCAATGTCCCGCCTCCGTCATAGTAAATCAAGGCGCAGTCATCAAACACGTGACCCTGTTCGTAAATATCAATGGCTTTGCTCAAGCGTGGTATATACTGGTCAGGTTTGAGCAGCAACTTCTGGTCGAAGTCAAATTCCAGCGCCATGCCGGCATTCTTCGCCTTTTCGATTGCTCCTTCCAGATAGTTCTCATCGTGTTTCTCTTTGATTACATAGTTGGGCTGCATGTAGGCAAAGTCAAAGCCAGCCGTATCCCACTTCATGCATCCGCGGGCATAGTTGTAGGGCGACCAGTAGAAGTGCTTTCCTGCCTTGTGCACGAGGGCACTCACCTGCTGCAGCAGGCTTTCGGTCACTGTCACCAGGTCTTCCTCAACCCAATAGAAACCTTCCAGGTCTATATTCTTGTAACCATTCTTCTTGAACCGTGAGATTAACTCGCTCATATACCATTCCACAGCCTTCAACTGGTCTTTTTCCTTAGAAAAGTCCATGCGACTTGACCCTATCTTGCCCCAGTCGGTCTGGTCCTTGATGGGAACTGGAAGGCAAAGTATCACCTTGTGTCTGAATGGTGGTGCACCAAGGGTGGCCTTTTGCCGCTCGATGCACTTGTCAAGCGCATCAAGTGCCTTGTTTCGCTCAAACACGCGGTCCATGAGCCACTCCCAATCGCTTTTTACGGCATTACGCTTTTTCGTCATATTGTTGATATAGGACACTTCTTTGGTTGCAAACTCAATGAAGATGAAACCTTGGAAAAGCCACGAACGCGAGCCGTCGGCATAAGTGTGCGTTACATAAGGGATGAACTGGTCTACAGTCCAGTCGGGGCGACTCAGGTTGCCCTGATAGATGAGTACGATGTCACTGATAGGATTCTTTGTGAACGCACCCTTGGGCTGTGCGCTGCCTACCAGACTCAATGCTGCTACAAGGAGCATCGTGATGAAAATAAAATGCCTATTGTGTCGCATAGGTGTATCAGGGAATGTCGGTAATATAAACTTCTTCGTTCAGTCGCTTCATGCCGTAGTGTTCACGCACGATGCGCTCCTGCGTGGCCTTGTCGGTGTTCAGTTCCTGAATTTTTTTCTCATAAATGAGCGCCGAATCTTCATTGGCTTTGATTTCGGCCTTCAGCGCCTTGATCTCTTTCTTGTATTTGATGATGTTCATGAAGTTATACTCCTTGTTGAGAAACAGGAGGCTGGCAATGAACACGAGGAATACCACAAGCGGGATGTTCAGCCACTTGGGTATCCACGACGGACGAGTGAAGTTTTTACCAAATATATTCATAGTAACACGTATAATGCAAAAGTTATTTCAACAAGTCGGGACGAAGCTGGCGGGTGCGCTTCATGGCCTGCTCCATTTTCCACTCCTCAATCTTGGCAAAATTACCGCTGAGCAGCACATCGGGAACTTTCCAGCCATTGAACTCGGCCGGACGAGTGTAGACAGGTGCCTCCAACAGATTGTCCTGGAAGGAATCGTTGAGCGCACTCTGCTCATCGCCTATCGCGCCGGGAATGAGCCTCACAATCGAGTCGGCAATCACCGCAGCGGGCAGTTCGCCACCAGTGAGCACATAGTTTCCTATCGAGATCTCCTTGGTGATGAGATGCTCACGGATGCGGAAGTCCACCCCTTTGTAGTGGCCACATAGGATGATGAGATTCTGCGCCAGCGAGAGCGCATTGGCCATGGGTTGGTCGAGCAGGTCGCCATCGGGCGAGGTGAATATCACCTCGTCGTAGTGCCGTTGCGACTTCAGTTCCTCAATACAGCGATACACTGGCTCTATCTGCATTACCATGCCCGCCTCACCACTAAAGGGGTAATCGTCGACCTTGCGGTGCTTGCGAGTCGACCAGTCGCGCAGGTTATGGACATGGATTTCGACCAGTCCTTTGTCTTGAGCACGCTGCAAGATAGAGCAGTGCAAAGGCGAGTCGAGCGCCTCGGGCATCACGCTTAATATGTCGATTCTCATTTTTTCGGCCATAACATGCTTTGGGAGTATTACAAATTGCAAAATTACGAATAAATTTGATTTCTCACCATCTTTCAGCCAAAGAAAACAAATCTATATCATTAGTGAGCAATATTTCGGAAAATATATCTATATTTGCGGTAACCATTTCATGATGCCTGTCAATGAAACGATGCCTGTTCCATATCGTCATTTGCCTGTTTTCCCTATCGGTGCTTGCACAAGACTGGGCGGTGAATCCGCCGCTAAAGGCCGTGAGACTCGGCGGAGAGAACAACAAACGAGTGGAGCAAAGCTGGCAGCACCTGCAAGAGGTAGCCAAGGGTCTTACCGACTCACTCACCAAGCATCCCACCGATGCGCCTCTCGTTGCCAATGCCGCACAAGTTGCATTTGCATTGAGTCTGGAGGCACAGGCTCTCAAAGAGTCATCTACCACTCTTGACTCGCTCATGAAAATGCTCACCGCCACTCTCAACCCGCAAGGCTACTGGGGCAAGCCCGCAGGCAACACACTTGACGAACGTCAGATAGCGGTCAACGGTTTGCTGCTCAAAGCGCTTTGCGAGTATCAAAGGTACCATGCCGCCGACTCGGTGAAGCGTCACATTCATGACCTGGCACACAATCTCTTTGTTCCTAACACCGAGCGATTTGAGCAGTACACACTCAAGACTTCCAGGCCCTGGTGGCATAAACTCCTGTTCTGGAAACGTGACAACAGCGGCTGGGCCTTCTCCAAGCCACGCGGCATGTTGCTCGAAGGCATGACCGGAGTGATGCAGGCATGCATGGTGCTGCGCGACAGTACACTTGCCCCAGTGGTAGATGCTTTCGTAAACTCGGCAATGAAGCATATCTCAAAAGCTTCCATCAGTTCTCGCTATCTAACGGCTGCCCTGCGTATGAGCCTGCAGTGGGCCGAACATAACAATGACGCCAAACTGGCGCAAATGGTGCAGGCGCAGTTCGATGCACTCATGAAACAACGCCTCACGGCCAACTTCGAGGTGGCAGAGAACGATATTCTCACTTCGGTCACCGCCACCGCCGACGCCTTCATGCTTGCCAACGACTTGTGGCGATACAGTGGCGATACCCGCTATCTGGAATTTGCACAACTCATCTACTTCAATGGCCTGTGCTCGATGCAGAACAGCGACTGTGACTTCGTGTCGCACTCGGTACCCTCGCCCACCCGACCCCACCTCGTTGCCATGCCGCAAGCACCGCGGGAAAGCAGTGCTCAAGGTGTTGAGGCGCTTACGCATCTGTGCCGTTATGCCACAGCCGTTAAAGCCGACACATTCTACATAAACCACCTTGTCACTGAAATGACAGGGCCAAAAATGAATGGCAACAACATCTCTATGTTGATTACGTCCAAGTATCCCTATGACGAGGGAACCATTGACTTTATGCTACTCAAAGCGCCCGATGACGAGGTCTCGTGGAAAATCTTCCTTCCCCACTGGCTCAAGGCCACAAACCTCAAAATCAACGAACAGGAAGACAGCTGTGCGGTTGACGACAAGGGATTCGTCACATTCAAGAAAGCATTTGAACAATATGCCTCTGTTTCGGTTGCCATTGCCGACAGTTCTTGGTGCGACACACCTCTCTCTCTCCAGGGAAAGGCCGCAATGCGACACGTGCTGAAAGGTCCGTTGATGCTTGGCAACCAGTCTGACAGCATCACATCACTGCCCCCGAAAGTCAAACTGCAAAATCAACGCGCCGGCAAGTGGAAGGTGAAAGGTTCAAAGGCAACGCTCACACCCATCAACCACATGATGCAACCCGATGCTCTCGACCCCAAAGTCAAACGTATGCAAGTCCTCTTCCCCCTTCAGTAAAATGCCAGAATACGTCATGGGCGTTTTTAAGGAAATGATATTTTGGGGATAGCATGGAAGCATGAAACTTTTAGGAAAAGTGGGAAAAACGGGAAATCTGGGAATTTTGGGAAATTGGGGAAATCCGGGAAATTTGCGGATAAGTTTTATATTTAGCTGATTTTGAGTCTGTTGGTTGTTTAGGCATCATACTGCATTCGTTATTTATAATGGTGCTCTCATTGTTTATTGTAGTACTTTCGTCAAAATTTATCTGAGGTCTCGGAGAACTCGGAGAACTCAGTTTGATGGATGTAAGAATATCAAAAAGCGTGTTTAGGTGCAGGCGAAGATATTAGGTGAAGGAAAAAGCACCAATATCAAAAACAAAGGCTATGAACATAAGAACTTGACCCAAACCCTGCGGGGCCTAACGCGAATTTTTACGAATTTAGCCAATTTCGCTAATTATATATTCACCGGATTCGCGCAATTCGCGTTGAAAAACATGGTGCCGTCTATGGAGTAAAGTAGTTCAAGAGTTCCGTAGTCTCTCAAAACCTGTCAAAAAGTGAGAAAAAGGGGCGGGTGTTTTGAGTTTTGCTGGTTTTTGTGTATTTTTGTAGAAATGAATCCATGATTGCAAATCAAATACAAACAGAATATGAAAACCAAATCGTTACTTCTCGCTTTCGTGTGCACCATCTTGTGCGCTCTCAATGCCGTGGCTGCCGAAGGCTACGCGGTCTACACTTCGAGCAACAACACACTCACCTTCTACTATGGCGAAAAGCCCTCGGGGGCTTTTAGTTTGACCACGACGGGCTATCCAGAGTGGTATTTGTCTGGCACTTATGCTGCTGTAACCCGTGTGGTATTTGACCCATCTTTTGCCCAAGCAAGGCCCAAATGGACCGATTTTTGGTTTTACAAGATGGACAGGCTCACCACCATCACGGGAATGAATTACCTCAACACCAGCGAAGTGACTTCAATGATTGGCATGTTTAATGACTGCTCTAAGATTGAGAGCATAGATGTGAGTCATTTCAACACATCGAAGGTGACCAACATGGCATACATGTTCCAGGGTTGTTACAATCTGACCTCGGTCGATTTGAGCCACTTCAACACATCGAAGGTGATATCGATGGGTTATATGTTCTTTAGTTGTTCTAAACTGGCAAGTCTTGACCTTACCAGTTTCAACACTGGGAATGTGACGAATATGTTTTCAATGTTCCTGGGTTGTGAAAAGTTGAAGAGTCTTGACCTGAGCAGTTTCAACACATCTAAGGTAACCAATATGAGCTGGATGTTCTATTCGTGCAAGAATCTTAAAACCATCATTGTCGATAAGAATTGGAGCACAACGGCTGTCACTGAATCAACCAACATGTTTGCCATTTGTTCATCACTAGTGGGCGGGGCAGGCACCACCTATGACGATGATCACGTTGATGCTGCCTATGCACACATCGACGGTGGCCCCAGCAATCCTGGATATTTGACTTCAAAATCAGCACAGCGTGGTGATGTGAATGGTGATGGAAAGGTGAATGTGAGTGATGTAACCACCCTCGTTAATATGATTCTGGGCATTGTTCCTAAGGACGCTGTGCGTGGCGACCTAAACGGCGACGGCAAGATAAACGTGACCGATGTCACTACCCTAGTTAATATAATTCTAGGCATCCAGTAACCTGATCTCGCTACGCTCGAGTTTAGGGTTGAGCGTTGAGGGTTAAGGGTTGAGAAACTCAACTACGGATTAATTTGATTAATATAGAAATTCAAGTAGAGGGGCGGCATCACTTGTCGCCCCTCTGTAGCTCTTGCTACAATTATCATTAATAAAAATAATTGTCAATTAATAGTCATCAATTGTCTGACTATCAAATCACCATCGCGTCAGCCACTCCTCAACTCCCTTAACTCCGTAGAGATAACGCGGGCGGGCAAAAAACTTGATTTGTTTTGGGTTTTGTCGCACTGCAATAATCTTTTTATTATCTTTGCAACTGCTAATTGTTATGCATTTGTTTCATGAACACGATTGAACTGAGAAATACGCTGCCGGCCGTGTTTGCCGGCCGTGAAAAGAACGAGAGCGAAGTGTGGCTCCAGAACCTCACCTTCGAGAAGGGGAAGCACTACCTTATCTCGGCCGAGAGCGGCACCGGCAAGTCGTCGATGTGCAGCTACATCTACGGCTACCGTGTGGACTACTCGGGCCGGTTCCTGTTCGACGGACAGGACATACGCTCGCTCACGGTGCAGCAGTGGTGCGAGGTGCGCAAGCGCCAGATTGCCTATCTGCCGCAGGACATGCGCCTGTTTCCCGAACTCACCGCTCTGGAGAACATCCAACTCAAAAACCAGCTCACCGGCTTCAAGACTGAGGCGCAGATACTGCCCCTGTTCGAGGCGCTGGGCATCGCCGACAAGGTGAACAGCCCCGTGGCAAAACTCTCGATAGGGCAGCAGCAGCGCGTGGCCATCATTCGCACCCTGTGCCAGCCGTGCGACTTCATCTTGCTCGACGAGCCGGTGAGCCACCTCGACGAGACCAACAACCGCATTGTGGCACAACTGGTACAGGAAGAGGCTCAGCGTCAGGGCGCCGGTATCATAAGCACCTCGGTGGGCAATAATGTGAAGATTAACGTCGATAAAGAATTCAAGCTATGAAAGGACTCATGTGGAAACTGCTGCGCAAGCACATCAGCACCTCGCAGCTCATAGGCTTCTCGATAGCCAATCTCATAGGACTCACCATCGTGATTTTGGCCGTGCAATTCTATAACGATGTGCTGCCCATCTTCAACGACGAGGAGAGTTTCATACGCAAAGACTATGTCATCATCACCCGCAACATCTCCAGCGCGGGCGCCATCATGGGCACCAGTGCCGAATTCAGCGACGAAGACATTGCCGACATCGAGCAGCAGCCCTGGTGCCGCAAAGTGGGCCGTTTCACCAGCAGCAAATTCAGCGTGGTGGCCTCGATAGGCGGTGGCACGAGCCCCATGATTCGCACCATGTTCTTCTTCGAGTCGATTCCCAACTCGTTTCTCGATGTCGATTCCACTTCGTGGCACTTCAATCCACAAAGGCCTCAGGTGCCAGTGATCATGTCGCGCGAGTACCTGTCGCTCTACAACTTCGGGTTTGCCGCCACACAGGGCATGCCCAAGGTGAGCGAGGGCGAGGTGAGCAGCGTGCCGCTCAACTTCAACCTGTCGGGCAACGGACACTACGACATGATGGGTGGCCGCATAGTGGGCTTCTCTAACCGCCTGAACACCATCATTGTGCCCGACGAGTTCATGCGGTGGGCCAATGCTCGCTATGGCACTGGCGAGGTGCAGCAACCGCTGCGACTCATCATCGAGGTGAATCGCCCGGGCGACCCCAAGATTCAGGCCTATATGGATGCACACAAATACATGATTGCCGGCGACAAGATGGCGTCGAGCAAGACCTACTATCTGCTCACCCTCGTCATCATCATCGTCATCGTGATAGGCGTGCTCATCAGCCTGCTCTCGTTCTTCGTGCTCATGCTCAGCATCTACTTGCTATTGCAGAAAAACACCAAGAAACTGCAAGACCTGCTCTTGCTCGGCTACTCGCCCGCACAGGTGTCAAAACCCTATGTGAAGATGGTGTTCTTCATCAATGTGGCGGTGCTCGTCGCTTCGATTGTGCTCATGCTGCTGGCACGCAGCTGCTACATGCCCATGCTGCGTGAGATGGGCACCAAGGGCGGCTCCATCGTCCCCGCCCTGATTGTGGCGGTAGTGATCATGGGCGCTATCACGGCAGGCAATGTGTGGGCCATCAGACGCAAAATCAAATCGCTCTGGATTCAAGATTAAGCTATGACACTGAAACAAAGGATACATCGGCTCCAGGTACGCTTGCGCTGGATAGAGCGAAAAAAGCGCCGCGTCAGCTATGCTCCGCAATCGTCGCAGGAAGAGCACACCTGCCAGCATTGCGGCACACAGTTCCAGGGCAACTACTGCCCGCAGTGCGGCAAGGTGGCCAGTTGGCAACGGCTCACCTTCAAGCGGCTTTGCCTCAATTTCCTTGACATCTGGGGGTTGGGAAACCGCCCCATGGTGCGCACCATTCGCGACCTCTTCTGGCGACCCGGCTACATGATTCAAGACTACCTCAACGGGCATAGTTTGAGCTATTTCCCACCCTTCAAGATGCTTGCGGTGTTCACCATCTTCATCATTTTCCTGGCATGGTGTTTCGATATCAACTATCAAGGGTCGGGCTTATCGTTTAAAAGCATAGAGGCAGAGCTGGGTGCCAATACAAAATTGTTGTTAGCCTATCTGCAGGCAGCTATCAAGTTCTTGAATGAGCATCTGCTCTACACGATTATCTTGCAAAATGTGCTGGTTGTGCTCATCACATGGCTTGTGTTCAAGAAGAAATCGAAACTGAATCTTGTGGAGACATTCTTCTCGCAAATCTACATCAACTGCCAGTTCCACATCATCACGATTGTTCTGATTCTCATCACACAGAGTCTTTCTGACATTTTCGTGTATCCCTACATGGTCCCCTTCTGGCTGGTGTTTATCATGCTTATTTATGACTACCGGCAACTTTATGGCCTCAAGACATGGCCAGTCGTGTGGAGAATCTTGCTCATTACCTTCCTACTGATACTTACCTATTTGATTCTGATCATTGCAGTAATAGTGATTATTGCGTTAGTGGGCTCCTTGATGTAACCAGAATGTGCTATGCTGTTTAATTCTGTAGAATTCATATTGTTCTTGCCGCTCGTGTTCTTGCTCTACTGGTTTGTGTTCAAGCCACGCAAGATGCAGAACCTGTTGCTGCTTGCTGCAAGCTATGTGTTCTACGGCTGGTGGGACTGGCGCTTCTTGCTGCTCATCGTCGCCACCTCGCTCAGCAGTTACATGAGCGGACTGCTTATAGTGAAGTTTGAAGGGAACCGCTCCTCTCAGCGCTTGGTGAGCACTGTGAACATTGTGTTCAACCTGCTCATTCTCGCTACTTTCAAGTATTTCAATTTCTTTGTCGAGAATCTCGATGCGCTGTTCTCGGCAATGGGATACAAACTCGACTGGGTCACTCTCGACGTGATTCTGCCGGTGGGCATCTCGTTCTACACCTTCCAGGCATTGAGTTACAGCATCGATGTGTACCGCCATGCCATCAAGCCCACGCGCAGCATGGTCGACTTTTTTGCCTACATCAGTTTCTTCCCGCAACTGGTGGCTGGCCCCATTGAGCGCGCCACGCGCCTGCTGCCGCAGTTCCAGGCGGGGCGCACCTTCAGCCAGTCGGCCGCCATCGACGGCAGCCGCCAGATGCTTTGGGGTTTCTTCAAAAAGATGGTGGTGGCCGACACCTGTGCCTTCTTTGTGAATGCGAGTTGGGACAACTACGCCTCGCTATCGAGCATCAATCTGCTCATGTTGGGAGTCCTGTTTACCGTCCAGATTTATTGCGACTTCTCGGGCTACAGCGACATCGCCATAGGTTGCGCACGTCTCTTCGGCTTCAACCTCACACGCAACTTCAATTATCCCTATTTCTCGCTTTCCATTCCCGAATTTTGGAGAAGGTGGCACATCTCGCTCATGTCGTGGTTCCGCGACTACATCTACATTCCGCTGGGCGGCAGCCGTTGCGCCCGGAGCAAGGTGCTGCGCAATGTGCTCGTTGTGTTCCTGGTGAGTGGCCTGTGGCATGGGGCCAACTGGACTTTTATTGTGTGGGGCCTCTACCATGCCGTCATCATCGGCATCTACATTGTGCTGGGCATCAACACCAAGGGGCCAGGCGTTGAAGAATCACGCCGATGGCTGCCCAGCCTCAAGAATGTGGTGCTCATGCTCTTCACCTTTGCACTTGCAGTGGTGGGCTGGATCATTTTCCGTGCCACCAGCATGACCGAGGCCTGGCAGTTCCTGAGCGGACTTGCCACGCATTGGTGGTTTGACGGCTTTGTTGGCGGCAAGTTTGCGCTACTGCTCGCAGTGCCTGTTTTCCTTGCCGAGTGGGTGCAGCGCAGCAAGCAGCACGCCCTGCAGTTCTCGGGTCATGGCCTATGCCGCTACCGCCTGGTGCGCTGGGCCATCTATTATCTGTTGCTCTACGCCATCTATCGCTGGGCGTTGCTTCAGAATGTGAGTCAAACATTTATTTACTTCCAATTCTGACGCCCCGCCATGAAACACTACCTGCTCAAACTCCTGCTTTTCCTCTCGCCCATCCTGCTGATTGTAGGCACCTATGTTATTCTCGATCCTTTCAAGGTCATCTGGCACTACGATAACTACTATGCTAACTTGCGTGAGGTTATTATCAACCGAGGTTATGTGTCAACCCAGGTGTTCGACAATCAGAACGATACATGCCACTACGACTCCTTCATCCTTGGCAACAGCACCAGTCTCGCTTTTCATATCAAGGAATGGCAACAACACATTGGAACCGACACTCGGTGTTTCCACTTTGATGCCATGAGCGGTTCTGTAGAAGGTTTGCTTCTAAAGGTGAAACATATTGATAAACAAAAGAACCAAATAAAAAACGCCCTGATATTAATCGACCACAGAATGCTGGAAAGAGGAAATTACCAGAGCCATATCTATATGCAGCCACCCTCGCTCACTCATAACCAAAACTTCTGGAAATTCCATTGGGTTCACTTCGTCTCTTTCCTGAATACCAAGTTCTTCAAGGCTTATATTGATTACCGTTTCAATGGCAAATTGAAACCTTATATGAAAGATATTCTCTGTCCTCGGGATGACATTAAATATGATGGCAAAACCAATGAAATAGAATATGTTTACAGAGAAAAACGTATTGCCGACAATATTTATTATGAACCTGAATTTATTCAGAAACTAATTACGGGACAACATCCAGATTCTACTGATGTGGCACACATCAATGGGGAGAAGCGCAAGATGTTCACTGAGATAGCCAATATATTCAAGCGACACCACACGCGGGTAAAGGTGGTTATAAGCCCGTTCTGGGATCAAATTCGGCTCAATCCTACTGATTTGAAGTGCCTGCAAGACATCTTCGGCAAGGAGAATGTATATAATTTCAGTGGGCCTAACAAGTGGAATGCCGACTACCACAACTACTATGACAATATACACTACCGCCCCCAAGTGGCGACTGAAATACTCAACATTATTTACACTGAGGGCTCTGAAAGTTCTCAGGGTCCCGTGAAATCTGAGAGTTCGGAGGAACAGTAAGGTTAATTGTAGAGGAAGAGGGGTATAAGCAGCAAGATGGTAAAGATGAGCATGTTGCGTGCTGTGGCTCCCAGCAGGGGGTTGAGCGCAGCACCCGTGCGCTTGCGCAGCTGCAGCCAGGTGAGCGTGTGCAGAATCAGGTAGATGGCAGGAGCAAACAGCGCCCACAACGGCATGGTGAAGAACATGCGCAGCCACAGTGCCGCCATCACGGCAAAACCAATGTAGCCGTTAAACAGATAGGCAACCAGACCAGCCTGCTTGCCGAAGACCACGACCGAGGTGCGTTTGCCAGCTTCGCGATCGTCGGCCTCGTCGCGGTAGTTGTTCACCAGCAGCACATTCACCCCCATAAAGCCAATGCATATCGATGCCATCATCACGAAGGGGTCGAAAGTGCCCGCAATCACGTAGTAGGTGAAGTTCACGGGAATGATACCATAGAAGATAAACACTGCCAATTCGCCCAGCGTGTGATAGCTGAGCGGATAAGGACCTGTGCTGTAAGCTAGCGTTCCGACAGCTGTTACCACACCCACCAGCACCAGCACCCACCACTTGCCCGCAGGTGCATAAGGCAGCATGGCAAGGCCCACACCGCATGCCACTGCCAGCGTAGCATAGGTTGCAATCTTGAGGGTGCGCGGTTTGATGTCGCCCTCGGTCACACCGCGACGCGGACCCACGCGGCCCTTCTTGTCGGCCCCGTGCTTGTAGTCATAATACTCATTTGCAAAGTTCGACACAATCTGCGCCATCAGTGCAAAAACGATGCACAGGATGGCAGGAACGAGCCTGAAGCAGTGGTTCCATTTGGCAAAGCCCAAGGCGATGAGCACACCACTCAGCGACACCGGCAGCGTGCGTAACCGCATGGCTTCTATCCATATTTTAAGTTTTTTCATTGCGTTTTCATGTTTTTGTAGGGCAAAGTTAGTGATTTTTCGAAAAAATATCTATTTTTGCAATAATTGAATGATTGCCGAAATGCCACAAAGCGCTTCACATATCGCCAAGACTTTATTATTCATTGCCCTGGCAGTGACCACGCTCTTTTCCTGCAATAAAGGGCATCAAGATGTGCCGCGTCCGGCCCGCTCGGTCTACTACTGGCGCACCGTGATGCAGCTCGACAGTGCCGAGCGCAATTTTTTGGCCCGCAACGAGGTGAAGAAGATGTATGTGCGCTACTTCGATGTGGTGGTGAAAGACGGCAAACTCATGCCTAACGCAACCTTGCACTTCACCGAACCCATGCCTGAAGGACTGGAAATCGTGCCCACCGTGTTCATCATGGGAAACTGCCTAGATGGCGACACCACCAAACTAGCCAAACTGCTGGTTGACCGCCTCGTGCAAATGAGTGAAACCAATGGTGTGAAAGGCGTGAAAGAGGTGCAGGTAGACTTTGACTGGACTGGGCGCACCATGCAGCCCTACTTTGACCTGCTGCTGCGCATGCGGCCCTTGCTCAAAGAGCGCGGACTGGGCCTGTCGGCCACCATCAGGCTGCATCAGCTCTCAATGCCCCCGCCGCCGGTGGACTATGGCGTTCTGATGATGTATAACACGGGCAATGCGGCCGACTATGACTGCGAGAACCCCATTCTCGACTACAAGGATGCCGAACCCTACCTGAAGGACCTCGCCGACTACGAACTGCCGCTATGTGCCGCCTATCCGGTGTTTCACTGGTATCTGCACTACCGCAGCAAGGAGTTCCAGGGCACGCTCTATGATGTGGACATTGCCGACAGCACGCTGTTCTACCGCACTGCACCCGGCAAATATCTGGTCATCGGGTCGCGCGACCTGCCCTCGGGCGGTAGCGACGATGCCCTCTCGGCCCACATACGCGCGGGCGATGAGGTGGTGGTCAAGCAGGTGCCAGCCAGCACCATCATCAAGGTGCACGACAAATTCTCCACGCTGCGCCCCGGCATCAATCAGCAAGTGATTCTCTACGATTTAGACAGCAAATACATTAATAACTATCAATACACCGATTATGAAAAAGTTTTTAATCCTTAGCATTGCGCTACTCTCTGGTTTGAGCGCACTGGCATGCGGTCCGTCGCCTACGCCCAACTACTACATGTTCAGCGTGTATAACCGCAATCAGATGGACGACATTTTCGCCACGCGCATGACACAGTACTGGACCAACTACACCGACGGCAAGGCCGACAAGTGGGACATGGCGGGACTGTTCCATGTCGATACCCGTGAGATGAAAGAGTCTACTAACTGCATTGTGCAGACGGCTCTTGCCAAGAATGACCAAGAAACTCTCGACTACCTGCAACTGCTCGTCAAGTATATGCAGGGATGCGACGCATTCGACGAGAACCGCTGGAATTACCCGACGGCTGAAGAAAAAGCTGCCGCACTGCGCGACATGCAGTATATCAACAACCGCGCCCGCAGTTATGAGGGCTCACGCTACCGTGCGCAATATGCGCTGCTGGTGATGCGCACCTACATGATGATGAACAAGCCCACCTCGGTGATGCAGACCTGGGAAACCATGGGCAAGACGCTGCCCGAGAGCGTCTATAAGGACAAGATGAAGAACATCTACGCCTGGGGACTGCTCAAGAGCGGCAAGCGTCAGGAGGCATGCGAAATCTATGCCGAACAAGGCGACATGACCAGTATCAAGTGGTGTGTGCGCGACAAGCGCAACCTGAAGGGTATCAAGGAGGAGTATGCCGCCAATCCTAACTCGCCCACACTCGTCTTCCTGGTACAAGACTTCGTGAACAATGCTCAGGAGACTGCCGATGCCGGCAGCCCCGAAGTGATGCAATATGTCGAGGCCACCTCGATTTATGAGAACGAAATCAAGCAGTTCATTGCCTTTGCAGGTGATGTGGTGAAGAAAGGCAAAACCAAGAGTCCCGCCATGTGGCAGGCCGCCTCGGGCTTCCTCAACTACATGATTGGCAATCAGAGTGCCGCCCTCAAGCAGCTCACCGAAGCGCAGAAGATGAAGGGCACCCAGCGCATGAAGGACAATGCCCGCGCCTGCTATCTGCTGGTGGCCACCAAAGATGCCAAGCCCGAGAAGAAATACTTCGACTTCCTGAAGAAGGAACTGCTATGGCTGGGCGAGAAAGACAAGGAAGATCAAACTATGGGTGAAGATGGCTACTCGTCGCACTATGCCGAGGTCATCAACCGTGTGACAAACTCGGCCCTCATCCCGCAGTTTGAGGCATGGAACCGTCCCGAAGTGGTGGTGAACCTCAAAGCATTGCTTTCGCTCTATCCTCATCGCGACTATATGGCCAACTCGCTGAACTTCTTTGGCGAGGAGTGGTACATGATTGATGACCTCACCGCACAGCAGACCATTGACTACCGTAACTACCTGAACTCGACACCTGGCAATGACTTCGAGCGCTGGCTCATGACCTTTGTCGACAAGAAGGTGAACGACAATGTGCTCAACGACCTCATTGGCACCAAGTATCTGCGCGAAGGCAATTTTGATGCTGCATTGCCCTATCTCCAGCAGGTGCCCGCCAGCTACATCTCCACACTGGGTCTGAGCCGCTATATGGCACGCCGCGACTACCACAAGGAACGCTGGATGGGCCGCCAGATTGTGGACTACGAGTCGACCTACTGGAGTGGTGAAGACTACGGCCCCAAGGAGGTGAAGACCAACCAGCGCCTGAAATTCTGCCAGGATGTAATTGACCTTAAGCACCTGTTAGCAAATGCCAGAAATAACGAGGAGAAAGCAAAGATCGAGTACAATCTGGCAAGCATCCTGTATCAGGCTTCGTACAAGGGCGACTGCTGGTACCTGACCCGCTATGCACAGAGCGCCTACGACTCGATTGACTACAAGAACGAGGCCGACCTGATCGGTCAGTCGATAGTTTTGCTCAACAACTGCAAGGAGCACACCAGCGACTTCCGCCTCAAGGAAAAGGCACTCTATGCCCTCGCTTTCGTGCCCCATGGCGACGAAATCTTCACCTACACCTACGACGAAGACTATAATGCCATTCCACACCTGAACCGCGGTTCCAAGGCATTCAATGCCATGAACGAACTCTGGGAATTCTACTACGCTAACCGCAACAAGGTCTCTAAGTTTGTGAGCAACTGCGACGCCCTCATCGTGTTCAGCAACCTGCAGGGCCGCAACCGCTAAGGCAAGCATCTGCCTATAGTGGTGCAGGAAATCATTGCCCACCATAGGTGCAGGAAATGCCATAAAACATCAAAAAAGGGGGCTGGCATCGCAAGTGCCAGCCCCCTCTTTGTGTGCGGTAAGGTTGCAAGTGCTTACCAGAGGTCTTTCAGCAGGTCCTTGCCATATTTCTTGAAGAGCCAATAGACGATGCCCAGGATGATGCACCACACCAGGAGCGACCACAGGTTGTCGAACGGCGACGACATGAAGTCGATGAAATCTTGCCAGGCGGTCTTCACACCGCTCTGGTTGGCGCGTTGCAGCACGGCATTGTCGGTATAGGAAATCACGGCTTGCTGCAGGGGCAGGTCGACGAACACCGAGCAGCGCGATTCCTCGCCCTTGATCACAAAGGTGCGGGTGGAGTCGGTCTCATTGAGCGAGATGGCATCGGGGTTGTTGTCGTGGCGGTTCACAAACTTCTTGAACGATGCCTTGTCGGTGAACACACGCCGCAGGGCAATGCGGCTGAACTCGTTGCGGGCAAAACCCAACTGGGCCTCTTCATAGTTGGTGTTCTTGTACTTGATGCTCAGGTCCTTCTTGCGTGGGGTGAGGGTAACAACCGTTGGATTGTCGACATCGTCCACACCCACTTTATAGGTCTTGTTAGAGCCTTTGAGGGTTTCCATCACATCATCGATATTGTCGCCAAATGTGCATTCGAAGAAGGTTACGGGATTGTTGGCCTCACCTTCAACAGCATCTTTTTCGTCGCCCTTGCCACAGGAGGCAAGCAGTAGGGCAGCACAGAATATGAAGAACAGTTTTTTCATGATGATAAGCTAAAAAATTGATAAAAAACCTGCTAAAACGGGTCAGTTAACTTTGCAAATTTAGAAATAATTCCCGATTTATAGACCAGTCGAGATAAAAAAGTTGAACACATGGCCCGCCGAGTCGGTCACTGCCGTGATGCTGCCCAGGTTGTCGCGCATATAATCAACAACAATGAGGATATAAACCGATATGGTTGAATGACTTCGTATCATTTCTTATTTGTTGGATAATTATGCAAAGATTTTTACAACTTGCTTAATCACAAAAGGTAAAACACCAAGACAAAGCAAATACATAAAAACAGTATAAACCATATAAACCAAAAATTCACATTTTATCTGTTTTTGCCCATAATGCTCAACAATCTTCTTCCATTTATCATTTCTCTTGAAATAATAGAAAGATATAATTATTGAAAATAACATTATACAAATGCTAGGAATAGTTAGGGTTTTGCCATCATTACCCACAAGCAGTACACGCATTTCAGTTGATGGAATTGTACCCATTAAAGCAAGTACAGAAACACCCAACCAAATGCCAAATCCTCCTGCGCCAGAAATCAAAGAAGGCTCTTGATTATTAATACCCATATATTTGGAACAGAGATAGAAATAATAGTCAAATATTTTCATGAAAAAGCACGGGATATTTTAATTGTCAATATGATCATAAATCAGTTCGTCGCCCCAAACCGCATTAGCAATCCCGAGGCCCAAAGAGATATAGGGACCCACTAATGGTATTTTTGATGTACCCCATGTTGCGACCCACACGCCATAGCTTGTCAATATGCTTAAAAGCCTGGGATTCATTGCTCAATGGTTTTTATTGTTCAGGAAAAAAGTTTTATGATTTGCTTTAAAATGAAAGGTATTCCAATAAAAGCAACATAATACATAAAAAACGAAAAAAGAATAAAAAATAAGATTTCATATTTAGATTTTTTCCTGTGATAATATTCATATATTATATTACACTTATTATTTCTCCGATAATATAAATAAAATAATAAAATGTTTATGAATAAAGCCACTATTATAATTATTTTATTAGCATTAATTATGGCTTGTATCTTATGATTGGATAATTCGTTAATTGTCATAATAGATAAAGCACTAAACCATGCTCCTACTCCAAATGAACCGGTTAGTAATGAAGGCTTACCATCGTCAACGCCTATTCTCATATAGACGGACCAAAGATAAAAGTAGTAGTCGATTATTTTCATTGTAGATTTTAATAGTCAATATTATCATATATCAGTTCGTCACTCCAAATGGCATTGGCAATACCTAAACCTATAGATATAAAGGGACCGACAACAGGTATAGCCGCCGATATGTATAAAAGCTTTCGTTTCATAGCTCAATTGTTTTCATTGTTCAAGAAAAAAGTTTTATGATTTGCTTTATTAGGAATGGCAATATCAACAGGGAGATTATATACATAAAAGCATTATAAAAAATAAACATCAAAACTTCACATCTGATTTTCTTTTGTTCATAATATTTAACAATCTTTTTCCACTTGTCGTTTTTCTTGTAATAACAATAAGACATTATTATTGACAAAACTATTATACAAATACTGGGAATTGTAATAGTCCTACCGTCATCACCCACCAGCAACACTTGAATTGTCGTTGATGGAATGGCAAGAATCATCATGAAAGTAACCCCCAACCAAATGCCAAATCCTCCAGCGCCCGAGAGTAAAGATATTCCATCGTTGCCGATGTCCATATATTTGGAACAGAGATAGAAATAATAATCAAATATTTTCATGAAAAAGCACGGGATATTTTAATTGTCAATATGATCATAAATCAGTTCGTCGCCCCAAACCGCATTAGCGATACCCAAACCTACAGAGATAAAGGGACCCACTAATGGTATTTTTGATGTGGCAAATATTGTGCCCCAAACGGCAATTCTTGTTAGCCCTCTTACAGGTTTTCCATCAAACCCATCTGATGCGGCTTCCCATCCTGTGATAACGAAATCAGCTATTGTCAAGGATTTTCTTATTATCTTTAGCCCAGTACTAAATTTGGCCATGTCCTTGCCAAGGGCTTTCTCGTAT
>JAEEGI010009341.1_pt1 | contig 21496 bp, 14 predicted proteins | sample 8958751 | NCBI WGS metagenome assembly JAEEGI01 (sample SAMN16246545, study PRJNA631951) | gut metagenome | biome: gut microbiome; feature: rumen; material: KS-attached | host: Bos | place: Iran: Karaj | collected 2018-10 | reverse complement strand
CAGATACAAGAATTATCTTACCGATGTCACATTAGTGTGTGGTGGACCTCCTTGCCAAGGTTTTTCTATGGCAAACCGACAAAGGATTCTTGACGATCCCCGCAACAGCTTATATAAACAATATTTGATTTTCCTCAGTCAAGTCCGTCCGAAGTTCTTTATTATGGAGAACGTAAAAGGCATGATGAACAGGATTGTTGAAATAGTCCAAAATTTCAAAGAGTATTTAGGGGAAGACTACCAATATGATTATGCTATATTAAAGGCTCAAGATTTCGGTGTGCCGCAAAACCGTGAGCGTTTTATCATGATAGGTAATCGTATCGGAATAAAACCAGAAAAAATTTTTGAAGAAATAAACAAACTCAAACGCCCATCATTTGTATTACGTGATGCTCTGGAAGGATTACCACCCTTGCGAGCACGAAAAGAAAAAGGTGCAAAAGATGTGGAAGACGAAGAGTCTGGATTTACGGTAAGAGACTTTGGCTACGTAAAGAATGCTTTTTATAATTTCATCAATGATGGCAGAGATGTTGGCAAGCTATACAATCACAAGAATCGGTACAATAATGAACGAGATTTAGAGATTTACAGGAGATTGCCGCAAGGGGCTAATTCGTTGCACGAATCAATTGCTGATATCATGCCGTATAAACGTCGAAATGATATTTTTAAGGACAAATATTTCAAATTGGATGAAAATCAGATATGTAAAACAATTACTTCACACATGAAGTTTGATTGCAACATGTATATTCATCCTTGGGAAGCGAGAGGGTTGAGCCCTAGAGAAGCGGCAAGGATTCAGACTTTTCCAGATGACTATGTACTTACTGGGGCGCAAAACATGTGGTATGCACAAGTTGGGAATGCGGTACCTGTGAAATTGGCTAAAGCGATAGGTGATGGGATTATGAGATTTATTGAAAGATGAGACATTTAGAATTATTTGCGGGCATTGGTGGCTTTAGACGGGCAATGGATTTGCTCACAAAAGACCATATAATGAACTTTAGTTGTGTCGGTTATTCAGAAAATGACAAAAACGCAACTGCTACCTACTGTGCAAACTTCAATCCGGGCAAAGATGAAGTGACTATGGGGGATATTGTAATGTTCACTGAAAACCCGCAAAATATTCAGTCGCTTCCCGAATTCGATTTGCTAACAGGTGGTTTCCCGTGTCAGACTTTCAGTATGATGGGTAAAAAGGCGGGATTTAACGAAGATAGAGGTCAAATGTTTTTCCGTATCATGGATATTCTTGAGGTTAAACATCCACGATATGTTTTGCTTGAAAACGTTAAAAATCTTATCAATCATGATAAAGGAAACACTTTTGCGAGAATAAAACAAGAGTTGGAGAATTTGGGTTATCATGTATTCCCCAATATCTACAACACAGCGAATTTTCATCTTCCTCAAACTCGTAACCGTCTTGTTGTATTTGCAACAAAAGACGATATAGACGAAAAATGGATGAAAGAACTGTTTACGCCAGCCAACGTAAAAGAAACGTTCGATAAAGTCTTTAAAAGATTAAGCCCTAACCATTATCCAACTGTAATAGATGTCCTTTCAAAAGAAGTGGATGGGAAGTATTTCTTGTCGGAAAGAATTAAGCCGACTATCCTTGCAGACGGTTCTGCTAACTTCAAATCCAAATCTGACATCAATATGAGTATTGCACGTCCGTTAACTGCCACGATGCACAAGATGCACCGCGCTTGCCAAGACAATTACTATAGCCTGGATTTTATTGAATCTTATGGCGAAATCAATCATGTTGAAGATTACACCAAAGAACAATTAGCGCAATTACCTATCAGAAGACTCACTCCGGATGAGGCATTTATGTTGCAGGGATTCCCGAAAGAGTTTGCAATTAAGGCTCGTGAAGTGGGCGTTTCTGATGGGGCATTGTATAAGCAAGCTGGTAATGCTGTGAGTGTTAATACTATCTATGCGATACTATATTTCTTAATTACTAATAATTTAATGATTGAATGACATGGGCTTTTTTTTCTTTTTCTTTAATGATGAGAATAGGATTGGTTTCAAAAAACTAACTTCTGCTGATTTGGGAATCTCCAAAACCAGCCATCAATCTCATATTGGCTTATATGAGGGCATATTGGAATTCCTTGATGATTCGGATGAAGTGCGGTCTGCAATGCTAATCTATGAAAACTATTGTAATGTATTAGATTGCTCGTTTGATAGAATAGAAAATCCAGATGGTTCTTTTAGAAGTCCCAAAATTCGAATAGGGCAAGACACGAACAATTCTGTGGTTTCAAAAATCAGAGAGTTTGCAAAGACGAATCCAAATGATGATTGGTATTTAGCATGGATGGGGCTGGAAAGTAAAGAATTGGTCTTTTGGCTAATTAAAAATAATTCATCGGATTATACAATTGCACGGGAGTTTTTCTCTAATGACAATATGGTATTGAATGATGATTCTCCAACATTTAATACTGCAAAGGATTATCTATTGAAACGTATAAACTTCCTTAGCATTAATGTTCAAAAAGATATTGAGGTCAGTAGTTTGATGGGAGATGCCAGAAATAAATATAGGAAAATAGACCTCGAAAATGCGGAACGTCAATATGCACAAATTGGAAAGGATGGAGAGGCGTTAGTCGCCCAATATTTAGATAAAGAAAAAACTGCAAAACGCATCACCTCTTTTGAGTGGAAAAACAAGTCGTCAGAATCAGGACTCCCATATGATTTCATCATTGATAATGCCTTATTCGTTGATGTGAAATCCACAAAGTTTGATTTCGAACAATTCTTGTTTTACAGTAATCAAGAGATTGATTTTGCAGCATCTCAAGACAAAACCACTTATGCTGTATACAGAGTTTATGACATGAGGGTTGAGCAGAAGAAACTTGTTATTTGTAACAACTGTCAAGCTTATATGAAGTCTGTTCAGCAACCAATTGTTGAATTTAAAAATACCATAAGAACGCAACAAGCTCTTATGCAAAGCATAAAATTAGGTTTGAAACCATCTGTCTGTTTTAACGATATTAGTCAACCCATTTTATTATAAAAAGTATGAATATGGAGGAAATCATTAAACACATCAATGACACTAATGCCAGTTATAGAAGTATTGGAGCTGGCAATGCCAAAAACACAGATTTGTTCCTTGACAATGAACATTATGACTTGTTTCGTAATGAAGGTGAACGAATTACCGTAAGATTAAATAAAGAAAATCTTCAGAAAGCAATACTTTTTATTGCATCAATTCTTCCACGTAAATATGATAATTCATCCACTCATGAGACTGTTCAGTTTTCTACGTCATTCATATATGAACAATTGGCTATTCTTGATGCATTCTTCACTATAAAAGGAAAAGCGGTAGAGACTCGCACACAAGAATGGGAAATTAGAAAAGATGTACTCCAAAAAAATGGCAAAATAGATAATCGATTTTATTTAAAGGGACTATTATCGGAGGAGGTTTCATATACAAATTATCAAGGACTCAATCAAACCACTAAATTTACAATAAGGAATTATCTTGCTGGTGGCTATTCTGATTTGCACATTAAAAAAGGTAGTGATGGCATATTTGATGTATGGGTTACAAATGTTTTGAAACCATATTATGATAAGAAAGACTGTGATACAGATTTAAATATTCTTCAGCAAATCTTTTACGGGGCCCCTGGCACGGGCAAATCTTTCAAAATAAAAGAGTGTACTCAAGGTGATGACTCTGTTATCCGCACCACTTTCCACCCCGATAGCGACTACTCAACTTTTGTGGGCTGCTATAAGCCGACAATGGGAGATCCTAAACCAATTTATGGCTTTGATGCAAATGGCAATACTGTAGAGGCTAAAGTTTCAACGGGAGCTGTTGTTAAAGAACGGAAAATAGAATACAAATTCGTACAACAAGCCTTTACCAAAGCATATATCCGGGCTTGGAAGAAGATGGGTGATACGAGTTTATGGACAAAAAAAGTAACTGCGACACCTCCAACAGGAGGAACTGCAACGCCATATAAAATGACTGGTAAAAAGGGTGTTATTAAAGTGTTTGCACGCCCCGAAGATGACGTAACACTACTTAATGATGCAGAAAAGAATGCTTTACTGGAAGTCGACAATTTTGATTTTCCATTTGACGCATATGATAATTTCGGGAAACTACGCGCCGAAAAAGGAATAAAAGTAGTAGTAACCAATTGGCCTTCATCTGAACAAAAAGATCGCTACAAGAAAACAATTACTCTTACGGCAGCACAAATCCGAGAGCTTGTTAGAAAATTTCTGGAAAATAGAAACATATATTGGTTCTTGGAGTCTCTTTTGGCTAAGATTTTGGAAAAACTTGGATTGAAGTGGTCAGACTTAGATAAATTAAAAGATTATGATGGTGAGGATTTAACTGTTGAGGTAGAAGAAAGCAATTCGTTATTGGGTATGTATGTTTCGGATGAAAAAACGGTTTATTTGTTTAAGGAAAACATTGGAAACGACATGAAGTTGCTTTGTGCCACCTACATACACGAAATGTTTCACGCTTATTACGATTCTGGCAATAGATACATCCCGGAAATTGAAGAACCTATTGTTGAGTGTAATACATTATGTTTCCTTGAATTATTTGATGACAAAAAAACATATTTAAGTTCGTATAAAAATAGCGTTGAAAGAAAACAAAGCTGTATTGTGATAAACTTTTATGGTTTTGGAGCTCATTTATACGAAAATCGCAGCTTGGATTGGATGCGATTATATCAAAATGCATATAACTATATTGATGACACATCTACCATCGTAAGTGATTACAAAGGTATGTTTTCGCCCATCTATCCATTTGGGGAAGAGGAAGGAACAAGAAATCTGCTTTATATGATTTTAAAAAATATTAAAGCAACGAGTCCAAGTGGCTTCTCAAAAGCAGACCAATTCTTAATCATTGAGGAAATCAATCGTGGCAACTGTGCCCAAATTTTCGGAGACCTGTTCCAATTGCTTGACCGCAAAGATGGCTATTCGGAATATCCTATTGAGGCAGATGAAGATTTGAGAAAGGAATTGGAGAATGAATTTGTTGGGTTGAAATTAGATGCAGCTGTTGAGCAAAAAATTAATTCTATTTTCGAGGAGGATTATCCTGACGGCATTACAGATAAGATACTGAATGGGGAACTGCTTGTCCTTCCCAAAAACCTTTTCATCTGGGCCACGATGAATACCAGCGACCAGAGCCTCTTCCCAATAGATTCGGCCTTCAAGAGAAGATGGGACTGGAAATATATCAAGATAACTGAAGGTAAGAACAAAGAAACCCAAAATCCCCTTAAATGGAAGATTCTGATAGAAGACGAAGAAGCAGATAAGGTGAGATTGTATGATTGGTGGGATTTTTTGCAAGAAATAAATAAAATAATTTATAGATCAACAGAATCGGCAGACAAACAAATGGGATACTTCTTCACCAAAGCCACAGAGCATCTAAAAGGAGAAATAGTTGAAGTGATTGAGAAGAATAATAGAAGGAGTGAGCAAAATCCTGCGATGGATATTGAAGTTGAATGCATAACAGCAGAGACCTTTGTCAACAAGGTTTTGTTTTACCTCTGGACCGATGTGATGAAGGACAACGAGTATGAGGAGATTACAAATCTTGTTCGGAAAGATGGCAATTTGAAATTGATGTTCCCCGATTTCTTTGATGAGACCGGTGAATACCCCAACCATGAAAACTTACGTCTCTTTTTGGACAATGTGATGAAAGAGAGTGAGAGAGCCAAATGGTGCGATGTGTGCGAAGTTTCTTTGGAAGCACCGAAAGATACTAGTCGGTGGTTTAGGCCAAACTCTATTATATTTAAGATTACGGATAATCCTCAAGACCCTGGAGATCTTTATAACAGAGCCAAAGAAGCGTGGTCTTTTGATGTAAAGCGTGCAAATCCAAGTGTGACAAAAAATGTATATATATATGTTGCTCCTTTGAAGAGGATCGTAGCCTGTTACGAAGTTAGTAAATGGTATGAAAAGAAAGATTCGAATGGGAAAATTCGTTTTGGCTTTGATGGGACACTTGTCGATAAGGATGATATGATAGGTTCAACTGTTGATAAAATAGCACATGCACGGGGCGGTGTTGTCTTCTATCCAGAAAATCTTGCGAAAAAGTAACTGCTTTTGGGGGTGTTCTTGTGTCTATACATTTGCTGAACAATGAAAATTCTATTTGAAGAATACCACTACGACAAAAGGCCATTTGTAGGCGGCGACAATATGCCTTCGTTGGAGAAGGTGTTGTCGGAAGGGAAAGTTAATGCCAAACTTGTGGAAAACAGAACGAAATTGAGCATTGACTATGTGGGCTATTTTTATAGTCGCAGTTTAGATGACTGTGTGTTTATTCTGCCCAAAGTGCTTTTAAATACGGATAACAAACTGTTTGACAACCCTTCATATACACCAGAAGATTTTCTTGCTTTAAGCCCTCATAGTGCTGATGCAAAACAAAAGGAAATGCTTGATTTCGTCTATGAATTCTCGCTCTGGGTATATAGAGCCATTTCGGTGTTTTGTCACAATCATCAAGAGAGTGATATAGCCCTAAGCCCCGAAATCACCCAAATGGGAAGAGGGAAACGAAAAGACCGATATACATTTTTAGACATTGTATTAGCACTGCTCGATTTTAATCGCAAAAATCAAGATTATCTTACTTTCATTCTCCGTAATATTCACAAAGGGAACAACAAAATCAACTGGGTTAGAACTATCACAAAAAACCGCGTAATTATTCAGGATGGGACACCTATCTATTATCAACCCGTCAACAAGAAAAAAACGGTAAACTACGATGAGGAATTACTCATCATCTTTTACTCCATTTTGCATCACATTAACCAAAGATACAATTTTCCGGTGCACCTTAATGCCAACTTTGACCTCATCACGGGCAAACGCTTCGAGCAGTACATAAAAGGTACAGGCAAAAGAAGGTTAAAACAGATCAAATACAAATATTTTTCAGACAGGGATTTGGAAATATGGGATCTTTGTTATGCTTTCTTTGATAGTGCTTACAAAGTTGCTATTCATAGTGATACCCAAGACTATCTTCTTATTCATGATTTTCATTCGGTATTCGAAGATATGATTGACGAATTGCTAAGCGATAAAGATGAAGTAACGAGAAGGATGAAAGCACAAGAGGATGGTAAACGTTTGGATCATTTGTACAAATACCAAGGACTTACCGAGTTCAATGATAAGGCATATTACATTGGTGACAGCAAGTATTACCCGCGCAACGCAGCAATAGGTTCAGAACCTATTGCTAAACAATATACCTATGCCCGAAACTTAGTGCAATACGACCTCGACTTGTTCAATAGCGGAAAAAGAAACTATCAGACATATCGCGATGATGAGACGGAAGGATATGATATTGTTCCCAATTTCTTTATTAGTGCAACAATAGATGATATATCAGCCAAAGGATATCATAACAGCAGCATTGTGGAGAAGAAAACGGCAACAGGTAAACACTTCCATCTTTCTTATCACTTCAAGAATCGGCTTTTCGATCGAGACACTATTTTGGTCTCACATTACAATGTCAATTTTCTTTTCATTATAGCGATTTATGCAAAGAACAGGATTGGAGAACGAAGTAAATGGGCTAAAGTCGTAAAAGAAAAGTTTCGGACGGAGATAATTAAGGGTTTAAATGAAGAATTCACATTTTATGCCATTACTCCACGAGAAAATGTAAATCCTGTGCAATTTTGGGATCAATACTTCAAATACTTCGTGGGTAAAGTGTTCCAACCTTTCAAGAAGATAGGGCAGACCGATCCGAGATATTACTCATTGGCATTGGCCACCCCGGAATTCATTGTTGACAATAAAGAAAAAGAGGAGTTGGTGAAGGAAAACGAACGGATTCTTGCATTATTGGAACCTTATTTTTATAAGGCACAATGTCCCATCGGTACAAAACCAGAAGATGCTAAATGGTCCATTGTAAATCAAGGGCTGTCTATTCCTGTTAGTCCTTCCAAATCTCTTACAATGCACTATATCCAAACTTATTTCAGCCAACATTTCCTTGTAGGTTGTTACCATTCTCCCAATCAATTTAATTGGATTATGGGTAAAAACAATTTGGGCGTAAATTTGTACAATGTCCGTCTGAGGACACAGCTTGACAAAACCATACGCTCAGGAGCTCTTCCCATAGAATATCTTGAAGGTAAGGATGTAAAGTTTGTGATTCTTTATGAGTTTGATAAAGAAAATGATAATAAATACCGTGTTTTCCGAGTACATCATTATGCCACGATGAGCGAGGAACAAATGAGAGATTCTGGATACCCAACTCCAGATGGCAATTATTTCTGTTTTGTGTTTGATGAGGAAGTGCAGCTTTCGCATGAAATTAATCTCGCGAAAATAATCTCTGATGCCCAATCAACACAAGACTATGTTGATGGAATGCCGATATTCAAAACTGGAGATGATTTGATGAATTATGTGAAATAAACACCCCAATATTATGTCCCACACCCTCTACAAAACCCAAGGCACCTGCTCGCAGTTTATCGATGTGACGGTCGATGACGAGGGCGTCATTCAGCAGGTCTTCTTCATGGGCGGATGCGACGGAAACCTCCAAGGTATCTGCCGCCTAATCACCGGCCAGAAAATCGACGACGTCATCCAAAAACTCAACGGCATCCGCTGCGGCGACAAAGCCACCTCCTGTCCCGACCAGCTCTGCCGGGCACTGGAACAATTGAAAAGAAATTCATAGACATATTTATAGTTTGTCCATCCCAATGGTTTGAAAATAATATGTATTTTTGCCAGCAGATTAATGTGACGGTCATTTGGTAAGTGAAGATGGAAAAACGGACGAAACATACATAACCCAATGATTAACAACTATTTAAAATGCCCCCCTCTCGCATCATCGGTATCGGAGAAACCGTATTCGACATCCTCTTCAAAAACAATCAGCCGCAGAAGGCCGTGCCGGGCGGCTCAACTTTCAACAGCATCGTCTCGCTCGGACGGGCAGGCATGCACTGCGCCATGGTGACGGAGGCAGGCGGCGACCATGTGGGCGACCTGATCTGCAACTTTTTGCAGGAGAATGGCGTGTCGGCGGAATACGTGTGCCGCCACCAAAACGTCCAATCGCACATCTCACTGGCCTTCCTCGATGAGCATAACGATGCCCAATATGTGTTCTATAAGGATCATGCATCGGTATCATTAGACGGCAAGCTGCCCGAGATGAGCCAAGACGATGTGGTGCTGTTCGGGTCGTTCTTCGCCATCAATCCGGCCATCCGTCCTGTGGTGGGCGGCCTGCTGCGTAAGGCGCGTGAAGCAGGCGCCTGGCTTTATTACGACATTAACTTCCGTAAAAACCATATCGCCGACCTGCCAGAGGTGATGTCCAACATTGAGGAGAACATGCAACTGGCGGATGTGGTCCGCGGCTCGATGGAGGACTTTGAGTACCTTTATGGACTGAAGGACGGCGAGGCCATTTATGAGCGCGTGAGCCGCTACTGCCACACGCTGATCCTGACCGACGGGGCGCGCCAGATACGGGTTTATACGCCTGAGGGCTGCGAGACTTATCCTGTGCAGCCGATAGAAACCGTCAGTACCGTTGGGGCCGGCGACAACTTCAATGCGGGTTATATTTATGCAAAGATGTTGGGCATGGACGACCAGACCTCGCGCATCGCCATGGCACAACGCTGGAGCCAGGATGTGTGCCAACAATTAGGCAATAATATCAGTAATGAACTGGTGGCCGCACTAAGGAGTGAGCGAATGTGACACACCCCGTTACAACCTCCAGACCCCCTAATCATATTGTTTGGAGATAGAATGTGATTGATGCAATATTTTGGCATCCAATTTGAAGAAATAATTTCTGGAAAAAATCTTCAGAAATGTGACTTTTTTCTACAAAATAGTGCTATTTTTGCAGAGTATCTTGCAATGAAACACTAAAACTTATTTATTCATTTAATTTCTTCATTATGAAAAGTTTAGCAACATCTTTCAAAGGCTTTGTGGCGATGATGTTGTGCATTCTTGTCTGCGGGATTGCCCCTGCTGTGGCTCAGGTAACCCTCGCTCCGAGAACCAACCATCATGCCGTGCAGTCACCCGCCATGCGCTCGCTGACTTCCGACGCCACGGTTAGCATGGGTTGCACCGACCAGGTGGGCTTCACCCTCGGCACCCCCGCTAACACCACCGACTGGGGCTACTCAACTCCAGACGATTACACCATCGGCGCCGAATTTTACAACGGCACCTATTATCTCGCAACCTATCCCTCTGGCTATCTGATCGCTATGGACCCCACCACCCATGCCGCTAATATCATCAATACCAGCGGTGTCAACGATGTGGCCTATAACCCCGCCGACGGACAATTCTATGGCTTCGACCTTGAGGGCGCTACCCTCTACACCGTGGATCCTTCTACCGGTAACACTACCTTCGTGGTCACCATCAACTCCGAAAATGTGATTTTGGCCTTCACCATCACTAACGACGGCCGTTTTCTGATGATTGATAGTGGTGAAGACGCTATCAGCGAACTGAATACGACCACCGGTGACCTTACGGTGCTGATCAGCGCCGGCTTCGATGTCAACTACATCCAGGACATCAGCATGGATCGCGAAACCAACACCCCCTACTGGGCTGCCTATAACGCAACTGCCGAAGAATCACAGCTCTATTCCATTGACCTCGACAACAATACCATCACTTTGATTGGCAATTTTGAAGATGAGGTCTCTGGCTTTGCCGTCGCTTCTCTCAGCGCTGCCGACGCTCTGCGTCCGGCTGCTCCCGCCGACTTTACCGCAGTGCCCGCCGCCGACCATACCCTCTCTGCCAGCCTGAGCTGGACCAACCCCTCGGTTGACCTGGGCGGCAATGCATTGGACGAGCTTACCAGCGTGGAACTCTTCCGTAACGGTACCCTCCTCTACAGCTTCGCCAACCCGACCATCGGTGGCGCTATGACCTACACCGACAACACCATTCCCGCCGACGGTACCTATCACTACTCCATCTATGGCGTTAACGCAGCTGGAAACGGTGCCGCTGCCACCGCTACCGCCCTCGTCGGAAACATGTGCGAACTCACCCTCGAAATGGTGGACTCATGGGGCGACGGCTGGAACGGCGCTGCCATCGAAATCTACGACAATACCAATACACTCGTGGGTTCCTATACCTGCAGCGGCACTGGCGGTACTGAACTGGTTCCCCTCGCTGTAGGTACTTACACCTTCAACTGGGTAGGAGGTAATTACGATAGCGAATGCTCCTTCACCATCACCAACAGCTTCGGTATTCTGGTCTATCAGAGCGAAGGTACTCCTTCTGCTGGTACGTTCCTGACCTACAACAACACCTGTACTCCCCCCACTTATTATACCGTCAGCGGTACGGTTACAGTGGCTGCCACCAACGCACCGATCGCCAATGCTAATGTCGCCATCAGCGGCTTGAATGGCGGAATGGTTACCACCGACGCTTCCGGCTATTATGAGAAAGACAGCATCGTGGAAGCTTTCCCCTATAGCATCATGGTGAACGCTACGGGCTACAACAACGCCAGCGTCGCCTTCACCGGCATCTTCTCCGATACCACCATCAATTTCGCCATGACGGCTCCTGGTCTGCAAGTGACCTACGCTGCCCCGATTGATGTGACCACTACCCAGGGTCTCGACGCACAGTTCTCACCCATCACCGTTGCCAACACTGGCGATGGTAACCTTTCATGGGGTACCGGCGTGGAGTTCGTGCGTGGCCGCTCGGTGGAAAACACCGCTGCTACCTATAACTTTGCCACCTCTCAGAGAGCCAAGAGCCTTTCCAGCGCTGACCTCAGCTCCACCATCGCTACCATCGTGGGTGAGCCCACCCGCGCAGCATGGGATCTGCTCTCCACCATGAATGCCACTTCCGCAGGCCAGCAAGGTATCGCTACCGACGGCAACTACATCTACACCTGCAGTTGGCAGACAACTCCTACCAGTGGTTACACTTTTGTGAAATACGACCTCGACGGCAATATGATTGAGGGCTTCGACATCGCCGGCGTTAGCGGCTGCCGCGACCTTACCTACGACGGTACCTACTTCTATGTTGGTGCAAGTTCCAGTTCCCTCTATCAACTTGACCTCGCTAACCATACGCTGGTTTCCACCATCAACACCCAGGTGAGCGCTATCCGCCACTGCTCCTACGACCCTGAAAACGACGGCTTCTGGGTAGGTAACTGGTCTGACCTCTACCTCATCGACCGTACGGGCAATATTTTGGTGACGGGTCCCACCACAATTGAGAGTGCCTACGGCTCCGCCTACGACAACTATACCGCTGGTGGTCCTTTCCTCTGGCTCTTCACGCAGGTTGGTAGCGGATCCGTATTTGTACAGTATGATATCGCCAACAATACGCTGACCAATACCACCGTTGATATCAGCACGATTAATCCGGATGTCACTGGTACCGCTGGTGGCGCATTCAGCACCGCCGACCTCGTGCCTGGCAAGTTCGTCATCATGGCCAACTCACAGCAGGATCCCAACATCATCAATGTATTTGATATTGCTGATGCAGGCTGGCTCTCGGTAACCCCCGGTAGCGGTCAGATTGCCGCTGGCGGTCAGAGCACCGACATTACTCTCAATTTCAATGGCAACAACCCGATGGGCGACTACTACGCCAACCTCACCATCACCACCAACAATCCATACGTGGGTGCTGAGGTGATTCCCGTTACTTTCCATATCATTGCTCCCGACTGCGATGCTCCTAACAACCTCCAGGTGGTTCCCACCGACTACACCTATATGGCTCTTACTTGGGAAGCCCCAGAAAACACTACCGACTTCGTAGAGTACAGACTATACAAGAACGGCAATGTCCACGAGTTTGCTACCACCACTGAGACCTCTTACAACGACACTGTGGCTCCTGGCACTTACTGCTATTTCGTGAAGGCTTACTACACCGACGGTACTACCCAGTGCCTCTCCTTGGCCAGCGACACCGTTTGTGGGGAACTCCTCCACGCTCCTATGCTGACCGCCAATCCTACCGCTCTTACCCTCAGCGGTATTGCAGGTAGCCCCTCTTCTCCCGCTACCTCCGATGTGGAGGCTTACACGCTGGATGCCGACATCGCGGTTGAAGTTACCGCTCCCTTCGAGGTGTCTGTTGATGGCGCCACCTACGCTACCACCGCCACCATCGCAGTCAATACCAACCATGTGGAAGAGGTTCTCTATGTGAGAATCGCTGCCGATGCTACCGCTGGTTCGCATACGGGTACCGTTACCCTTACATCTGGCGACCTTACCGCTACCATCAACTTGAATGGTCAGGTGTTCGATTGCAGCGAGGGTGCCACTCTCCCCTTCACCGAAGGTTTTGAAGCAGAACTCGTAGAGTGCTGGACGAATATCGACAATGACGGTGACGGCTACACTTGGCAGCTGATGACCGACTATGCCGACTATGCTCACAGTGGATCGGGCCTCTATACCTCAGCTTCATGGGTTAGCGGTGGTGGAGCTCTTAACCCCGACAACTGGTTGATTACTCCCAAGCTTGCTATTCCTGAAGAAGGCGCTCACCTCGAATTCTGGGTCGCTCCTCAGGATCCCAGCTATCCGCAAGAGCATTATCAGGTCTTGGTTTCCACAACAGGTACCAATATCAGTGACTTCAATACCGTTCTCATTGATGAAACCCTTTCTTCAACTGTTTGGGTAAAGAAAAGTTGGGACCTTGATTTTGCTAATCAGAACATCTATATTGCATTCGTGCATAATGATTGTTCAGATTTGTTCCGTCTTAACCTTGATGATATCAACATTACTGCTGGTTTGACTGGCGTTGAGGAAAATGAGATGTCCAACATCAATGTTTATCCGAACCCGGCTACCAACGTCATCAATGTTAGCGCTCAGGGCTTCGAGCAATACCAGTTGGTGAACATGCTCGGACAGACCGTCATCAGCAACAATCTGGTGAACGGCAATGCCCAGATCAACGTATCTGAACTTAGCAACGGTGTCTATTTCGTACGCCTCATCAACGGCAGCGAAGTGGAGACGGTTAAGGTGATCAAGAAATAGTTGATTTACTGATAACGAAAACGGCCAGTCGAAAGACTGGCCGTTTTTTTATATCTTGAAAGAGACAATTACAACTTCTTCCAAGACATCGTTCGGCCAAATGCTGGCACGCCGATGTAGCCCCTGAGCTGCAAGGTCTTGTCGTCCGAAAACCACATCTTGCACTTGTAATACTTGCCGTGTACTGGGTCGTAAATCTCACCATCCACCCACTCGTTTTTCTTGGCATCATATTTGAAATGAAACAACATCTGAATCTGGTCGGCTGGCGTGTTGCGTTTGTTGGGATCGGGATTCTTGACGTCGCGTTTCGGGGTGCCATCTTTGAAATTCGGGTTCTTCACCCATACCGTCTTTCCCGCATAGGTGCCTGACGTAGTGCGATATATCCTAATCTTAGCCTCCTCGGGCGACTGGTCATCCTTCACATAATAGGTGCCTACAATCTTGTCGCCAGCCTGCTGCGCCTGCGTGCGCGGAACCATTGCATATAATAGGATGAGAATGAGAAGGGAGATGCGTGTTGCTTTCATATTGATTGATTTTTGAATAAAAAAAACGGCCGTATCATAACGACCGTTTTTGTAAAATATTGTTGGATAGCTTATTTCTTGATGATTTTGACTGTCTCTACCGTGCCGTCGCCGCTGCATTTCACAAAGTAAACCCCATTGGAGAGATGCGAAATGTTGAGGTGAAGCTCGCCATTCACCATCGGCTCGCTGACGACCGTCTGTCCGAGGGCGTTCACCACCGTGCAGCGTTCAAATCCTTCGCCCTTGATGTTCAGCATCTGTGTGGCCGGGTTGGGATACACGGAAAGCGCCGGGCTGCAAGTGTTCTCCTCGATGCCAACACCCTCCTCGATACGGATGTCATCAATAACGAGGGCGTACGACTCCTCATATAGGTTGGTGTTGGTGTTGTGAATGAAGGCGATATAAACCTCCTGCCCCTCAAAACCGGTGAGGTTAGCAAAACGCTGTCCATATTCGTCTGTGGTGAGCATCTCGTCGTAGATGACCTCGCTGTTCTCGAAATCGAGTGTGGTGGAGACGCGCACCTCATATCTGTTGTCCGGGAAACCTTCATCGTAGGCCGCTGCCCACCAGTTGATATGGGCTCCTGTGCTGGGAATGGCGATGCGCGGCGTGATGAGCCAGTCGTTCGGCATAAGGTCTTCCCATTCCTCCTCGTCATACGAATAGGAGATGTAATAGCCATCGCTCTCGTGGCCGTAACCATCGTTCATCCACATCCAATTCATGCCGTCGTGGTCAGCATCGCGAAGCGTCCAGCAAGGAGAGATTTCTCTCTCAAAATCTTCATAGAAAGGAAGTTGCAGCGCGTTGTCGCAGTTGACAGCGTTGCCGTTTACGCTGATGGTGGCGGTGGTAGTGCCGTTGGTCAAGGTGATAACACCTTCGTGTGTGCCTTCAGCAGTCGGCTCGTATCTCACAAACAGCGAGGTGGAAACATTGGCGGTCATCGACTGCGAGGTGCTGAAATTGTTGTTGTTGATGGAGATGGAGAAGGGTGCCTCGCAACTCACGCTGATGGTGCCGTCGAGCAGGGCCGAGATGACATTCACCGGCATTGATGCGGAGGTGGTGTTGATCATTACACTGCCAAAGTCCAGCACGTCGGGCGTGGTAACGATGGTGGGAGTGTCGAAGTAGGAAACGACGATGTCGTCCAACTTCATGATGAACTCGTCGCTGCAATTGGTGTGGATGAAGGCGATGTAGATGGTTTGTCCGATATAGTTTCGGAGATCCACCGTGTGCATGGTCCACTCGTCGGTGGAGAGAATTTCGGCATAGACGGCGCTGGCGGAGAAGTCGGCAGCAGAATTGCCGGTCGTGGAGATGCGAACCTCATAATAGTCAGCCGGATATTCTGGGTCTTGTGCGGCCACCCACCACGAGAGCAGTGGCATGTTGGCCGCCGTGAGGTTCGCAGGAATAGTGATGGCTGGGGTGATGAGGTAGTTGTCGGGCTCCAGCGCTTCCTCTTCCTCATAGTCGTATGACGCTGATGCGATGCAGCCATTGCCAGTGTGGGTCGGAATCTCATCCTCATCCATCGTCAGTATCTCCCATGAAAAGCCGTCTCCGTCGTGGTCGATGTTGTTCCACGTTTCGGGCAGACCGCTCTCAAAGCCCTCACTCATTAGAATGGTTTGGGCATGTGTGGCAAAAAAACATGCACAGAGGAGTACAGTAAGAGTAAAGATTTTTTTCATAATGTTATTGATTTATAATAAGTTTGATAAAATATCTATAAAAAATCTTTCTTTTTTGAATACGAATGCAAAAGTAAGCATTTTTGGAGGATGATTTTGATAGAAATGGATAATTGGTGAAAATTCTGTATTTTTGCACATTGATTTTATTTTTTATTTTTATTGATGAATATGGATAATCAGAATAACGAACGAGATGGAGTTCCTCAAGGAAATTCTCAAAAGTTTTCAGGAAAGGTTTTTTGGGAAAAACTGAGGGCCTCTGCCCTCTATACTAAAAAGCTTTTTCGCATCCAGGAAGATACCGATGCAGAAGCCACCATGGCCTCCATACAGCGCTCGGTGGAATTCAAGGGCATCAACCTGTGGCTGTTAGGCTTCGCCGTCATCATCGCTTCGGTGGGACTGAATGTCAACTCCACCGCCGTCATCATCGGTGCCATGTTGATTTCCCCCCTGATGGGACCTATCAACGGGGTGGGACTCGCAGTAGGCATCTACGATATGGAACTGCTGCGCAAGTCGGTTCGAAACCTGCTGGTGATGGTGGTTATCAGCCTGTTGGCTTCCACCCTCTACTTCCTGCTGTCGCCACTGGGCGATGCTCAGTCGGAACTGCTGGCCCGTACGCGCCCCACCATCTACGATGTGCTCATCGCCACCTTCGGCGGACTGGCCGGCATCGTGGCCGCTTCCCGCAAGGATTTGCCTTTTACGGTGGTGTCGGGTGTGGCCATCGCCACCGCCTTGATGCCGCCGCTCTGCACCGCCGGCTACGGCATCGCCACCTGGCAACTTTCGTATGCCTTCGGGGCCTTCTACCTCTTCTTCATCAACTCCTTCTTCATCGCCCTCGCCACCTTCGTCATGGTGCGCTACCTCCATTTTCCCCAGCATAAATTCGTGGATGCCCGCCGCGAGAAAATCGTCAAAAGGGTCGTCATTATCCTCGCCATCATGGTGATGATTCCCAGCCTCTTCACCGCTGTCAATGTGGTGCGCGAGTCGGTGTTCAACAGTCAGGTCAACAAGTTCGTCACCGACCTTCGCGACGGCCAACACCTCTCCTCTAACCAGCAAGTGGTGAATGTGGAAAAAGTGTTCGACAGATCCAATCCTACGGTCACGTTGTCGATTGTGGGCAGCGAGGTTACCCCCGTGCTCGCCGACTCCTTGCGGTCGATCATGCGGCATAATTATGGACTGAATACTACTGAGTTGAAAATCAAGCAGATGGGAAATGTTTTCAATGCTGAGATTCAGGCTGGACAGCTCGGACAGATGATTGCCGATCGCGACAAGGTCATCAAGGAGCAGGATGCACAAATCGCGACATTATCTGGCGATGCCGAAAGTTATAAAAAGCTATCGCAGCGCATAGGGGAGCGTTATCCCGAAAGTATTGCAGCAGTATCTGTTAGTAAGATGATTGATTATCAGACAGATAAAAATGACGATCAAACCCTTACTACCGTGGTCGTCACTTGGAAAGAAGGAGCCAACCGATCTGCTGTCCAGGCCGAACTGAAACAACAGCTGCTCTTCATGCTCGATGTGGACGAAGTACGAATCCTTTCCGCCAACTAATTCTCCCATTATAAAATTCATCCCTTCATCCCTTCATCCTTTCAACTCCCTCCCATGCCCACCTTTAACGACAAACCCATCTACACCCTCACGCAGGTCGGTCAAAGCATCCAGTCGATGATTGAGCGTACCTACAAGCATCCCTATTATGTTCAGGCTGAGATGATTAAGTTGAACCGCTACCCTCGTAGTGGACATTGTTTCCCTGAACTGGTGGAAAAGGAGGAGAATAAGGTGAAAGCCCAGATGCGAGCGGTGATATGGCGAAATGATTTTGAACGGATCAACGATAACTTCCTGCGTATCACGGGCGAACCGCTCAAGGATGGCATCACCATTTTGTGTCTGGCTACCATCCAATATAGTCCGCAGTATGGTCTGGCGCTTTTCATCCAGAATATTGAGCCGGCCTTCACTTTGGGCGAGATGGCCCGTAACCGCCTGCAAACCATTGCCCGACTGAAGCAGGAGGGTGTTTTCGAGGCCAACAAAAAACTTACGATGCCGTTGGTGCCGCAGCGTATTGCGGTCATCTCCATTGAAACCAGCAAAGGATATAGCGATTTTATGGTGACTTTGCAGGGAAATAAGCAGGGTTATCATTTTGATACAGAATTATTTCCATCTCTTTTGCAGGGTGATAAAGCTGTGGATACCATGCTCCAGCAACTCGACTTGATTGAGAAACGGAAGGAGGAGTTCGATTGTGTGGCCATCATCCGAGGTGGGGGAGGAGATGTCGGACTTAGCTGTTACGACCAGTACGCGCTGGCCCATCGGGTGGCGACTTTTCCGCTGCCGGTGTTGTCGGGCATCGGCCACTCCACCAACGAAACTATCACCGAGAGCGTTTCTTTTGCCAATAAGATTACCCCTACCGAGGTGGCCTATTACCTCATCAACCGTTTTGCGGAGTTTGAGCAGCGGCTGGATGAGCTGGCAACTGCGCTTGCACAGTCGGTGCGCTGGATGCTCGAGCGCGAAAATGCAGCTTTGGCGCAGTGTGAGGCCGACTTCAAACTGTCGTTCCATCGCCGTTTGGCGGCGGAAAACTTTGTCCTCGACAAGGCGCGGTCTGACGCATATATATATAGTAAGCAGATTTTGGCGGTGGCGTCCACTCGAATTTCCCATTTTGAGGAGAAGATGCAGCTGCTCGATCCGGCCAACATCCTCAGGCGCGGATTTAGTATTACGCTACATAACGGCATGCCCGTCACCGATGCTTCGCAGCTGCCGGCGGGTTCGGAGATTGAAACCAAGCTGTATCAAGGAACCGTGAAGTCGGTGGTGAAGTAGTTGGGTTTTCGTCTAAATAAAAAATCCCGAAAGCGACGCTTTCGGGATTTTTGTTTCTGTAAAAGAATCAGCAATTATCTCACGATGCTGACCTTGCTGGTGCCGACCTCGGTGCCGTTCACCACGCGCACAATGTACATGCCCTCGGGAAGAGCGCTGACATTGAGTGTTTCGTTGGCGTTAGCAGCTTCAACAGAGAGAACTTCCTGTCCTGCGATGTTGAAGACGGAAACCTGAGCGCCTGCCACATTCTCAACGGTGATGGCGGTGCTGGCCGGGTTCGGGAACACGTTCACCGTGTTGTTGTAGGGCTGGATGCCATTGTCATAATCAACGGTAATGCAATAGGTGTTGTCGTCCAAATTGGGGTCGATGTAGGTGGAAGGATCTGTGAAGTTGGGTTCGATGTTCAAGCAGAGCTGCAGAGGCCAGGAAAGACCTTCAGCGTCATCTAAAAATGTTCCTTCATAGAGACCAACGAGACCGAAGGGGCCAAAACGCCAACCGTAGTTCACTTCCAATGTGTCAATGTCATATTGTCCCACTGCTTCGTTTTCCCAGAAATAGACATTCCCCAGATTCTGGTCAATCATGTAAATGCTCACAGTGCAGCTGCTGATGGAGGTGTCAATGCCTTTGTTAAAGGCTCCACCATAGAAATAAATGGAGTCAGTATAGGGGTCAACCGTAAGGGCTGTGATTTTATCAGGATCGGTCTGGTTGTCATTCGGATCGTAGATTTCGGCGTACCAGTTGCATTTGTGGACGTAGGGCAGACCGTCGTTGTAATACACGGAGAGGTTCCACGGGTCGTGTTCGGCCACGGTAGCATTTTCGTATGCCCAAGCGGGGTTCCCGCCAGTCCAGTAGTAGTGATGATATGCATTGGCGTCATATTCCGGCCACATGGCGAAGTTGATACCAGCGCAATCGGCATCGTCATCGCATAATCCCATGCTACACCGGTCATCGCAGTAGATAGCCACGCAGACGTTGTCGGTCGGATGAACGGTGAAGGGTTGGTTAAGGGTAACCAGCTGAATCCCAGCCTCAGCACCTGCGTTTGAGGGATTGTAAATCTGCGTTTGTGCAACTGTGCCAGGATCGAAGGTCGTTCCGTCGATGGAGCACCCCGTGTAAATTCTGATCTGGAAGTTGACATCCAGCGTGAATGGATCTCCGGTGTAGTTGGTGATGTTTTCACTTGGGATGGTGTAGAAACGTACTTTCTCCAAGGTCACATCGGTTTCAAAAGTGCCAGCGGGTATATATAGCATGTACTCGCTTTCAGCTGGCTGTACATGTACATAACCGCTCTGGGTGTACCAGCCGTACCAGTCGCTACGATCCATTTCCGGACCTGCGGGTACGCCTACCACCTCGTACTTGTTGCTCTGGGCAAACATCATGCTCACGCAGAGCATGGCCATCACAAAGGTAAAGATTCTTTTCATAGTAATAGTGTTTTGGTGAATAAATTTTTAATGGTGCAAAAATACGACTTTTTGGGGGAATAGATTTCCAAAAAAGCGTTAAAATCGTATTTATATATTATGGTAGGAATAGTGGGAGATAAAATGAGATGCCATCACCCCCTCCTCAAACACGTTTTTGCGCCCAAATTCCCAAAAAACTCCGAAATCAACTCTCTCAACAGCCCCAAAAACTCCGAAATTTGTCCAATTTTCGCTCATTTTGATGTCAAAATTTGAAAAATTTGAAAATTATTTCATTGAATTACAATAAGATGAATAAATTTCAAAAAAAAGTTTCATTATAGTGTTGTATGAATGGAAAAAGCAGTATTTTTGCAATCCCGTTTTGCGCGTCACACGAACGGCGCGCCAGTAGGGAGACGCGCCCCAAAGAGGGGCGGAAGAGCAGAGGAAAAACGACGGGGATTTGTTCTTTGAATGAATGGAATGATGTAGCAAACACTCAAGAGATTCTTTTGAGAGACTCAAGCGATAAGACGAGGCCGGGACAGACAAACAAAGAAAAGAAATTAATTAGGATGGAGAGTTTGATCCTGGCTCAGGATGAACGCTGGCGGCAGGCTTAATACATGCAAGTCGAACGGTAAGGCCGAGCGTAGCAATACGTGAGGTACACGAGTGGCGCACGGGTGCGTAACGCGTATGCAACCTGCCCC
>JAEEGI010009340.1_pt1 | contig 21496 bp, 18 predicted proteins | sample 8958751 | NCBI WGS metagenome assembly JAEEGI01 (sample SAMN16246545, study PRJNA631951) | gut metagenome | biome: gut microbiome; feature: rumen; material: KS-attached | host: Bos | place: Iran: Karaj | collected 2018-10 | reverse complement strand
CAAAGCCTTTTCCTGGGCGAACTTCTCGCAGTATTCATTGAACTTCTCCAAGGTCATTCCTCCGAAGAAATACTGGAAAATGATGCGCTTGGTCTTCCAGTTGGGCATGATGCCTATCTTCATCAAAATCAGCAGATGAAGATGCTTCAGGAACCCGATGAGGAACTCCTTGTTGCCTTTCACATAGCGGATAAACTCTATCAGCGTGTCGCGCCTGGTGAGCGTTCCGTCAAAATCGAAAGCGTGTATGGTCATAGGAAATAAATGATTAATAAGAACGTAAGTGCCCAAAGCACTACCACCACCTGCGTGAACCGGTCTTGCAGCATCATCTTCGTCGGGTCGCCGCTCTTCTTGTCCACCACCGTGATCTGGATATATCGCAGCAGTCCAAGCAGCACGTAAGCCGTCGTCAGGTACAGATAATCGGTATGCACACGGGCCACCACTTCGGGCGATATCGTGTACATGATATAGCACACCAGCGTTACCGAGGCCGTAATGGTGATGGCCTGGTTGATGAACGTCAGGTTATATCGGATGGTATTCTTCCGGGGTGCCTCTCCAGTGGCCTCCATTCGGATGACATCGTCGCGCCGTTTGGCAAACGAGAGGAAAAGCGTCAGCAGGAAGGTCATCATCACAATCCACTTACTCAGCACAATCCCCGTGGCAAATCCGCCGGCCAGCAATCTGAGCACAAAGCCGAAGGCAATCACACACACGTCCACGATGGCATATTGTTTCAGCCAAGCACAATAGGCCAGGTTCAATACGAAGTAAAACAAGAGAACCCCCACCAAACCTCCCCGAGGGGAGGCTTCTAATAGCCCTCCCCCTCGGGGGAGAAGGAGGGTGGTCAGCATCGCCAACACCACCATCAGCGCCATCAGCCCGTAGGCAGCCTTCATAGTAATAGCTCCCGAGGCGATGGGTCTTTTGCATTTCACGGGATGGCGGCGGTCAGCCTCCACGTCGATAATGTCGTTGAAGCAATATATTGCCGAAGCGATGAAACAAAAGGCAAAGAAAGCCACCAATGAGGCAAAAACCGTTGCCCCATCAGTAAGTGCGCCGCCGAAAAACATCGGCACCAGCACAAACACATTCTTCAGCCATTGTTTCGGCCGTATCAGCCGCAGGATATCCTTCATGGTTGGTTTCCAATTCTTCTGCAAATTTAAGGCTTTTCCCGCAAACTTCCAAACAATCATGATTATTTCTTGCCGATGAGCCGTGTGGGTGCATCCAAATCAAATTAGTTTTTTGTTGTTTACGCACACATCCGTTTTTTTTATCAAAAATAACGAAAAAGTTTGGAAAACACATCTTGTTTTCTTACCTTTGCACCGTCATTATTCTCTCAACGCTTAAACTATGCATGGAGAAATACGGCGTTTGTAGGCCGTAGCCAAAGCAGAAGCCAGGGAGGGTGAGACTACATTTTTGATGAAGGCGTTTACTTGACGCTTTGTTCTTTGGCGGACCGAATCTCGCAAATTCACCAAGCTTGCCACAGAGTCAAAGCAACAGTAGATGTTCATGGGTATGTTATATACATGACAGCCATACGTGTACCTAATTATTTATTAGGCACATCGTATAGCGATATGTAAACATATAGCGTGGGCTTCTGCGTTGCTCGTTCTTGGCAAGATGGGCAATGCGAGAGCCAGGTTCGCGGGACGGGCAACAAGAACAGCAACCCGCGCTTTTTTCATTCTTGTACCATCTATTTCTACCATTTAAAAAAACATAGTCTGTCAGGGGTTGCGGCGGATGGGTATTTTTTATGTTCATCTATTTATGGGAAAGAAAATGAATATGCTAAAACATCTCTTCAGCATGCCCCTCGGACTTTTCTTTTTGTCAGCAGTTATGATTGATTTTTTGGCTGCCTGTGGAACGCCTTCCAGCCCTTCGCAGCAGGAAGAGGCAGAGATGGAACGCTATGAAAACGCTATTATACAGGCAAACGACAGTGGGAACTTTGAACGAGTCCTCAACCTCTCAACACAATACTACGAAGCCTCAAAGCAAAACCGCTCACTTTTGTTTCAGGTCAGAGCAGCCTCAACTCATGGCCAGAATCTTGTGCTCGCAGGTAATACCAATGAAGCCAAGACCCTTCTTGATAAAGCGCTTAGTATGGCCATTCAACTGAATATAGACACCTTGCAGGCTATAATATTCAATGGTTTAGGTATGTACGAACTTTTTAATGCCAATGATTATGCCGCTACCGAATATTTCATAAAGGCTTTAGAAAAGACTCCCAAAGAAGACAAACGCTCACGTTCCATCTTATTATGTCATCTGGGTTCTACTATTTCTCAGACGAATGACACAATAGGCAAATATACAGTGGAATTCTATGAACTGTCTAAAGAAATTGAGAGCACATTGGGAAAAACACTTGCCCTCTCGCAGATGGCCTGTCTTCATCATATTCGAAAAGAGTATAAGCAGGAAGAAGAGTTGCTGTTGAAGGCTTATGAGGTGGCTCCTCCATCATTGGTGCCATCGATAGATGCTAATATGGCGAAGTTAAAGATTGAGACCCATCATATTGCCGAGGCATCACGCTATGCCGACCATGCCATTGCCGTAGCCGACACATGTAAGGGCGTACAGGGCTCCCAACTGAAGGATGTGCAGATTATCAAAGCACATACGCTCTCTGAACTTGGTCAATTTGAAGCGTCAAATCAACGGCTTGATAAGCTCATGGAAGATTCTGCAAATATGTTGAGTAGGCAAAAATGGGATGTACAGAATCTCTATACCATGAACTATAAACAACTGGGGCGTTATAACGAAGCATTAGAACATAGCAAACGCCTTACAGACCTAATCACACATCAAACAAGGCAAGACCGTGTTAAAATATTGAAGGCAAAGGAAGTTGCACTCGATGTGGCGAAGAAGGATGCAGAGATTGAACATCACCGCGACCATGCGCATTTGATGGAATGGCTACTTTGGGGCGCTGTAGCTTTCATTGTCCTCCTCGCAGCCATGTGCTTCTATATATATATTATGTATAGACGTCAGCGCAAACTGATGACTGTGGTGGTGGAGCGAGCCCAGACAGAAACAGTAACCATAGAACAGAAGAAGGTGGACGACAAACATGTGGAACTATTCCGCCGAATCAAGGAGGAGATTGACGACAAGAAAATGTTCCTCGACGCGAATCTCTCGCGCGAGTCTCTTGCTAAGCACCTCGGCACCAACCGCACCTATATCTCAGAGGCCGTAGCGCAGATGACGGGCATGAACTTCCCGCAGTATATCAACCTCCTGCGTATCAACGAGGCAGAGCGGCGATTGCACGATCCACAGGTGGATGTCTCCAACTTCGCCAATTTCGGCCGCACGTTAGGTTTTGCCAGTCTCAATGCTTTCCGTACAGCCTTCAAGCAGCAGACGGGCATGACGCTCTCCGCCTATCGCGAGATAGCACGCGCAAAAGCAGGATAGTAAAAAGTGGCAAAAATCGCCCGAAAAATGCACCAATGAGGCAAATTGCCAAATCGGTTCATGCTGATTTATGGGTATTTACGCCAAACCCGCTACTTTTGCGGCAAAAACCACGAAGAGGTGTCTTTATTAGACATGTCACTTCAGAACAGAGAGAAAAAAGCGTATTGAGAATCAACCGAAATGAAGAAAAACAAAATTTCAGCAAACTCAAGATTAGCAATAGTCCCCACGCTTTTACAACTTTAAAATTATTATTCTGCATCCATAGGGGACGAGGGTGCATTATTTTATAAAATTCTTAAATTATGAAAAAACTAAAACTCTTTTTTGTAGCAATGCTATTGTCGGCAGTTGCCATTAACTCGTATGGTCTTCAGAATGGTGACACCTTTACTGTGGGGGATTTTACTTATACTGTAATAGATTACAGGGCTGGAAGTGTGTACAGAGCTGGTGTTTCTAAGATTTCAGCAACTGGAGAAGTAACATTGCCTACAAGTTTTGAAGATGCACAATATCATTACGAGTGGACGGTAGATCAATTACTCGGACAGGCACTGAATGATAACATCACAAAACTAATTATTCCTGAAGGTTATAAAACGGTTTTGCCGTATTGGTCAAGTGGACTGACCACAGCATCTGAATTAGAAGAGATTGTTATTCCTTCTACTATGACATCCTTTAATGTGGAGAGACCCGATAACTTAAAAGCCTTTACCGTTCATGCAAATAACCCCAACTATTATTCTATAGATGGAGTATTGTTTAACAAAGATGCTTCTACTCTATTGGCCTATCCAACAGCAAAAGAGGGCAGCAATTATGATGTTCCGAATACCGTGACAACTATTGACAATAATTCTTTTTATAGATGCAAAAATCTCGAGACCATCAACATTCCGGCTTCAGTGAACGCAATAAATGGCACTCAACCGTTTATGGGGTCGAGTAAGTTGAAGGCTATTTATGTGGATGATAGTAATCCCAATTATTGTGATGTGGATGATGGTGTACTCTGCGACAAAGATGGTACACTGATTGCCTTTCCTTCTGCTAAAGCAGAAACTTATGAGATGAGTGATTTTGTTACATCAATTAATCCGAATGCTTTTTATGCGAACTCTATACTTACATCTGTAAAATTGTCCAACAACTTGAAAACCCTTAGCGAAAACTCTTTTGCTGGTTGTTCTAAATTATCAACTGTAACTGTGCCAAAATCTGTAGAAGAGATTGATGGTAATGCTTTTGTTAATTGTGGTCTTCTTAAAAGCATTAACGTGGAGGAAGGAAATACCCGCTATGCAAGCGACCAAGGCGTATTATATAACGCTGCAAAGGATACGCTTTTAACATATCCAACAGGAAAAATTGAAAATAGTTATCAGATTCTTGATGGAACTAAGGTTATAGCAGAGAAAGCTTTTAATAACGCTAAGCTAAACACAATAATATTTCCTTCTTCTCTTACAACTATTTGTAAGGAAGCCTTTGCTCATAGCAAGTTAACATCTTTAAATATTCCAGCAACTATCACAGAAATTCAGGAAAGCTGTTTCTACTATTGTAGTTCCCTTAGTACAGTAGAATTTGAAGATAGTGATACACCTTTGAATTTGGGTGAAAAAGTTTTCATGGTGAGTGGTCTCACATCTATTCATTTTCCCGAACGTATAGGGGCAGCTATCCCTAAATTTACTTGCCATATGTGCTCTAAACTCACAGACTTAGCCATACCTGAAACTGTAGATACTATACATGAGCAGGCATTTGACCAATGCAACTCTTTAGAGATTCTTAATATACCTGCTTCGATTAATTATATCGGATCAAATGCTTTTTCTTATTGCAAAAAATTGCAGAAGGTTAATGTGGCTGATAATTCAAAACTTGAAACAATATTTAACAGTGCCTTCCAGCTTTGTCCTTCTTTAGAGGAGTTTAATTTCTTAGGTAGTTGCTCCTTAGCGACAATAGGTGTGAACGCGTTTGGGGGAGATTCCAATCTGAAATCATTTACTTTCCCTAAAACTGTAACTACCATTGGCAGATCTGCATTTAACAATTGCTCAAGCATGACAACGGCAACTTTTCCCGATGATGCGGACATTGTTACCATTGGAGAGGCTTCTTTCCAAAACAGCGGATTGGAAAGTATTGTGATTCCTTCTAAAGTGAAAACCATTAGCCAGTCTGCCTTCAACAACTGTGTCAAGCTGAAAACTGTGGAAATTCCAGCCTCGACAACCAATATCAGTAATCGTGCTTTCCAATTCTGCTCAGGTTTGGAAGAGATCAATGTGTCGAAGGAAAATACTGTTTATTCCAGTTGCGACGGCATACTACTTTCAAAAGACAAGACCGTCCTCACCACTTTCCCAGGCGGAAAAGCCAATAGTAATTTCACGTTGCTGCCTCCAAGCATCACCAAAATAGGCGACTTCGCTTTCTACAATTGCGAGGGACTGACAAATGTCACAATTCCCAATAAGGTGAAGGAAATCGGTATTCAGTCTTTCGGAAACTGTGACAATCTGAATACAATTGCCTTCCTTTGCGACGAAATGATTGATCCGGCAAAAATCAATCAGACGAATAACGGCCGTTCATTTGACAATGGCGAAAGCGGTTCAAACAGGACAATGCCAAAAATCACCATAAATGTGCGCAAGGAACTCCTATCTCAATATCAGAACAATGAGTATTACCAGAAATTCAAGGAGATCAAACCTTCGTTCATAGACGAGACTACACGCGTGGGCGGTCTGAACAAGACACAGGCCAAGGAAGAGTATATTGCCGTGAGCCAGAACACCGTGGACCTGCTGTCTGTGGATACTGATGACGAGACTTATGTATTGCCTACTACCGTTGAGAACGAAGGAACATCCTATAATGTTGGACTCGTAGGTGACTATCTGTTCACTGCCAATGGCAGCCAGGTAAGCAATGTGAAGGAAGTGGTGGTGCCCGGCAACGTACAATATATCGGTGCCCGCGCCTTTATGACCGATGCCGCACTGTCTTCCCGCAATAGTAATGTGGAGAGTGTATTCCTGATTGGCGACCAACTGAACGAAGACCTGCTCTCAACGGCACGATTCGAACTGGCTCCTGAGGACCTCGGTTCCAGCAGGGCTTATTACGACGAGTTCGGAACAGCCACGAAGATATATGTACGCAAGTCAGCCGAAGAAACTTATAAGGATGCATGGACGAATCACGCAGATAATATATCCTATAAGATTCCATATACACAGAGCGGCACCTTCGGCACCTTCGCCCGTGAGTTCGATGTGGACTTCTCAGAGGCGAACGGCGTGAATGCCGACAAGCCTGTCACGGATGATCCCGTGCTGATTGCTTTCACTGGTAATGGCAAATACGTGAAGAACGGCGACGCCTACTCTGTGATGATGACCAGTATCAACCTTGGTGACCAGGAAGGAAAGGATGGCACATACGTTCCTGCAGGTTCCGGTGTGCTGATGAAGAAGTATAAGGATGCTGAAGGTGAGGACGGCCTTTACTATCAGATTGCCGAGACGGGCATCAGCGATGCATTCGTGGAAGGCAACTTCATGAAGGGCGTCACGGTGCGCAGCGAGAGTATCAGTAAGAACGACGGCTACAACCGCTATTACATCTCTGGCGACAAACTGCACGAGATGACCAAGGCCACGACTTTCAAGAATCACAAATCATTCCTGGAGATTGACACTTCCGACATTCCTGCCGGAGCTAAGGTTTCATTGAGTTTCACCGACTGGAGCGACATTGAAACAACGGGTATCGAGAGCATCAACGATAGCGTTAACTATAACGATAACCTTTATAACCTGCAGGGCCAGCGCGTGAACAACGCCGGTAAGGGTATCTATATAAAGAACGGAAAGAAAATCTTTGTGAAATGAAGAAAATGGGAAATGGAGACAATGAGACTCATAAACTCCAAACTCATAAACTTATAAACTCATAAACTTATAAATTCGATATGGAAAAAAAGAATCAATATATCGCACCCGAGTTGCTCTTGTTGACACCCATACAAGATGGTCTGATGTACTTTACCAGTGTTCCCGGTGGAAACCCTGACGAGGGAGAACCCGAGGCCAAGCAGGGATTGTTCGAGGAAGAATCCGATAAAAGTTATTCCCTACCCAGCATCAACTATGACGTGTGGGCCGAAGAAGAGGAATCCGAGAGTTATTTCTAAACCAAGTAATAACTAGGAGTGAACTTGTTGAAAAGACAATACGTAAGCGCCTCGATGGAGGCTGTCCAGTTTGCTGAAGAGCCGAAGAGGGGCTTCGTCTTTTCCTCAGGTTTAATGAAAGGTGAAAAGATTGTAACAGGTGCTGACCGCGTGATGGCCGATGTGGCCGAATCCGGTGCGAAATCACCAAAACACAGTAAATAGTTTTTTCTATATTTTAAAAAACGAACCTCGCCCGGCTGTGAAGCTAGGCGGGGATTTTTTCACAATAGTATTATAGGATGATTTGTTTATTTTGCTTTTTCAGACCACCAGATTTGGTAATTTGTCTTATCGTGCTATAGATAATTTCCCGGTTCGCCGAATTCTGTATAACTTTGCAATCGTAAAGATTTTATGGAGTTTTTTTTAATAATGTAAATAGTTTTTTCTAATGAATTAGTTATTGAGTCCCCCGCCCGACTGTGAAGCTAGGCGGTTTTTCCCTAACCCCAGAGATTCTCATATATTTAACTCGACTGTTTTTACATTTGCACGCTATACAAATACAATTGAAAGTTATTAAACATAATATTTTACTAAATTAATATTTTTTGAATTTCAAATAAGATTATAGCGTTTCCCCGCCCGGCTGTGAAGTTAGGAGGGGATTTTTCTTTCTCCCCAAGATCTCATTTATATTGCACCTGACTCAACTTTCGGAAATAAAGTATCACAATTTATTTTTGTTTCCTGATTTCAATATCACAATATCACTATTTAGTAATTTGCTGAATACTTGGTAGTTGCGCGTGATATTGGCAATATCACTCAATATCACATAATATCACATGTCTTTTGTCGCCATACGATAAAACCTGTTTCATTATTATTTGGACGCGTGATATGCTGTGATATTCAATATCACACTATTTCCCGTTGGGTATCAGATAAATGTATAAGCCGTGATATTGTGATATGGTTTCCATAAAAAACAATGTGCGAATTGGTTTCACTCCTTCACTTGCCTGGAAACCATTAGCATTCAGAATCATGCAGGTGAAACCGCGATTTCACTTCGGTTTCACCCTTCCTACAGATGTCATTTCCCTATTCCTCGGTATGCAAAAGATACCTAATTGAAGAGTGATTAGGCCCTAATCACTCCGCAAAAAGCTATTAAAACCCACCCTCCGAAGGGGTGGAGCTCTTTCTCATAGGGAGGGATTAATAAAAGATTGTAGGTGAAACCGAGGTGAAAGTGCGGTTTCACCCGTATCAAACTGAACGATAGGGGCTTACGACCAAGTGAAGGTGTGAAACCGGTTTGCACGTTTTTAATTTTTTCGCAAAAAGTAGAGACTTACTTCTTCAGCGGCTTGATGAGCAGTGACACGAGTTTGCTGAGCAGCCAGGCCAGGGGGATGCTGAAGGCAAGCATCAGCAGGAAGGTGGGCCAGTAGCCTAAGTGGTAGGGCTTGACATAAACCAGCACAAACTGAATGTGGATGAGATAGATTTCGAGGGAGATGCCACCGACAAAGGTGAAAGCACGGAGCAGCCACGAAGGGGCATGACGGAAGACCTTGCACATCAGGAACATTGCGCTGACGGCCAACGGGATATAGACCATCCGCTCGGCTGCCGGAGGAAAGGCTCCATGGCGATGACCTTCCACATAGACGCAATACCAGAGGGAGAGGAGGAAAAAAAGTGAAGAGTGAAGAGTGAAGAGTGAAGAATCCTTCCCCCTTGAGGGGGGATTGAGGGGGGCCTTCACCAACTCTCCCGCATTAATGCCCAACAGGAAGACGGGGATGCGGCTCCAAAAGATTTCCACGTAGCCGACGGATTTCCAGAGTGGAGGCCAGTCGCGCACCAGCAAGTACCAGAGAATCGTCACAAGCGGAAGCCATCGCCAGATGCGGTCGCGCTGGATAAGGCGCATATAGAAGGGGGCGATGAGATAAAGTGCCATGATGGCGGGAACGAACCAGAACGTGAGGTCGTCGATACGCCAGAAACTCCAGCCCACCAGGATGTTGGCAATGAGATGGAACAGATTGGGACTATAACCGCCACCATTGGGCCAGTATTGGGGAATGTAATAAAGACTGGCAATGATGAGCCATGCGGGATAAAGGCGGAGGAAGCGCCGGAAATAGAACTTACGCAATTTCTCCCAAAAAGAAGATTCTGAGGACGGTTTAGTCCACGAGTACCACAAGCCGATACCGCTGAGGAACAGGAACATATCCACGCCATTGTTGCCACAGCGCATCAGTCCATAGAAGGCATCGCTGCGCGAAAGGGGCACATGGAAAAGCATCACGATAATCATCGCAAAGCCCATCAACGGTGCACGGTATCGGCTGAGGTCGTTCCAGTTCATAAAAAAGACCCACCCCGGCCCTCCCTGTTTAGGAAGGGGGAAACAGGTTATGGTTTAGGGACGTAACGTAGAATCCATTTAAGTAGCATGGCCAGGGCCACAGACGAGAGCAAGTAGATGAAGATGCCGCCATAGATGTCGACCTTTCGGTAATGACCGATAATCAGTTCGCGTATCACGGGGTGCATCACAAAGAGCATGGCAGAGATGCTGCCGAGCCAACTAAGAGGAGAGAGAAGAGAGGAGAGAGGAGAGAGAAAACCCTTGCAGGCAATAAGGAGCCTTACGGTAGCAATGGCACCCGTTACCACAAAGGCGGGAACGAACAGCCACGTCCAGTAATTCAGGCTGCCGAAAAGGACGAAAAGAGCGGAAATTACGACCCAACCTAAGAGCATTCCTAAAGATTGGGAAGTTGAATCCTTGGGAACAGGAGTAATTGCCCCCTCCCTATAGGGAGGGTTGGGGGTGGGTCTGATGGGTATTTCCTTTCTCGCCATCCACACGCCCATGCAGAACGGGAGCAGTCCGCCAATGAAATTATAGCGCACGTAGTTGAGCCAGTCCTGACTGCCGGCGAAACATGCTTCCAATACAACAGAACCCAACGCCAATGCCAGCAACAGCCAATTGCTTCGCCAACGATGTATGACCAGGATGTAGAGGGCATACAACTGCAACATCAGGCCGAAGAACCAATAGGGACCGGGCTTGATGATGTGGTCGGGATCGAAATAGAGGAAGTTGATGGTCATGGTGAGCTGTGTGAGCACACGGTCCCATGAATATACCTGCGCCCCGTCGCTGTGGCGGAGCAGATAGACGCCAATGAACAACAGGTAGCCGATGATCATCAGGCGGAAAAGTTTCAAGAAGTGCTTTTTGATGAAAGCCCCTCCAAACGTTCCCGAAGGGGAGGCTTCTTTTGCGCTGGCTGGCTGTTGGGGCTGGGCCTCATATTTCTTTACCAGCCCATATCCGCTGATGAAAAGGAAGATGGGTACGCCATAGTGGCCAAGAAACGAGAAGAAATGGATGAACAGGTCGCTGTCGAGGGAAAAGAGCTTATCGAGGAACTGCATGGGCCGCTCAGCATCGAACTTGTACTCGTTTTCCTTCACGGCAAAACCGAGGAAGTGGCAATAGTTGTGCAGGATTATTCCTAGAATGGCAATGCCACGCAATGCCGACGATTCCGTGCGGCTCAACAATTCCCCATTCCTCATTTTTTCATTTTCTCTTTTTCCCCATTTATGACTGCATCATAGTCGGTCTTATCCTTCAGGATGCGCTTGCGGGCCTCGTCGTACTTGATGCTCAGCAGATTGAGTTCGCGGCGATAGGATTTCGTGTGAATACCACCCAAATAGACCAGCATGTGGGCCAGGGCATCGGTCATGAACGGCTTGTGAAGCGCCTGCTCCACCTGCCACACCACGTCGGGATGCGCCTCCTTGTAGGACGGCGACATATAAATCCAGAACGGAATCTCGTATTCATAGCGGGCCATGTGGGCATTAATTTCGGAAGCATGGTTGCGGCAGATGAAGTGAACATCGTTGTCGTACACCTGCTCGCCGTGGTCGGGAACATAGAACACGATGGCTTCCTGCTGCTCGAAGCGACGTATAATCTGGTCGACGATGGAGTCGTTGTAGAGCAGCGAATTATCGTACCATGCCAAACGCTGCCTTTCGGCGGCATTCAGCTTCGGACGGTCGTAGTCGTCGGCCTTGAATTTCATCTTCGACTTCGGACAGCGGGTGCGGTAATCCACATGCTGCCCCTTCAGATGGAAGATAATCAGATTATGCGCAGTGTTCTCGGCCTTCAGGCGGTCGTAGTCGTTCAGAAGACCTTCATCGAAATAGCTGAGCTTATCGTTGCGGGTATCGAACATAGCCTTCGAGAGCTCGGGATTGTTAAGGAAGAAACCGCCAGAGAAATCGTAGACGGCCTCTTTAGCCTGCGGCAGGAACTGGTTGGTGAGGAAGGTCACATGATAGCCGGCCTTGCGGAACACCTCGGGGAACAATGGATAGTCGCTCCACTCGCCGCTGTCGCCCACACAATAGAGCGAGAATAGGTGCTTGAAGACGAAACTGGTCAGGTTCCACGGAGCCACCACATTGGTGAACGGATAAAGCTCGCCGTTCATGGCGCGCGCCAGCTGTCGGGGCGTGGTGGGCTTTTCATATCCATATAGCTGGGCATGACTCTTATTGTAGCTCTCGCCGATGATGAGCACGATATTCGGACTCTTAAACGAGCAGGAATCCACGTCCACATGGTCTTCGCGTTCGATGATGGTGCCTACCTGCGTAGAGGTGAGGCGGTTGGCATAGAGCGAGAAGGCCAGCCTGTAGACAGGCAGATAGAGAACAGCCTTGTCGGGTTTGGTGAGTTCATGCTCCACATCACCGATACGGTCGTACGACATGAGTCTCGACATTGCCTGTTTGTTGGGCCAGGTCTGCCAGACGCAATAGCCGAAGAAAGCTGCACAGGCCAGTCCCATCACCACCTTCACCACCCTTTCGGCCTCGGGTGTCAGCTGCGGACCTGCCGGACGATGGTATTCGCGATAGCGATAGGAATGCTTGGGGCGCGTCTTACGCCACCAGAAGATGCTCCACGCCACATGCACCAGCAGCAGCAAGAGCACCCATCCCGTTCGTCCGAACACGATTGACGGCGAAAGGAAAGTGGAAATGAACTCGGCCGCCTCGCGCCCGTTGGTCTCTCCCACCAGCAACAGCATGGTAGGCGTAAGCGTGGAATCGAACTTTGAGAAACAGAACACGTCGGCAATGGCGACGCCATAGGCAATGACATAGAACAGACGCTTCACCCATTTCCTGACGACCTTAGGCAAAATCGACAGCAGTACGCAAAGCAGATATACATCGGCAAACAGCTCGACCCACCACAAAGAATAGGCATGAGCCTTGGGATTGTCGGGAATCACGGCAAACGTGCATATCGTCCCGAGCAGATACATAAATATGAAGAAGGCGCTGTTTTGGCGAATAGGATGAAAGAACAGGCCCAAAAGTCTCACAATAAAATTTTCTTTTCGCTTTCTCATTGCGTGTGACAGATTTTGCGGGCGAAATTACTGATTATTTTCGAAACTGCCAAATGTGCAGGCTAAAACTTTGACTTTTCCACCTATTCTTTGAATGTGCAACCCATATAACTCTGGAATTTCCTGCTCAAACATCATCGTGAGCGTAGAGATGCTCTTGCTCGATAACCGATGCCACATGACCGGGCACCAGTCCGCGAACGCTCTTCCCCTGACGCAGCCGCTCGCGAATCATCGTACTGCTGATTTTGATGAGCGGAACCTTCACGAAGGTAACGTTGGGAAAAGCGGCTTGCATGTCATCGGGATTGGCATCCTGACGGGGATAGACCACGATGGGGTATTCCCTGAGAAGGTCTTCATACCGATACCATTGGTCGAACAACTGCCAGTTGTCGCCGCCGATAAGCAGGGTGAAGCGGTGCTCGGGGTAGTCTTTTTTCAGGGCCTGCAGGGTATTCCAAGTATAGGAAGGCTTTGGCAGATGGAACTCGTAGTCGCAGGGGCGTAACCGGGGTTCATCCTTCAGGGCGAGTTGTACGAGCCGGAACCGCTGGTTGTCGTCGAGCAACTGCCGGTTCTGCTTCAGCGGATTCTGTGGCGACACCATAAACCACACCTCATCGAGTCCGGTCTCGCGGAGCAATGCCTTGGCAAGCCAAACGTGCCCATTGTGGATGGGATTGAAGGAACCACCGAAGAGTCCGATGTTCATGGGCGAAGGGGGGTGGGTGATGGTGGTTAGGTGATGGTGGTTAGTTGGTGGAATTCAGGAAATCCTGGACCAGTTTCAATGCCTCGGCTTCGGCTGTGGCCAAATCATCGTTGACCACGATATGGTCGAACTTCGGGGCAAAGGTCAGCTCGTATTCGGCTTTGGCCAGGCGCTGTTCGATAACCTCGGGAGTATCCGTTCCGCGACCTTCCAGACGGCGGCGCAATTCTGCTATCGAAGGCGGCTGGATGAAGATGCTCATGGCTCTCTTGCGATAGTGCTTCTTGATATTAATGCCGCCTTTCACATCCACGTCGAACACTACGTTCAGCCCTTTGGCCGTCTTTTCATCCACCTGCGATTTCAGCGTGCCATAGAAGCGGTCCTCGTAAACCTCTTCGTATTCCAGAAACTCGTTCCTTGCAATCTTTTCGCGGAATTCATCGGCGGTGATGAAAAAATACTCCACGCCGTTCTGTTCAGTGCCTCGGGGGGCACGGCTGGTACACGAGACGCTGAAGGTCAGTTTCAGTTCCGGATGCTCGTTCATCAACCAGTTCACAATCGTTGACTTGCCGCTGCCGCTGGGGGCTGAGACAATGAGTAGCTTGCCCTTTTTCATTATTATAATGCGTTTAAGACTTGTTCCTTGATTTGTTCCAGTTCGTCTTTCATCTTCACCACGATGTTCTGCATCTCGGCATTGTTGCTCTTCGAACCGGTAGTGTTGATTTCGCGTCCCATCTCCTGGGCGATGAATCCCAGTTTCTTTCCCTGTCCGGCAGGCTCGTCCATCGACTCACGGAAATACTTCAGGTGGTTGGCCAGTCGCTGTTTCTCCTCTGAGATGTCGAGTTTCTCGATATAGTAGATGAGTTCCTGCTCCAGGCGGTTCTTGTCGTAATCCACCTCGGGAATGGTCTTCAGTCCCTCGATGATACGGCTGCGGATTTTCTCTACCCTGCTCTTCTCAAAAGGTTCGATACTATCCAGCAGGGCGGCGATGTTGTTCACTTTCTCGGTGAACATCTTCTGCAAGGCAGCTCCTTCCTGTTTGCGGAATGCCACGATATTGTCCAGGGCCTGAGCTACAGCCGAGCACACCACCTCCCACTCTTCGTCGGAAAGCACTTCCACCTCTGTCTTGGTGAGCACGTCGGGCATGCGCAGCAAGGTGGCATACCAGTCGGCAGGCTCGGGGATTCCGGTCTTGGCCGAAATCTCCTTGATCTGTTTGCAGTAGTTTTCCAGGAGTGCGCCGTTGATGGGCGTGGCGTCAATGCCGGCCTCTTTCTCAATCCAGACATTGAAATCCACTTTTCCCCTTATCAGTGCCTTCGACACCATCTGGCGCATCTCCATTTCCTTTTCGCGGTAAAGGGGTGCAATGCGCGTACTGAGGTCGAGAGTCTTAGAGTTGAGCGACTTGATTTCAACATTGATTTTCTTATCCCTGAAGGTAACGACAGCCTTGCCGTACCCCGTCATAGATTGTATCATACTTCTTGATTAACGTTAAATTTTCTGCAAAATTACTACTTTTTGGCGGAAAATACGTATTTTTGCAAAATTATTTCGAAGATATTTGATTATGCCGTGTATTTTGCATATAGAAACTAGCACCGACGTGTGCAGCGTGGCCGTCTCGGAAGACTCGAAAGTAATCTTCAACAAAGAAGACCACTCTGGCCATAACCATTCGGTAAGCCTGGGGGTGTATGTCGACGAGGCACTCTCTTTCATCGACAGCCACGCCATTCCTCTCGATGCGGTTGCCGTGAGCTGCGGCCCCGGTTCCTATACCGGTCTGCGCATAGGCACCTCGATGGCCAAGGGCATCTGCTACGGCCTCGACATTCCACTGCTCTCGGTACCTACGCTGAAACTGATTTGCGTTCCCGTGCTGCTGCGCGAAATGATTCCGGAAGAAGATGCACTGCTATGTCCGATGCTCGATGCCCGGCGAATGGAGGTTTATGCCGCACTTTATACGCGTGCACTGAAAGAGGTGAGACCCATTCAGGCCGACATCGTCGACGAGAACACCTACCGGGAATACCTCGACCATCATCCCGTCTATTTCCTCGGCAACGGAGCCGCCAAGTGCATGGAAGCCATCAACCACCCCAACGCCCGGTTCATAAAAGACATTGAACCGCTGGCTAAATACATGCAGCCGCTGGCCGAGCGCAACTATTTTCAGGAGCAATACGAGGACACTGCCTACTTCGTGCCCTTCTACCTGAAGGACTTCGTGGCGAAAATGCCCAAGAAACTGCTTTGAACATTGAAAACCAGAAATTGAGATATGAATATTGAAGGATTAGACTACAACACCCAGCGGGAAAGGCTTGTGCTGCCCGAATATGGCCGTGAGATACAGGAAATGGTGGACTATGCCCAGACCATTGCCGATAAGGATGAACGGCAGCACTGTGCAGAAACCATCGTGGCCATCATGGACCGTATGTCACCGCAGAACAGGGAGAACCCCGACTACAAGCGGAAACTGTGGGACCACCTGGCCATCATGAGTAATTTCCAGCTCGACATCGACTGGCCCTACGACATTTCAGGAGCCACTCAGATAGCCCATAAGCCTGAGCCGCTCGACTATCCCATGACAGCCATTCCCGTGCGTCACTACGGAAAAATGATGTTCGAACTCTTCGAGAAACTGAAGACCATGCCCGAAGGCGAGGAGCGCGACGAACTGGTGAGGCAGACCGCCAACCAGATGAAGCGCAACCTGCACCAGTGGAGCAACGGATCGACCGACGATGAAAAGATTGCCAGCGATCTGGCACGCTTCACCGACGGCAAAATACAGCTCGACCTCGACACGTTCAAGTTCGAGCATATCGACAATTCCCCATCCATCCAACAAACCAATAGCAAAAGGAAACGCCGCTAATGCAGTCATTCATCATTGAAGGAGGGCACACACTCAGCGGAACCATCACGCCACAGGGTGCCAAGAACGAGGCCTTACAGGTGATTTGCGCCACACTGCTCACCAGTGAGCCCGTCACCATTCACAACATTCCCGACATCCTTGATGTGAACAATCTCATCCAGTTGCTCAGAGACATCAACGTAAAGGTGGAACGGCTGTCGCGCAACGACTACACGTTCCAGGCCGACGAGGTGAACCTGTCGTATCTGGAAAGTGATGAGTTCGTCAGGAAATGCGCCGCCCTGCGCGGTTCGGTGCTCATGATCGGACCGCTGCTCGCACGTTTCGGCAAGGCTGTCGTGGCCGAGCCCGGCGGCGATAAGATTGGACGGCGCCGACTCGACACCCATTTCCTGGGATTCAAGAAACTCGGTGCCCGGTTCGACTTCAACGAAGCGCGCAATGTTTACGAGATTCATGCTTCGGTGTTGAAGGGCTGCTATATGTTGCTCGACGAGGCATCGGTCACCGGAACGGCCAACGTCATCATGGCTTCCGTCTTTGCCAAAGGCACCACCACTATCTATAACGCAGCCTGCGAGCCTTACATCCAACAGCTCTGCCATATGCTGAACAAGATGGGAGCCGAGATTTCGGGCATCGGCAGCAATCTGCTCACCATCGTGGGCTCCGACCGTCTGCACGGAGCCGACCACCGCATCCTGCCCGACATGATTGAGGTGGGATCGTTCATCGGCATGGCAGCCATGGTGGGCGACGGCATCCGCATCAAGAACGTTTCGCTGAAAGACCTTGGCATCATACCCGATACCTTCCGCCGACTCGGAGTGAAAATTAAGGTCGAGGACGACGACCTGCTGATTCCGCGTCAGCCGCATTATGTCATCGACTCGTTCATCGACGGTTCCATCATGACCATTGCCGACGCCCCATGGCCAGGACTGACGCCCGACCTGCTCTCCGTGCTGCTTGTCGTAGCCACGCAGGCCCGCGGTTCGGTGCTTTTCCACCAGAAGATGTTCGAAAGTCGCCTGTTCTTCGTAGACAAGCTCATCGACATGGGCGCACAAATCATACTCTGCGACCCGCACAGGGCCGTGGTGGTGGGACACGACCACAAGAAGATTCTGCGCGCCGGGCGTATGACCAGCCCCGACATCCGTGCCGGTATTGCCCTGCTCATTGCCGCCCTTTCAGCCAACGGCACCAGTCGCATTGACAACATTGCGCAGATAGACCGTGGCTACGAAGACATCGAGTCGCGCCTCAACGCCTTAGGCGCCAAGATAACCAGAGTTGACAAATAATGATCCGACAAGAAGATGTTTATAAGATTGGCCGGTTGGGCAAGCCGCATGGCGTGAAGGGAGAAATTTCCTTTCAGTTCACCGACGACGTGTTCGACCGCGTGGATGCCGACTACCTCATCATCGAAGTGGACGGCATTCTCGTTCCTTTCTTCATCGAGGAATACCGTTTCCGTTCCGACGAGACGGCCCTGCTGAAACTCGAGGACATCGACACGCAGGAGGCCGCCCGCGAACTGACCAACAGCGACGTGTATTTCGAGCGGCGGCTTTCAGATGATGCCGGCGAGCCTTCCATGGCAGCCATCATCGGCTACCGGCTCGTCAACGATGCCGACGGTCAGGAAATCGGAACCATCACGGGCATAGACGATTCCACCGCCAACATTCTCTTCGAAGTATTGAAATCCGACACAGATGACGACTCGCCGATACTCATTCCCGCAGCCGAGGAGTTCATCACCAGCATCGACAACGACAAACGGGAAATCAGCGTGGCGCTCCCCGAGGGCCTCCTAGACCTTCAATAGTCAAGCATGTTGCCCAGCAACAAAAAATAAAAGAAAAGAAACAATGAAACAGCAAACGTCTCAACTTGAGAAACTCCAGATATGTATTTTAGGCTCCACCGGAAGCATCGGCACACAGGCGCTCGACGTCATCCGTGAACACAGCGACCGCTACGAAGCCTATGCGCTGACGGCCAACAGCCGATGGGAACTGCTTGCCCAACAGGCACGCGAGTTTCATCCGGCGGCAGTCGTCATTGCCGACGAGACCTACTACGGACAGCTGAAAGAAGCACTGGCCGACACCGATGTGAAAGTCTTTGCCGGACAGCAAGCACTCGACGAAATAGTGGAAGCAGAGCCTATCCACATGGTACTCACCGCCATGGTGGGATTTGCCGGACTCTCTCCCACCATTCATGCCATCAAGGCCCGCAAGAAGATTTGCCTGGCCAACAAGGAGACGCTGGTCGTAGCCGGTGAACTGATTTGCCAGCTGGCCAACGAATATCACACACCCATCCTGCCCGTCGACAGCGAGCACTCCGCCATTTTCCAGAGCATCGTGGGCGAGGGCGACAACGAGATTGAGAAGATTCTGCTCACGGCTTCGGGCGGTCCCTTCCGTCTGAAATCCATGGACGAGATAGCCCACGTCACCAAGGCCGACGCCCTGAAACATCCTACATGGGACATGGGCGCAAAAATCACCATCGACTCTGCTTCGATGATGAACAAAGGCTTCGAGGTCATCGAGGCCAAATGGCTCTTCGGCGTGCCTGCCGAGAAGATTCAGGTGCTGGTTCATCCGCAGAGCATCGTCCACTCGGCCGTGCAGTTTGCCGACGGTTCAGTGAAGGCGCAGCTCGGCGTGCCCGACATGCGGCTCCCCATCCAGTATGCTTTCTCCTATCCCGACCGTCTGCCGCTGAGCGGTGAGCGGCTCAATCTGTTCAGTCATCCGCTGGAATTCTTCGAGCCCGACCTTCAGAAATTCCGTTGTCTAGCACTGGCCTTCGAGGCCATTCGGCAGGGCGGCAACATGCCTTGCATCGTGAATGCGGCCAACGAAATTGTCAACCGCGCCTTCCTCGAAGACCGCTGCGGATTCCTGCAGATGGGCGAAATCATCGAGAAGACCATGCAGAAGGCCACCTTCAATCCCCATCCCGACTACGACGTCTACGTGCAGACCGATGCCGAGGCCCGTCGCATAGCCGGCGATTTCCTAAAATAAAGTAAAACGTCATAACGACATATCGACATAACGAGAAAAAAAATAAAAAAAGTATATGGAAGTATTTTTGATAAGACTGTTACAATTCATTCTGGCCATCTCCCTTTTGGTACTGCTCCACGAGGGCGGCCACTTCTTTTTTGCCAAGCTCTTCGGTGTCCGCGTCGAGAAGTTCTACATGTTCTTCGACGTCGGCATCGGCAAGTGGGACGGCTCACTCTTTAAGTTCAAACCCAAAAACAGCGACACCCAGTATGGTGCAGGATGGCTGCCCCTGGGCGGCTACTGCAAGATTGCGGGCATGATTGACGAGAGTTTCGACAAAGAACAGATGGCACAGCCCGAACAGCCCTGGGAATTCCGCACCAAGCCCACCTGGCAGCGCTTGCTCATCATGATTGGCGGCGTACTGGTGAATTTCCTCCTTGCCCTCTTCATCTATAGTATGGTGATGTTCACCTGGGGTGACAGCTATTTCACCACACAGGACATGACCATGGGCTTTAAGTTCAACGACGATGCCAAGGCTATCGGCTTCCGCGACCACGACATCCTCACCGGCTACGACGGCAAGACATTCGAGCGCTTCGATGTCGACGTATATCGCCACATTGCCGATGCCAAGACCGTTCAGGTGAAGCGCGACGGAAAGACTGTCAGCATCAACATACCCGAGGACATGAGTCTGCTGAACATGCTCAAGACCGAGCCTGCCTTCTGCCGTCCTTTCATCCCTGCCGACATCGACAGCGTGATGCCCGCATCTCCGGCTGAGAAGGCTGGCATCAGAAAGGGCGACAAGATTCTGGCCGTCAACGGGAAACCCGTAGACAGCTGGAACGAGTTCACCTATCAGATAGGAATACTGAGCGACATGATGGCGACAGCCAAGACAAGAGGCGACAGCCTGAAACTGCGCACCGCTACCATCGTCACCAACCGCGACACCATTCGGATGGTGCTCACCGAAGACCTGAAAATCGGTGTCACCCAGACCAGCCTCGCCTCTTACTACAAGCCCAAGGAGGTATCCTACGGTTTCTTCGAGAGTTTCCCTGCCGGCATCAAGTACGGCATCAACGTACTGCGCGGCTACGTGAGCGACCTGAAGTATGTGGCCACGGCCGACGGAGCCAAGTCGCTCGGAGGTTTCGGTGCCATCGGAAGCCTTTTCCCGCCCACTTGGGACTGGATGATGTTCTGGCGCATGACGGCCTTCCTGTCCATCATCCTCGCCTTCATGAACATCCTGCCCATCCCGGCACTCGACGGCGGCCATGTGCTATTCCTGCTCTACGAGATGATTACGGGCCGCAAGCCCTCTGAGACATTCCTCATCCGTGCCGAATACGTTGGCTTCGGCATCCTCATCCTCTTGATGGTGGTGGCCAATCTCAACGACATCCTGCGCTGGCTGGGATATATGTAGTTTTAATTGAAATTGTAGAGTTTAGAATGTAGAATTATGATTACCAGGCAAGACCAGCATTTGCGCAGCATGCTGTCTCCGGCAGTAATCATAATTCTACATTTTCCATTCTCCATTCTACATTAGAAAAATGGACTACCATCTGAAGCTGAAACAGCGCGTGGCACTAGAGATGGAACGCGTCATCCGGCGCGACATCATCAATCGCCACCCACTCC
>JAEEGI010009338.1_pt1 | contig 21499 bp, 15 predicted proteins | sample 8958751 | NCBI WGS metagenome assembly JAEEGI01 (sample SAMN16246545, study PRJNA631951) | gut metagenome | biome: gut microbiome; feature: rumen; material: KS-attached | host: Bos | place: Iran: Karaj | collected 2018-10 | reverse complement strand
AAATTTATCCTGCGAAAAAGCACGTTTTTTTGTATATGTTGAGGTATATGATAGGTATATGTTAGGTAGATGTTGACAATCATATACCTCGCCTGAAACATCGATGTACAAAGGCTTTCATGAGGATAAAGGTGTATGTTTGGAAGAGAAATGCGATGTCATGTAAATGAATGCCATTTAATATCAAATAAGTGCCACTTATTTTTCGGTAAGTGGTACTTATTTTGCAATACTTGACTCTTATTCTTGATAAAAATCTCGAAAAGCTTGGAAGTTTCGAGATTATTTATTATCTTTGCGGCATCGCTTTAGCTCATTTGTGGGCGGCGGGCGGTCTTATTTTATGAGAAAGACGTTTTCGAACGTCTGTCGTTGTAGAGCACGAACTTCGCAAACTCGATAACCTACAGCAGGCAGATGGCAACGAGGCGTCTACGTGGCGCGTTTCTATATACCTATTAATATAGTCCGTGCTGGCGTGGGCTACTGCGTTGTCTATCCTGTGTAGGTGGGGCAATGCGAAGGCCTGTGCTCTCAGGATGGGCAGAGAAACAGGCACCTACGCCTTTTTTGTATTATAAGCATACCTAAAACTATTGATTAACTGCCGACTCTGGGGTGTTTGTAGGCATTTTTAATTTGGATTCTATGATTACAGCAATTCTTCAGAACAGGAGAAAGGTAATAAGTGATTTTTTTAATCAGTTATGGTCAAAGAAACAAATAACGATGTTCTGCTGTTTCTTTTTTAGTATAATTATTTTAGTGATTATTTACTTTTATGGAATACATAATTGCAGTCTACTCAAAGAACTGAGCAGTGTAAACATTTCCTTATTGGGTATTGATATTGCCGCTTTTGCAATTTTGATTGCTCTTCTTCAAGATAAGGAACTGGACAAAAATGCAAAAGATGCATTTGAAGAACAATCTATAACTTTTTTAGGAAATGCTTTTTTCCAGTTACTAGCAATAATTTTCTTTCTCTTACATCTTGTTTTTAACTCTTGCTTTTTGAATTGGTTTGCAATGGGAGTTGAGATATTTGCTTTAATTGAAGTTTTTGATATGATTATTGAAATGTTTACTCTGACAAGTTTGATAAAAAACAAATAAACTAAGATAGAAATGAAAACAAATTGTTACCTTTTAGGCTTGGCCTTGCTAGTGGTGGGGGCAATGCCGGCATTCTCTCAAGTGTCGAATGACAACGAGGATGAAGTTTACAAGATTGACAATCGGGCAAGGCAGAATGACTTTGTGCCTGGGCAAGTATTGGTGAAGTTTAAGGATGAGAGTCCTGTGAATGTAAGTAGAACTCGTGGCATGTTCCGCTCTGTTGATAATTGGGCAGTGGATGAAGTTTTGAAGGAGTTTGGAGTAGAGACTATGGATAAACTGCTACCTAATGCGAAACCGCTCCAGACCAGAAGAAAGACACGTGCCTTTAATGGAGAGATGATCGAAGAGAAAGATCTGAGTCAAATCTATCTTGTGAAGACCAAATCTCTGCGTAAGGACTCAACGATGCAGTTAGTCAACAAACTGAAAGAGATAGGTGAAGTGGAATATGCAGAGCTGAATTATAAGGTTTATATCATGGGGCAGGTACCGGGTTCTCCTGCTCCACAGCAGTATTCCAAACAAAAAGCAAGGACTAGAGGATATACCACAGAGACAACGGATGAGGTAATTTGCGCAGATCCATCAGGCAATCCTCTTTATAGCGAGCAGTGGGGATTGGAATATGAAGGTCTCCCTGAACTGTGGAAGAAGCCTATCATTAACAAGAAGCGTCCTGTGATTGCAATTTTGGATACAGGCGTAGATATTACGCATCCTGATTTGGTGGATAATATATGGACGAGATCAGGTACAGATGATGAGCATGGATACGATTTCGTTAATAACACTACAGAAATCAAAGATTATAACTCTCATGGTACCCATGTGGCAGGTATAGCTGCTGCTTCCAATAATGAAACTGGTATTATTGGAGCAAACCCTCAAGCGCTCATCATGCCAGTGACAGTTATGCAAAGTGATGGAACTGGTGATGTCGCAACTATTGCTCAAGGGGTGGATTATGCAATAGAAAACGGGGCAACCATTCTGAATATGAGTTTTGGTTCATATGCAAATTCCCAAACGTTACGACAGTCATTAGAAAAAGCATATCAATCTGCAGTACTTGTTGCCGCTGCAGGTAATGATTATATATCTATTTATTTTAAAAAAACTATGGGACCTATGTTTCCTGCTGCATTTGAATTTGTTTTAGGTACACAGGCAATAGGTAAAAGTGGAACTCTTGCTGACTTTAGTAATTATGACGATGATGGGCCAACGTTCTCTCTTCCAGGATGGGACACTTTTTCTCATGATGATGGAGCTGTAAATTATGAAATGGCTTATCCCGGTGTTGGTATCATAAGCACTATTCCTGAAGGCAATTATATACAATTAAATGGAACATCAATGGCAACTCCACTTTTAGCTGGAGCAATCTCTGCATTGCGAATGGTGAAAGAATATGATACTCAGGAAATACTTTGGGGTGATATTATTCATTCTGCAACAATTGCCAAAGCGTATGATATAACGGAAAGACCAGCTATCTTGGAATTGGTTACTCTTCAATGGGATGATTCACAAGATGGGGGGAATGGTGATGGACAGCCAGATGCTGGTGAAACAATGAGGCTTTATCCTAAAATCAAGTCTGTATGGGGAGAAGCAAAAAACATCAAATTGAATCTCTCTGTTGGCGAGTACGAAGATGCGAGCCTTGTGGAGATAGAGGGTAAAGATGTGGACTTTGGATGGACACTTTCAAATTATGCAAAGGAAACCAGTAAGAATCCAGTCATTATAAAAATCGCTAATAATGTTGCTGATTCTCGCCATATCCGTTTAAGGTTAACTGCGACTTGTGATGGTTCTCAGCAAGGCATTAGTTATGAATTTCCTATAGTGGTTAATAACATTGTTAAAATTGGTGGTGTCATTGCTTCGGATTTAATATTATCTGAAGACAAGAACTATCTTGTGACAACTAATCTCGCTATACCAGAAGGTGTTTCTTTCACAATTGAACCTGGTACAACCTTGAAATTCAATGAAGGAATCTCTATCTCAAATAATGGAACTATAAATATTAAAGGTACTCCAGAAAAACAAATAGTGTTAAAAAGTGTAGATGAAAACAAATCCTGGGGGACGATTTTTACAAAGGTTCATGGGTATGAGAGAACGAATTTGGGTTGGGAAGCTCTAGTATATGACACACTTGAATATTGTAGAATTGAAAACTCAATTTTTAACAAAAAAACACAAACATCGATGTCGCCAAATTTGAAGAATTGTGTAGTATCGAATTATGGTGATGAGTACTTTTTCGCGAACTCCAGTCGTAGTTATGAGCGATGTAATATTGTTAATTGTGTAAATGTATCATTTGAAGAAGCAGAAAAAATTAATCTTAAAAATGTGAACATTGTGAACAATATCTCTGCAAGATTTGTACAAGATTTAGCCATGTATCCTCTTATTTCAAAAGCTGAAGGTAGTATATCACCAACTCTTAATTATTTCAATTATGTTAATATAGGTAATGATGGAACCATTAAAGGGCAACTACTTCTTGCTTCAAATAAAGATGAATCGCCAGAAATTGTCATGCCAGAGAGTACACCCTATCTTGGCACCTCAAAAATAGAAATAGCAGATACTTATATTTTAGATATTGATTATAATAATGGTTTCAAGCAAATAGATTTGACAAATTTGCTTAAAGAGCCCGTCAAAGAAGCACATGGCATAGTCTGGAAAGTTGTTGTGAATGGAAAGGATGCACAGGATGAATATGAAGAGTTGGATCCACTTGGCGTAGGTAAACATAAGTTTGAGGTGTATTTCAACCGTCCAATGAATAAGAAAAAGCTTCCTCAGATTTCATTTGGCGTTCATGAGCCTTATACTCAGAATGCTGTGGCTGAGGATGGGGCATGGAATGCTGATGGAACCATTTATACGGCTTATGTGACTATTACTGGTAAAACACAGAGCGACGGCGTGAATCGTATCTATGTCTATGGCGCTGAGGATGATGAATTCTTTGAGTGCCCTTACGAGATGACCCGCTTTAATGTGAATATTCAATCGGCAGGTTCTCAGAGTACAGGCTTTAGCGGAGAGGCAGGGCTAGGCCGTGTGGAATTGGAATGGAATGAACTTAAGACAGACATGACGGATGTGCTTGGATTCAATGTCTATCGTTATACGACGACGCCAGAAGACTCTGTCCGTGTAAATGACGTGGCCATCGATGCTGCAGAGACCCATTTCACAGACTATGACATTGTTCCTGGTACCACCTATTATTATAAGTATAAGGTGCAAAGCACAGACCTTAGGGAATATCAGCCTTCTAACGTGGTGTCTGTGACCCCGCTGACTGCGAAGCTTGGCGACGTGACGGGTAATAATGAGGTAGACGTCTTCGATATCGTGTATGAGGTAAACTACATCCTTGGACAGAAGCCAAAGGCATTTGTGAAGTGTGCTGCTGATGTGAATAGTGACAATGTGGTTGATGTTCTCGACGTGCAGGGTATAATTAAGACAATTCTTGATCCTTCTGCTGCCACCAGGACAAGAAGCGAGGAGGCAGCTCCATCTGCAGTATATACCATTGAGGATGGTGTGCTTTATGTGGAGAGTCCTGTTGCGCTTGGTGGCGTGCAGGTTCAGGTAAACGTGCCTGAGAATACAGAGATTACAACGCTTGATGACTTGAAGGGATTTGAGCAGGCTGGCTCTTGGCTGTCGAAGAACGACTACCGATTCTTGGCCTATAACATGAAGGGCAAGACGCTTGCAGCAGGAAAGCATGCCCTGCTGAGAATTGGTGATGGACAGGTGACAAATATCCGTTTGGGTGATGCTAATGCAAAGAGTATTACGGTGATCGCAGGTGAGGGCACTACTGCCATCGACAACATGGCTACAGCCGTGAAGAAGCAGAGTGGCATCTACAATCTGAAGGGACAGAAGGTTGCTGGCTCAGCAGAAGAGTTCAGAAACCTTCCAAAGGGAATCTACATTATTGACGGAAATAAAGTGTTGAAGTAATATGAGAAGACTATCATTTATCATCATAGCGCTGCTGGCCTGTATTGGCAACAGTTTTGCAGAAGACAAGCTGCAGGTGGAGGATTTTACGATAAATCCAGGAGGAACTGCAACGCTCAATCTCCTGCTGAGTAATCCTGATGCCGAGTATACGGCCATTCAGGCAGATTTGTATTTGCCAGATGGCATTGACTTGGTGACAGAGAACGAAGACTATAAGTATTCGTTGAGTCGAGTGGCAGAGTCGCATTCTTTGAGTATTGGAAAGAAGACTGGGTTCTACCGTCTGATTCTTTCTTCGTCGAAAAGTGAGGTGTTGTCAGGTACTTCAGGCAAGGTGATTAGTTTGACGGTAAAGGCTGATGCGAACTTGTCGGAAGGGGCGAAGGATGGATCTTTGAAGCAGATTAAGTTAGCAAAGGTTGATGGCACAGGACTGGTTATTGAACAAGCAGCCTATTCCGTTACAGTTACTCAACTGAAAGTTACTGCACCTGAGGGCAAGACTAACCTCGTCTATAGCGGTAATGCCCAGGATTTGGTGACAGCAGGAAGTTCTTCCGATGGAGAAATGCAGTATTCGCTGGATGACACAAATTATGGCACAGCGATTCCACAGGGTACAGATGCCAAAGAGTATACCGTATATTATAAGGTAGTGGATAATCTTGGACAGAATCTGGTAGATCCTGCATCGTTTAAAGTGACGATTGCTGCCAAGATTGTTAGTAGTCCGACAATCACACTGAGTGAGACGAGCTATACCTATGACGGCAACGCAAAAGAGCCTACGGTTACAGTAAAAGATGGAGAAACGACCATTTCGTCAAGTGAATATACTGTGAGCTACAGTAACAATACGAATGTAGGATCTGCTACCGTAACCATTACAGATAAGGATGGTGGAAACTATATTGTCAGCGGTTCTACGACGTTTACTATTTCAGCTGCAGATGGTAATCTGACACCTCCAACAGCGAAGAGTGGACTGGTCTATACTGGTTCAGCTCAGGATTTGATCACAGCAGGTTCTTCAACTACGGGAACGATTCAATATTCACTGAATGGCACCAACTATAGCACATCGATTCCTCAGGGTACAGATGCCAAAGAGTATACTGTATATTATAAGGTGGTTGCAAATGCTGGCTATAACGATGTCGATCCTGCGTCATTCAAGGTAACTATTGCTGCCAAGAAGGTCAGCAGTCCTACGATTACACTGAGTGAGACCTCTTATGTTTATGATGGTCAGGCCAAAGAGCCTACGGTTACAGTAAAAGATGAAGGAACGACTATTTCTGCCTCTGAATATTCAGTGAGCTATAGTAATAATACGAATGTAGGAACTGCTACCGTAACCATTACAGACAAGGATGGTGGTAACTATAATGTTAGCGGTTCTGTGACGTTTACTATTTCTGCGGCAGATGGTAGTCTGACACCTCCAACAGCGAAGAGTGGACTGGTCTATTCTGGTTCAGCTCAGGATCTGATAACAGCAGGTTCTTCAACTACGGGAACGATTCAATATTCGCTTGATGGTACCAACTACAGCACATCGATTCCTCAGGGTACAGATGCCAAAGAGTATACAGTGTATTATAAGGTGGTTGCTAATGCTGGCTATAACGATGTAGCCCCTGCGTCATTCAAGGTAACGATTGCTGCCAAGACTGTCAGCAGTCCTACGATTACACTGAGTGAGACGAGCTATACCTATGATGGTAACGCTAAAGAGCCTACGGTTACAGTAAAAGATGGGAAAACGACAATCCCATCGAGTGAATATACGGTGAGCTATGCAAATAATACCAATGTGGGTACTGCTACTGTGACCATTACAGATAAGGAGGGTGGTAACTTTAATGTCAGTGGTTCTGCCACATTCTCCATAACAGGGACAGAACCAGTTAGTGAAACTACACCGATCACCATTGGCAATAGCGGTAAGGCTTCCTATTGTGGTGACAAGTCACTGGATTTCAGCTTCTCTGAGGAGGTGAAGGCTTATATCGCAACGGGCTTTGACAAGGATGAGGGTACCATATGGCTGACGCGAGTAAAGGATGTGCCTGCAGGTGTTCCTGTATTGATCAAGGGCGAGGCCAATAAGACTTATGATGTTCCTGTGACGGATAGTGAGAACTCTTACTATACGAATATGTTCGTAGGTAACACGAGTGGAGCTTCTATTGAGATCTACGAGACTTCCGATGATGGCAGTAAGGTAAACTACTACCTGAAAGATGGTACATTCCGGAGTGTGAGCGGCAATGCCAAAATCGGAAACAATAAGTGCTACCTGCAACTGCCTGCAACGTTCAATGCCTCTGTGACAGGCGCCTCCCAGAGTGTGACAGTTGGTCAGACAGGCAAGGCCTCTTTCGCAGCTCCTGTAGATTTGGACTTTACGAACGTTGAAGGTTTGAAGGCTTTCACTGCAACAGGTTATGATAAGAGCACTAAGACCATCTGGCTGACTCGTGTGCTGAAGGTTCAGCAAGGTGAGGGTGTTCTGCTCAAGGGTGATCCAGATGATTATGAGATTCCCTCTTTCGCTGTCCAGAGCCATTATGAGAATATGTTCGTAGGCAATACGAGTGGAGCAACTATTGAGATTCCAGAGACGTCCGATGATGGTAGTCAGACGAACTTCTACCTGAAGAGTGGTACATTCCTGAGTGTGACTGGCAATGCAAAAATCGGTAACAATAAGTGCTACTTGGCTTTGCCGACTTCGATGGTAGCTGCCGGAGCTTCAACTCGTAGTGCTGAGGAGAATTATAAGTTTGAAGAGCCTGAGATGATCAAGCTGCCAATCAACTTCAGAAGCCTCGAAAATGATGGTGATGGCACAACTGGAATAAAAGTTCAATCTTCAATGTTCAATGCTCCATCAGATGCCTATTACACTCTCCAAGGTCAACGTGTCGTGAATCCAAGTAAGGGCCTCTATATCAAGAATGGTAAAAAAATCCTGATAAAATAAGTTTAGTGATAACTGACTCTTATCAAAGAACGAGGTCTTATGTGACCTCGTTCTTTCTTCTTATTTGCAGATATAAGTTTTATTTTTCTTTGTTTTGAAAAAAAATGATTATATTTGCAGCGGTAAAAAATAGAAAGATTTGGTTTCGTCATGCGTATGCCGCTGAAAGCCAGTGCATTATGGCGTTAAAACGCTTCTTTTGGTTGTTGTGGCCACTCTATTCATTAGAGTGTCCCCCTTTATTTGCTTAAATTTAATCCCCCTATAAAGATTATGAAGAAGTTTTGTACTCTTTTTTTGAATTCGTTGGTCATCGTTCTGATATCGTCATGTGGATCCTCGAAGAAAATTGCCTATTTGGGTAACTCGGATTCTGTTAAATTATCGGATGTGGGGTATCTTTATGATGCTCGTATCATGCCTAAAGATGAGTTGACGATAACTGTTAATACGATTACACCTTCCGCTGCAGCTCCTTTTAATCTGACAGTTGCTAGTACAGTATCTGATCAAGGTGGCCGTCTTAGCGGTCAGCAGAATCTTCAGACCTATTTGGTGGATAATAACGGCAATATCAATTTCCCTATTGTTGGGACAATTAAAGTGTTGGGACTTACAAAATCAGAAGCAGAACAATTGATAATCAGTAAAATTCGACCTTATATTTTGGAAACAGAGAAGCCAATTGTAACAGTTAGATTATCAGGGTTTTCTGTTTCTGTGTTAGGAGAGGTGCAGGCTCCAGGTAAGTTCTATTTTTCAAATGAGAAGATCAATATCTTTGAGGCACTTGCAAAAGCTGGTGATATGACCATTTATGGCATCCGAGATCAAGTGAAGTTAATCCGTGAAGATAGTCAAGGAAATAAAGTTATTCATGTGCTTAATCTTTGTGATGCAAGTATAGTTGATTCCCCATTCTACTATTTGCAGCAGAATGATATTGTTTATGTGGAGCCTAATAAAGCAAAAGCACAAAATTCTGCTATAGGTAATATGACTACCTTGTGGTTTTCTGCTACAAGTATTTTGGTGTCAATCGCAACTCTGATTATCAGTTTGGTCAAATAATATATAAATCATCAGAAAAAGTTTATGAATAGACGAAATCTATTTGATGTACATCTTTTATGGAAGATGTTTAAAGAAAACAAGAAATGGTTTATGTTATCTGTTGTTTCTTGTTTGTTTCTCGGTTTACTATATATTTATTTTGCTCGTCCAGCCTTTAGTGTTTCAGGTAAGATATTAATAACAGAAAAGAAAACCAGTTCGTCTTCAAACGTATCAAATGTTCTGTTGTCAAGTCAAATTCCTTTAGGATTAGGAAGTAACCTTGGAGGTTCTGTCGGTGTTGAAAATGAAAAAGAAATCCTGAGATCCAAATTATTGGCGAAGAATGTCGTAAATCGCCTTGGTCTTTATACAGAATATAGAATCAATAAATATCTTAAAGGGCGTTTAGTCTATAGGAATCAGCCAATTAATGTAGAGGTACCCCCTCAACTTCTTCAATTCTTGGATGATGAATTACCTTTGACTATGCATAGTATATCTTTATCGATACATAAATCAGATGATGGTTTTAATATTGAAGGTTTTGTCCAGTCTGGAAAGAAAAAGACAAAACTGAAAGAACAGCAATTCAATGAATTACCTTTTACTGTCAATACTAATATTGGCAATCTGAGACTATCTGAGAATAAAGATTTAGATTCGAAACAATTACAAATATATGCTAAAGACTATCGGATGGATTTGAAAATTATCCCACCATCAACTGCAGCTATAATCTTTTCAAAGGAAATTTCAATTAATACAGCATCTAAAAAAGCCACTAATACTATTAATCTTTCGATGAAGGATGAGAGCATCTTGAGGAGTTTCGACTATATTAATTGTCTTGTGGAAGAATATAATAATTTCTCTACTGAAGAGAAACACAAGGAGGTTAGTAAATATGATCAGTTTGTTAAGAATAGATTAGCGATGGTCGATGAGGAATTAGGACTGAATGATGATAGTTGGGAAAAATACAAGAAGCAATATCTGGTGACTGATTTGAAAGTTGATGCCGAAGAGGTGATGAAAAAGAAGAGTAGTTATGAAGCGCAGATTGTAGGACTTGGAATCCAGCTTCAGCTTCTTGACTATTTGAAAGAATATGTGAATGATCCTGCAAATACATACGAAATCATACCTGTGAATCTCGGTTTTTATGTGTCTTCGACAGCAGGTTCTATAGATGCATCTTCATTAGCTGTAGGAACAGGTGATGCCATTACGCTGATAGGACGGCATAATGCGAGAGTCTATGAGCGGAATCTCATGTTGAAAAGTAATACGGAGAAGTCACCTCATGTGATGCAAGTGACAGCACTCATTGATGAACTTCATCCTATGATAAAGACAGCCTTAAAACGTGATATTGAGTCACTTCGTCTGCGTAGTAAAACACTTGAGCTGGAATATAATAAGTATTTAAGCAAGGTCGCTGATGCACCTGAACAGGAACGGATGTTAACAGAAATCGGTCGTCAACGCAAAGTTAAAGAAGGTGTATACCTGTCATTATTGCAAAAGCGGGAGGAAAATGCTATGGATATGATGAATACAGTTGACAAGGGCCGTTTTATCGACATGGTTCAGTATAATAGAAAAGTGAAGCCTAGACCGTTGATCGTACTTTTCCTGGCTTTGCTCATGGGTGGGTTATTACCCTTTATTTATATGTATCTACGCAGATGGCTAAGGGGGACGATAGGAAACTATGATGATTTGATTTCTCTAACAAGTCTGCCTGTATTAGGTGTCTTTCCTGATCAAAACAATTTGTCTGATGATTACTTCCGAATGCTTCGTACTCAGTTCCTACATCAGATAAAAACTGATGGGAAGGTAGCTCTTTTCACTTCTTATGCTTGTGAAGATTTAAAAACAGATACTGCCCTTCATTTAGCAGAGTCTCTATCACATACAGGACAGAAAGTCTTGGTCTGTGATGTAAATCTTCGTCATCCTATGGTGGATAAGATGCTGTCGATTACTAACAGCAAGGGGCTCTGCGATATTATCCAACAGACTACAGCCCTCAGTTCACAGACTTTGTCAGAACAAATTGTTCATTGTTCCTCAAAAGGATTTGATGTGTTGGTTGCAGGGAATGCCCAATCTGTTCACCCTGCAGACCTTTTAAGTTATAAGCGGATAACTACCGTCATGGAACGGTTAAGGGAGATGTATGATTTGATTATTCTTGATTCTGCTTCTTTGGCAGAGTATAGTGACACGTTGGAAATAGCTGGTTTGGCAGATCTTACCTGTTTTGTTTGTTGTACAGGTATCACTCCCAAATCAATTATAGCAAAATTATCCGATGGATTTTTGCCTTCTCCATGTCTTATTCTGAATGACAAAAAGAGTTGAAAACAGAAAACTTTAATCACCAGGTTCTCAGAGCAGCAAAGTGGTCTGGCGTTACGGAAATAATAGCGAAAATCGTAACACCCGTTTCTAGTATTGTATTGGCTCGTTTACTGACACCAGATGCTTTTGGTGTGGTGACGACGATTGTCATGGTGATTTCGTTTGCTGAGCTTTTTACCGATGCTGGTTTTCAGAAATATCTTATTCAGCATGAATTCAATGATCAGGAAGATCTCGAACAGAGTGTCAATGTCGCCTTTTGGAGCAATTTGACTTTTTCCTTTTTTTTATGGGTGGGTATATCTTCCTTTGCTGATTCATTAGCAACACTCGTTGGTAGTCCAGGTTGTGGTATGGTGCTGATTGTTGCAAGCGTATCCATTCCTCTTGAGGCATTTTCGAGCATTCAAATAGCACTTTATCGCAGGAGTCTAGATTTCAAAACGCTTTTTAAGGTTCGTATAGTTTCATTGCTTGTTCCTATTTTCTTCACAATACCAGTAGCCTTCTTTCTTCGGAGCTATTGGGCGCTGGTGTTGGGAATGGTCATTCAAAACTTGTTAAATGCGTTATTGTTGACATGTTATTCCAGGTGGAAACCTGCATTCTTTTATTCGTATGAGAAATTAAAGGAGATGCTTTCTTTTACAATCTGGTCGTTAGTCGAGTCTGTTTCAATATGGTTAACTGGTTATGTTGACGTCTTTATTGTTGGTACATTATTAAATCAATATTATTTGGGATTGTATAAGACCTCTATGGCCTTAGTTGGACAAATCACTGGTTTGGTAACGATGGCTACAGCTCCAGTCTTATTTTCATCTCTTTCTCGATTGCAGAATGATGATATAGAATTTAAGAGAGTTTTTTTCCTGTTTCAGAAACTGATAAGTGTCCTTGTAATTCCTATGGGTGTTATAATCTTTTGTTTTAGTGACACTATAACACTTCTTGCCTTAGGTAATAAATGGATAGAATCAGCTCATTTTATAGGTCTATGGGGACTGACCAGCTCGTTTATGGTTGTTTTTTCTAATTATGTTTGTGAAATATATAGAGCAAAAGGACTTCCTAAGTTGTCTGTATTGTCCCAATGGCTTCATTTGATAGTGATGTGCCCGGTTGTTCTGATTTCTGTAAGATATGGGTTTGAAACGCTTTGCACAGCTCGTTCATTAATTAGATTTCAAGGGCTTTTTGTTGATTTGGTGTTACTTTATTTTTTGATTCGCATATCCCCGTGGCAGATGCTTAAAAATGTGATGCCTTCATTGGTATGTTCTGTCGTTATCCTCTTGTTGGCCTATGGAATGCGGTCATATTTCCATACAGCGATGATGGATTTGATTCTAATGTTCTTCTGTGCCGTACTCTATACCATGTTTATCTGGTTATTCCCTTATGAAAGGAAAGTTATTAAAACTTATTTGGTAAAACTTCCTTATGATCATGCGCTTTCTTAAATATATCCGATTAAAAATATCACTCTGGTTGGAAGAATATGGTAAATGGATTCCAGATAGTATTTATTTGAGAGTGAAATTCTTTATCAGCGTAGGTTATCTGTTGCATTTGAAACATCCGAGGACTTACAATGAGAAGTTGCAATGGATTAAGTTGTATGACAGGAATCCTGAATATACAAGGATGGTAGATAAAGTAGAGGCAAAGAAATATGTTTCTGATATTCTTGGCAATGAAAACCATATTGTTCCTACATTAGGTGTTTATGATAATGCTTACAATATTGATTTTGATGCTTTGCCAAATCAGTTTGTATTAAAATGTTCTCATGATAGTGGAAGTTGTATTATCTGTTATGAGAAGTCTTCGTTTGATAAAGAGCTCGCAATTCGAAAGTTGGATAATCTCTTGAAAAGGAATTACTATTATGTAACAAGAGAATGGCCATACAAAAATGTACGACCTCGTATAATTGCAGAAAAATATATATGTGATTCTCAAAGTGAGAGGAACAACCTTCGCGATTACAAATTTTATTGTTTTAATGGAAAAGTTGACTGTATTCTAGTGTGTGCAAACCGTCATACAGATTTGAAATATTACTATTTTACTTCTGATTGGCAGTTCCTGAGATGGGATAAAAAAACGCAAGATATGCCTTGTGGTTTTACTTTGCCCAAACCTGATAATTTAGATGAAATGATTACTTTGGCTGAGAAATTGTCTTCAAGGGTTAAGCATGTTAGAGTTGATCTGTATGATGTAGGTGGCAGGGTCTTTTTTGGCGAATATACATTTTTTACCAATTGCGGTTTTGATAGAACGATTACTCGTGAATGTGATGTATATTTAGGGAAAAAACTATATGTTTGAAGAATGATACAAATGAAGGTGCGTTTGTTGGGTCATAAGTAGTATGTTGCATCTGTTTTATATTCTTTTTGCCGTAGAGGTTATTATTGCCATTGTTGCATATACCAATGTGGTGGAATATCCTTTTATGCCAGTGAAGGAAAGAAGCATGAGCTATCTCTCAGAAATGAGGTTGAATATATACCTGTGTCTTTCGCTTCTTGTTATATTCTTCTTTCATGCGTTTAAGAATCCCCAGACATTGGATGATATCCCATATTATGTAGATGCATTTTATGAATCAAGAAATGTTTCATGGGGTAGGGTCATCGATATGGGATATGAGACGTTTAAGACTGAAACAGGATTCGCATTGGTTATTAAGACCATATCAAGTCTGTTCAGTTTTGACCAGATATTGTTCGTTTTGACGAGTGCTTTTATCCTTTTTGCAGTGTATAGCTCAATCAAGCATTATTCTCCGTTATTTTGGGTGTCTGTTTTTGTATTTATTACTGATTCGTTTCCTCAATCTTTGTTTGTTCTAAGGGCGTTTGTCGCTATTAGCATATATTTATTCGCATTTCCTTTCATTATTAATAGGAAAATTGTTCCTTTTTTATTATTAAGTGCGTTGGCATTTTCGATGCATATGTCTTCCATCCTATTCCTGTCTGTCTATTTCTTGTATGGAATCAAAGACTGGCGTTATTTGTCAATTGTTCTATTAGTATTAGGAGCTGGTGTGATAATTGGTTTCAATTTTATACTTCCTATACTTGTTGAAAGTTTATTATCGGAGTATGCTTATTATATCATAAATGCAGATGATTATGAAGGTGCCAGTTGGAAAATGCCAGCTTTGCTGTCTGCAATTCTATTGTTTAGAATATTTGTAATGCGGGAACACTTTTTTGAGGATGGCATTAACCGGCTTTTGTCTATCGTTATGATCCTTGCTGTGGTAGTCTATGTGGGAGGCATTGGTTTTGGACTGACAAGTCGTATGGCCATGTATTTCACAAACATGACATTCCTTATATTTCCTAATACAATCCAGTATGTCAAATCGCCTTCGTGGCAGTTCGCCTATGCGATGGTATACATTCTTTTTAATAGCTTTTTCTTCTTTAGCAGTGCATCGAATATCCTTTGGGCAGATTATCAGCTGATAGAAATCTGATATGAATAAGATTGTAGTTTATACGGCGATATTCAATAATTACGATTGGTTGAAGGATCCAGTTGTTGTACCTACAGGCATTGATTTTGTCTGTTATACCGATTCCCATAAGGTTCATTCAAAGGTATGGAAGATTGTTAAGGTGGATATGAATGGAGAGTCCCCATCATTATTAAACAGGAAAATAAAATTGTTGTATCCATATACAGTATTGAAGGATTATGAGTATTCGCTCTATATCGATGGTTCTATAATGGTAAAAGGTGATATCAACGCATTCCTTCATAAATACATATCAAAGGATCTGGTCATGATGAACTTTCGCCATCTACATAACGATTGCATATTTGTGGAGATCGAGAGGTGTTTAACACGGGGGAATGCCGATCCTGCAAAATTGAAGAAACAATTTGAGAATTACAAAGAAGCAGGCATGCCAGAGCATGCTGGACTGTCGGATAATAAGGTTATCCTGCGCCACCATCATAGTGAATTAGGAAAGAAACTGATGGATGACTGGTTTAACCAAGTTGTCAACTTTTCAGGTAGGGACCAGACCTGTCTGTCGTATGTCCTTTATACTAATCAGGTAAAGTATTCATTCTTTGAAGAAAGCATTGAGAAGAACCCCTATTTTGAGACTTGGCCACACAATACGGTGGAGTGGTACATACGCTATTGGAGACATTTCAAATGGTTTTGTGAACGGAATCATATTTTAGGTGGTTCTATCGCCTATTTTGATGAAAGAATTAAGCCATGGCTGTTGAAAAAAATATAGAGAAGAAGCCTTTCTTCGACATCGTGTTCGTAGTCTTGGTTTATCGGAATACAGAAGTCCTGAAAGGTTTTTTTGACTCTCTCTCTTTGCCATTTACCTATAAGGTGATTGTCGTAAATAATATTTATGATGTGGCATCAGAGCATGATTGTCGCATAATCGCAGAAGAGAATAACGCAGATTTTCTGTCCATTCCAAACAAAGGATATGGAGCTGGCAACAATGTGGGATGCCAGTACGCTATAGATCATTACCAATATCATTTCATGGCATTGTCGAATTCAGATATCATTATACAAGACCTGAATATATTGGCTAAGTTGGATCTTCAGAGAGCAGTCTTTGCTCCTGATACTCGGATGGAGAATGGCCATCGGCAGAACCCCCATATTCCTATTAGGCTCAGTCTCTATATGAAACTTCTGGATCTCTCATATCATTATAAAAACGAATTGTTGATGTCTATGGCATTTGCCTTAAACAGATTTTTTCGTGAGATATGTATTGCATGGATGAAAGTGACTGGAAAGACAATGATAAAGGTTTTTTCTGCCCATGGCTCATTTATCGTTTTTTCCAGTCAGGCAGTAAGAGAATTAATGCCTTTATTCAATGAAGATATGTTCCTTTACAATGAAGAGCTTTACCTTGCTCATCGCTGTAAACAAGAAGAAATACCTGTCTATTATGTACCTCGATTGAAAGTCAAACATTTAGAAGGTGCAAGTTCTACTGTAACAAGTAATGGTTGGAAGAATCATGAGAACTCATATCAGGTTCTGGCAGACTGGTTGAGGGAGTATCATTTTTTGTAACAATTATGCAGATTTCAAATTTATTGTTTGAACTGATTCAATCGTCAGTAGGAAAGCGTAGATCTTTGACGTTCAAACCTACTGATGAGGAATGGATGGACTTATTTCTCTTAACAAAGAAACAATCCCTGATAGGTATTGTCTATCATGGTATAGAAAATCTGGAAGACAAGAACCAATTGCCTAACCGGAATATCCGTATGGCTTGGTTCATGAAAGTCGAGAAGATTAGAAAACGTAATCACTTCTTAGATCAAAAATGTTTAGAACTGCAGACCATGTTTTCTGAAGCCGGTTTACGTTCTTCGATATTGAAAGGTCAGGGACTGGCAAAATATTATGCTGATGAATTACAATCCTTGAGGAGTCCTGGTGATATTGACATCTATGTCGACTGCGGAAAAGATAAGGCATTAGCTTATGCAAAGAGTTTAGGACAAAGTGATATAGATTGGGATTATAAGCATTTGCATTTGCGGATTTGGGAAAAAACGTCAATAGAGCTCCATTATCGTGTTGAAATAGTATTGAATCCCTTTAAGAATATCAGACTTCAGCGTTGGTTCGACAAGAATAAGGAATTGTTGTTTGATGAGGACGGTAAAATGGTTGCACCTTCGATCACCATGAACTTATTTTATATCTTACTTCACATGTATTGTCACTTTTTCGGAAGTGGAATTGGTATGAAGCAGTTGATTGATTATTTTTTTGTAATATGTTCTGCTAATGGTCATTTTGGCTGCTTTCATAATGGTGAGACCATAAATGATGTTCTTAGGAAATTCGGAATGTCGCGTTTTGCCGGTGGGATTATGTGGCTGTTATCCGAAGTTACTGGATTGGAACGATCATATATGTACTGTCCTCCCTATGAGAAAGAAGGTCGATACATTTTGAATGAAATGCTTTTATCTGGAAACCTTGGCAAATATGATCAGCGTGTGAAAAAGTTTAATCACATGGGAAAGGTAGGTGATGCCTTGTATATCTTTAAGCATAATGCCCATCTATTCAGGATGTATCCACAGGATGCGCTCATGTCACCTTTATGGTATGTCTGGCATAAGGTCTGGATGATCAAGAATAAGTGATAAATCTGACGAATATTTAGAAATGATGAGGAAACGCATTCTGTTTGTTTGTGGTGTCTTTTACCCAGAACCTATTGTTTCAGCCCGACTACAGACAGATTTAGCGAGGAAACTCTCAGAAAACTATCAAGTAACCGTACTTCGTCCTCATCCGACAAGACCGAAAGGATTTGTATTCCCAGATTATGATTATCGGGATCTGCCTTACCACGTCATCGAATTTGATTCCTATGTATGTCCGGCATCTTCTGTTGTGGGAAGAATGCATGAGAGTATCAGTCATGGGCATTGGTGTGCTGATTATATCCGTCAACACCATGATGAGATTGATTTTGTCTACAATGACTCATGGCATCTTTTCGGTGTCTATCTGGTGACCAAGGCTGCACAAAAGTATGGAATACCATATATTACTCCTGTGCAAGATGTTTATCCAGAGTCACTTGCATCCAAACTGCCAGACATCGAGTGGCTAAAAAGGATTGTCATGCAGCTGCTGTCCCCATTAGATCGTTATGTCTTATCACATGCTACTTGTGTACAGACCAATTCGGAAAAAATGGCTGATTATCTGTCAGAGAGTCGCCAGATAGAAAGAAATCATTTCGTGGTAGTCAGAAACTGGCAGGACGAGAAGCCTTTTGTAGAATATGCCCAGAAACAAAGGACTGGTTATTCTGATAGGCCGTTTACTTTTATGTATCTTGGTAATGTAGGATCGTTGGCTGGTATAGAACTATTGTTTGAAGCCTTCGCTGAAGCGAATTTGAAGGATGCCAGATTGGTGATAGCAGGTTCTGGGCCTGCAAAGGAATCTTTGCAACGGAAGGCTGCTACCTATTCCCAACAGATAGAGTTTTGGGATGTGCCGACAGGAAAGGTTCCCGAGACCCAAGCTCAATCGGACGTGATGTTACTTCCCGTGAAAAAAGGCTATGCTAAGTTCTCTGTCCCCAGTAAGTTGGTAGCATATATGTTTTCTGCCAAACCGATTATCGCGAGTGTTGATCTTGATAGTGATACCGCTGAGTGTGTGCAGAAGAGTGGGGCAGGAATCGTTGTTAAACCAGAAGACACATCTTGCCTTTCTGAGGCGATGAGAACATTTTTTTCTGAATCATCAGTACAGCTTAAGAAGAGAGGTGAGGATGGTTATAACTATGCGATACAAGTGTTTTCAAAAGAACAAAATAGAAATATCTTATGCAAGGCATTCGAGCAAAAATTGACTATGAGTTGAAACATCATAGCTGGATTCTGAAGTTGTTCAGAGTTCTTGCTAGTTCCGTCATGCGTTGTTGGGGTACGTTTGTGAAGACCGACGACAAGATGGTGCTATTCAGTGCATTGGGACGGCGCTATAATGATAGTCCAAAGGCAATTTATGAGTATATGATAGCTCAGGCTAGATTCAAGGATTATAAGTTCGTCTGGACTTTGGAAGATCTTGATTCAGAGATTCCTGGGAATCCTATCAGGGTTAAGGCTGATTCTTTTCAGTATTTTAAGACTACATTGAAAGCACGATACTGGATCACAAGTGTCAACATTGAGCGTAGTCTGCGTTACAAGAAGAAAGACTGCATCTATTTGAATACGTGGCATGGGGTGTCGTTGAATGCCGTTGGAAATGGTGTGCCAGGACGGAATGACTTCGATTTCAGTCATCTGAACTTTTTCTGTTTTGAAAGTGACTGGAATAAACGACTTTTGATGAAGAGTTTTAATGTACCAGAGCATCTGATGCTTGCAAGCGGCCTTCCCCGCAATGATGCACTCTATCATGTCACAGAAACCAAGATCAAGGAGTTGAAGAAGAAACTTGCTCTTCCTTTAGACAAGGAAGTCATTTTGTATGCTCCGACTTGGAGAGATAGTGACGATCAAGGGAAAACATACTCTTTAAAGCCTCCTATCCATTTGGAGAAATGGGAAGAACGTTTAAGGGATGACTATGTACTATTGTTCAGGACTCATCATTATACCACAAAACTTCTTGGGGTTCAATTCAATGATTTCGTCCGCGACTATTCGTCCTATCCCGCTATTAATGACTTGTTTATGGTGAGTGATCTGTTGATTTCTGATTATTCTTCCTGTATCACAGACTATTCTATCTTGGAACGTCCAGTTATCTGCTTTGGATACGATTACGATACTTATTCCAAGCAGCGTGGACTGAATATCGACTTCCAGACCGCTATGCCAAGTGGTATTCAAAGAACAGAAGAAGAGGTCCTTGAGCACATTCTGACGATGGATGTGAAAGAGGAATGCCGGAAGACACGTGAGATGTTAAAGAATAAATTTACATATATTGGTGGACATGCAACAGAGATTTGCGTGAATGCAGTTTTTGGTAATTCTGATAAATGAGAACAAAAGATAAAGAATTAGAGTACATTCCAGATGGGATGAATGCCTTTGAGAGGAATGTTAAACGGATTTTTGACTTTATAATAGCGGCAGTGATGATAATCTTATCATCACCCATGTTTGTCTTCTGTTATATTCTTGTCAAACGGGAAGATGGTGGTCCTGTCATCTTTAAACAGAAGCGGATAGGTCGTTTCGGACGCCCCTTCTACATTTATAAGTTCCGGTCTATGCAGATTGATGCGGAGAAGACTGGACCAAAACTATTTAAAGGTGATGGAGAAGATCCTCGCCTCACGAAAATAGGTCGCTTTTTACGACGTCACCATTTGGATGAACTCCCCCAGTTGTGGAATGTATTAAAAGGCGATATGTCTTTTGTCGGACCTCGTCCTGAACGTGCCTTCTATATCAGACAAATCGAAAAAAAGGACCCTCGTTATTATATGCTTTATCAGATCAGACCAGGCGTGACCAGTTATGCTACCCTATATAATGGTTATACAGATACCATCGAAAAGATGCTGATTAGGTTACAATATGACTTGGATTATCTGGAGCATCGTTCTTGGTCGTTGGATTTGACAATTATGCTAAAAACGTGCCTATTTATTCTATTTGGAAAGAATATCTGATGAAATTATGAAAAATATTCAAAAAAATTTTGTAGTCTCAAAAAAACTATTTATCTTTGCAATCGAATTCAATTAAACGTTTAATTAAATAATTAAGACAATGAAAAAGAATTATGTAACTCCAGAAATGGATGAGTTCAAGTTCGAGATGCCTCAGTTGTTTGGCGAAGGTGAAACAGAAGGCGGTGAAGAAGGTATTGGTGGCTCTGGTACAGAGGGTGAATCAGGTGACTAAACAATTTTCTAACAACAGGATCTTAAAAGTGTGCATATTTTTATGCACACTTTTTTTATGCTGATAATTGGATGATTTCATCGCACATTTGGCTGACTATGGTGCGATGGGTAATGAAGATCATTGTTTTCTCTGGAAATCTGGCAAACAGACGTTTGTAAAGAAGAAGTTCTGTCTGTTCGTCAAGCGAAGCGCTGATTTCATCAAGTAATAGGATTGAACCAGGTCTTAGCAACCCTCGGGCAATGGCAATTCGTTGAGCCTGTCCTTCGCTCAGTCCACTGCCACGTTCGCCTAATTCTGTATCGATTCCTTCTGGCAGTTCTTGTACGAAATCGGCTGCAGAAGTGTGTAAAGCGTCATAGATTTCTTCGTCAGAAGCATCAGGTTTTGCTAATTGCATATTAAAGCGAAGTGTTCCGCTTAACAATGTGTTACCTTGTGGGACGTATACAAAATGCTCTCGGGTTTGTTCGCTGACATACGTTTTCTCTTTGCTGTTATAAAGAGAAA
>JAEEGI010009333.1_pt1 | contig 21506 bp, 9 predicted proteins | sample 8958751 | NCBI WGS metagenome assembly JAEEGI01 (sample SAMN16246545, study PRJNA631951) | gut metagenome | biome: gut microbiome; feature: rumen; material: KS-attached | host: Bos | place: Iran: Karaj | collected 2018-10 | reverse complement strand
GTTCCTGTATGCGGAGTTCAGGGATGATGAATAGAGATAGCGGCCGTCGTTCGAGAAGAAGAAGCTGTCAAGCTTGATCCCTAGGTCGTTCTCGATGACGAATACATTGGGATCTTGGGCGACTCCGTCGTCCAGGACTGGCTCAACGGGTTCGAGGGGGACGGAAAGAATGTAGGGTACGTTGTAGTTTCCCACAAGCATTTTCCCGTGGCGAGTCGAGATTGCGGCGCCTCGAATTTGTGAGTTGGAATGGAGCGCAGCCAACAGCGAATTGGAGATTATGTTGACGGGTGTCCCAAAACTGCCGTTAGCCGCATCGTCCCAGGTGAAGAGGGAGACGGGGTCGATGGCCATTGACTGCGGGGCTGCAAGATAGGTTTCGCCTGCGTCGACGCCGACATGGTATGGCCCGCCGTCGCCTTTCTGTCCGCCGAAGGTGACGGAACCCATCAGAATCGGATTGTCCCACCAGGGGTTCGCCTGCGCAACAAGCGCGGCGACCATGAGAAATTGAGCGGCAAGTATTCTTTTCATGATCTCTCCCTTCTGTGAGTAAACGGAAATGTGGCGGGGAGGCCCTACTGGAGAATGAGCATCGTTCCCGGAACGCCTGTCTCGCAGCAGCCCATCTCGACCTGCCCGCCGAAGAGGCGGGCGTTGCCGGCGAAGTCGGCCATGGCCTTGACTTCGGAGCGTGTCGCTCCCAGGAAGGTCCAGTCGCCTGCGTCGCGGCATGGCGATGTCGGCTGAAGCGACCAGTCGCCGGACAGCGGCCTCTTGAAGAGCGGGTCGACGGACAAGTTGCCGTTGCGCGGGCTCGTGTTCTCGCTCCAGTCCGAACTGACGACTCGCGCGAGGTCGGCTGCGGAGAGGTCTCCGGCGGCATTGCCCCAGAAGATGGAGTTGGCGATCGTCCCGGCCGAGGCGTAGGACGCGACTCCGCCGAGGTTCGTCACGATGGTGCAGTTGTAGACCTTCGCGCCGGAGCCTGACACCAGCAGCGCCGCGCCGGCGCCCGTGCCGGTATTGCCGTCGAGGAGGCAGTTGCGGAGCAGGCCGCCGGAGATGGCGACGCCGCCGTTGCCGTATCCGGCGATGTTGCCGGTGATGCGCGTGCGGTCGACGGTGCCTCCCGACATGTAGATGCCGGATCCGCCGTGGTAGTTGCCGGCCGTGGAACCTTTGCCATTCCCGCGAACGACGCATCCCGACAGGGTGCCTCCCGTCATGTAGACGCCGATGCCGGCGGATTCCCAGCCCTGGTTGACGGGCTGCGTGCACCCTTCGACGACGGAGTCCTCCAGGCGTCCGCCGGAGATGGCGATGCCGACGCCGCTCTGGGCGTTGACGGTCGAGCGCGCATCGGCGATGCGAACGCGCCGGACGGTGCCGGCCGTGAGGTAGAGCGCGCAACCCGGCTTAAGGCCGCTCACGACGCCGAGGACGGTGAGGTCAGAGAGCACCGCGTCGGAGTTCGAAACGAGGAAGGCGCGCTTGTTGAGGTTCGTTCCGGTGAGAACCGTCCTGTCAATGCCTGCGCCGGTGACCGTGATCGGACGGGATAGCGGAATCGTGTCGCGCATGGCGTATGCGCCGGCGGCGATGGTGAGCGAGAGGGGCTGCTCCGTTTCGCCGTTCCAGATTGCGTTGAAGGCGTCGATGACGTTGGTCGCGGCCTTGGCAGGGGTGTCGTACGGGTAGACGGACGCGCCATCCGTCGCGGCGAACGTGGCGAATGGATGGACGTTGAATGCGCCCACTACAGTCGCCTCGGCGGTTTCGCCGCCTTCGTTCTCGACGACGAGCTTCAAGTCGAAGAGTCCGGCGGGGGCGTTGGCCCAGGAGAATTCGGCAGAGACGCCGGAGAGTTCTTCGCCGACGTACCAGGCGTAGGAGACAATGTTGGTGTCCGAACCTTCGACAGTCGCGGTGGCGCGGGGGGTGTCGCCGAGGGCGTAGTCGGTCTGCGAGATGGCGATGCCGCAGGCAAGGGCGCCGCCGGCCGAGAAGTACTCGAAGGCGCCGAGGTCCGGGGCGGCGTCGCGGACAACGCCGTCGTAGTCGTAGTCCGGCGTGGCGAGGACGGCGCCCTTGTCGATGGCGGGCGAGCCGAGGCGCAGATGGAAGTCGCCGTTTTCAGCGTCGGCGAAGAGCGGGTCGGAGACGTAGCAGTCGATTGCGCGGGCGTTGGCGAGGTCTATGAGGTTCGTGGCGAAGGTGCCGCCGGTAAGGGAGACGGAGCCAAGCGAGGTGTAAATCGGCCCGTTCGCGTAGAAGATGCTGTTGACGATCGTGCCGCCGGACTGGACAAGGCCGGAGTTGGCGGACGCCGTGGCGATGGCGTCGTTCCCATAGACCGTGCAGTGCTCGAGGCGGCCCGACTCCATGCGGACGCCGGCGTTGTGCGCGCGGTTGAGGTTGCCGCGGATCACGCAGTTGCGGGCCGTCCCGCCTTTCACGCAGAGGCCCGCGCCGTCGAACTCGTCGTGGTTGCTGATTGCCCCGCGCGTTGTGCCGTTGCCTTCAATCAGGCAGTGCGTGAGAAGGCCGCCGGCGACGGTGGCGCCCGCCGCGCCGTTCTGGCAGAGGTCGACGTTGCCGTGGATCCAGCAGTTGGAGACGATGCCGCCCGTCTGGTAGACGCCCGTGCCGTAGCTGGAGTAGGACCAGTTGAGGTAGTTGTTGTCGATCTCGGTGCCGGTGACGAGGCCGCCCGTGACATGGAGGCCGGCGCCGGATTGGTAGGCACCGCCCGTGTGGCAGCGCGTCACGCGGCAGTCGCGCATTGTTCCCTTGCGCACGGAGGCGCCGGCGCCATTCGCGGATGAGTCCTGGAAGTTGTAGAAGACGTTCGAGACGCAGACGCCCTGCATGAGGGCGGCGGCGTGGTTCAGGACAAAGCCCTGGTAGCCGCCGTTGCGGCCGTTGACGACGGAGACGTCGGCTCCCGCGCCGAGAATGGAGATGGGGCGCGTGACTGGAATCGTGGCGTCGAGCGTGACGACGCCGCTAAGGACGTGGACGATGGTGGGCGTCGTGTCGTCGCCGCTCCAAAGGGCGCTTACGGCGTCGTTCAGCGAGTGGGCTGCTTTCGCTTCGGTGTCGTAGGGGTACTCGTTGGAGCCCTCTGGCCCGGCGTAGGTCTCGAACGGGTGGATGTTGAAGGCGCCGACTGCCTCGTTCGTGACGGACTGGCCTTCGGAGGTCACGACGAGCATGAGGTCGTGGAGTCCCGCCGTCGCGCCGCTCCAGGAGAACTCGGCGCTTGTCGAGACGGGGGTCGTGCCGCCGTCGGCGTACCAGGCGTAGGAGACCTCGCCCGGGGCCCCCTCGACGCTGCACGTCGCCGTCGGCGTGGAGCCGACGGGCCAGTCGGCCTGGGAGATGATGATGCCGCAGAGGAAGCCCGCGCTGCCGGGGACGTATTCGTACGCGCCGATGTCCGGGGCGGCGCCCAGGGGGCGCGCGGCGCCGTCGTGGTCGTATGCCGGCGCAGAGGCCGCGTCGGCGTTGTCGATCGCCGGAGAGCCAATGCGAAGATGATAGTCTCGCGTCGCGGCGTCGGCGAAGAGCGGGTCGGACACGTTGCAGGCGATGCCGTTCGCGACGGCCTTGTCGACGACGTTTGTCGTGAAGGTTCCGCCCTCCCTGAAGATGCTGCCGTTGGCGGAGCCGACGGGGCCGTTGCCGTAGATGATGGAGTTGCGCACGACGGCGCTTCCTGAGGCGTGAAGGCCGGAACGGCCGTCGGCGTCGGATGTCGAGACATTGCCCGCGACGGTGTTGAATTCGAAGACGCCGCCGGAAACGCGGACGCCTGCCGCCGCAGTCTTGTTGGTGTTGGCGGAGATGACGCAGTTGCGGACGGTGCCGCCCGTCTGCCGGAGGCCGGAGCCGTCTTTGGTGAAGCTGTTTTTGCCGTTGCCTTCTATGAGGCAGCTGTCCATCGTTCCACCCGCTATGTATGCTCCCGTGCCACCATTGCTGGCCTCGGAGCGGTTGTTGGCGTGTATCCAGCAGTTGGAGACAAGTCCTCCGCCGACATAGAGGCAGATGCTGTTGGCGCTGTAGACTTTCCGTAGATGCGCGTCGGTAAGCTCGCAGCCGACAAGCGAGCCGCCCGACATGTAGACGGCCGCGGCATATTGGTAGTAGTCCTCGGTCTCGCATTTGACAAACCGGCAGTTGCGGATGGTTCCGTTGGACATCTTCGCCCCGCTTCCCGATCCCGACGCCGAATAGTGGAAATAGTATGTCCTCGTGACTGTGAGATCCTCGACGAGCGCGCCTGCGTTTGCGATGAAGAAACCGCGGCATTTGACGGGGCTGCCGTAGTTGCCGTCGAGGATGGTCACGTCGCGTCCCGCGCCATGGACGCGGACGGCGCCCTTGAGGATTAGGCCGTGCTTGAAGCCGTATGTTCCCTCGGCGATGTAGAGGTCGCTCTCGCCGTCCTCCTGCCAGAGGGCGCGGAGCGCTTCGGACGGGGCGACAGTGGCCTTTTCGGGCGTGTCGTACGGGTATGTGTCGGAACCTGTGGTCGAAACGTACGCCAGGCGGGAATGGACGTCGTAGGCCTCTGCGCGCGAGGACTCCGCCGTCGCGCCGCCGGCCGTGGCGACAAGGCGGACGGCGTGGCGGCCGGGGATCTGGTTGCCGAGCGTCAATGTCGCGCCGGTGCCGCAAGGCTCGGCCGCGCCGTCGAGATACCAGGCGTACGTGATTGACGAACTGCCAGCTCCTTCCGCAGTGGCGGACAGGGTCACGCTTCCGCCGGGGGCCACATGGTACGGCGAGGCTGAGAAGCCGCAGCGGAACACGGAGCTCTGCCCGGAGTAGGGGAGGGCGCCGAGTCCGGCGGCGGGCGAGCCGATTGTCAAATGGAAATCGCCATTCGCCTCGTCCGCGAAGAGCGGGTCGGCGTCCGTGAGGCATCCCGTCATCGTGCCGCTGGCAACGCGGTACTGAGCGTAGGGCGAGTACTTCGATCCATTGTGCCAGAGGATGCAGTTCACCGCCTTGGCGTTGCCATTGTTCAAGTAGAGGCCGCTCACTGAGTGAAGTTCGTTCTCTTCGCGAAGGGAGAGGTTGCCGACGATCGTGCAGTTCGCGGCCCTGCCTCCGGACATGTAGATTCCGGCTGAGGCGGCGTAGTTGGTGTTGCAGCGCACGACGGAGTTGGTCAGCAGACCGCCGGCGATGTGTACGCCGGCTCCCTGGCGTCCGTTGTTCTGTCCGTCGTTCTGGTAGTTGCCCTCGATGCGGCAGCCGTCCATCGTGCCGCCGCCAAGGTAGACCATGCCCCCTGGGGTGATTCCGGCGTTGTGGTGGAAATGGCAGTTCCGTGTTGTGCCGCTGCCCTGGTGGAAGGCGTTGCCCTGGTTCTGGTGGAAACCACCCTGTCCCGTGCAGTGATCCACCTCGCAGTTCTCGACGAGACCGCCCCGGTTTCCGAGAAGCCCCCAGCACGAATAGCCTTTGTGGGTGCATTTCGTGATGCGCACGTCTCGGATGACGCCCTGCTGCACGTAGGCGGCTGCGCCGTAGCGGCTGTCGGAGGTGCTGTTGACGGTGAAGGAGAAGTTGGAGATTGTGAAGCCCGAGAAGACGGCCTCCGGATGGTTCACGTGGACCATGCGCGAGGATGTGCCAATGGCGGAACCGATGAGGGAGGTCGTTTCAGAACCGGCGCCAAGCACCTGGATGCCGGTCGTCAGTGAAATGGTCGCGGACGGCTTGTACGCGCCGGGGGCGACGTGGATTATCGAGCCCTCGGGGACGTGCGCGACGGCATAGCCGATGGTCAGGAAGGGCGCCTGCGGCGTGAGGCCGTAGCCCTCGGCGTCCTCGGCGGCCGCGATGTCCGCGACGTAGTAGACCCCGCCGAAGGAGGCGGCGAATGAGCGCGGCTGGTCTGCGGCGAAGGAAATCGTGGGCGAGGTGGCGGAGACGCCTGAGGGCAGATCGCCCGTCCAATGGTAGAAGGATCTTCCGGAATCCGGTGTCGCGGTCAGGGTCGCGGTTGTGCCTGCGGCGATCCACTGCTCGGCGGACGACACGGATCCGCCCGCTCCGGCGGTCGCGGTGATGCAGTATCGGATTTCCCAGTTCCAGACAAGCTTCATGCCGCCCGTGCCGGCATAGTCGATGATGCAGGTGAGCGCGTTCTCGCCGGATTCCGGCGAGGCGGAGGTACGCACGGGGGTTTCGACGCCGGCCGCGACGGCGGCGAGGCGCCATCCCGTGCAGTAGGCGCGGATTCCGGCTGAAACCTCGACGTACTGCGGCGCGGTGAAGGTGTATGTTCCCGCAGAGGGATAGTCCGTTATCTCGTATGCCGGGTAATGGTTCGAGGAGTACCTGGACGGCGATCCATCAATCTGGATGAAGCCGTCAGATATGGGCCTGGCCGCTCCGTACGAGAGGAAGGCGGCGTCGGCCACCGAAGCATATTCGGCCTTTGTCCAGTCGGCGCTGTTCGCGATGCCGCGGACGCGGAATTCGTCGGCATAGCCAACGGTCGGCATCAGATTCAGCGGGACGCCGGCGGCTTTCAGCGCATGGTTCTGGTTGATGCCCGGTGATGCACTTCCGTTGAGGTAGAGCTTGACGTTCGAGCCGCTGCTGACGACATGGAAGTAGTTCCATCCCTGCGTGATGTTGGGGATGTTGCAGGTGTACTTGGTATTGTTGCAGCCGATCAGGCCGATTTGCGTGAGGCTGTTGTTCATTTCGAGGTACCAACCCGAGGCCGAGTTCCACGCCGCGCCGGCCGTCGTCTTCTTGTTCATGATCGAGCGGTAGCCCGCCGTCACGCCGGGGCAGTAGAACCAACCCGAGGCGGAGAAAACCGTCGCGCCGCCGTATGTCGCTTCGTAGTTCGCCACCTGTAGGGCGCCGCTGGCGACGGCGCGGGCGCCGCCCACCTTGCTTTGCGGCGCCAACGAAGTGCTTCCAGTCTGGGCGCCGTTGAGGCCATGACCCGTCGAATCGGCCGCGGTTCCGCCGTCCTCTGAAAAGTGCCAGACGCCGATGTAGTTCGCCCCAGTCCAGACCGAACCGTTCGTCTGGCAGGCGGGTTGCGCCGTCGCGGACGGATCCTTGTAGGTCATCGTGACGGCCGTGTTGTTCGCGAGAACGGGGAAGCGCACCCAGACGAGCGATTCGCCCTCGGTGTCCCAGGTGTCGACTTCGCGGTCGAGGACGTTGCCCTGCGTGTCCTTGAAGGCGATGTCCGCGCCGCCCGCCGCGCAGTCCGCGTAGGAGAAGCCGGAAATGCGCTCAGGCGATATTCTCACGAGGACGGGGAAGTTTGCGAGCGCGGAGCCCGTATAACCGGACACTGTAATCTCCGCCGCCTTTTGCGGATACGCAAACGCGGTGGCTGCCGCGCACAGGGCGGCGGCAAGGGCGATGGCAACGGATTTTCTCATGTTTTCTCCTTGTTTTGGCGAAGGCCTTTGGTAATTCATAGACCCTAATGCATTATTATCGCACAATAATATCTAAAGCACAATGGGAAAAATTGCGAAACACATCAAAAAGTTGACAAAATGCGTCTTCTCGCGCTTCATCCGCCAGCAGACCGGGAAGAGTCCGCGCGCCCTGCGGGCGGCCGCTGGACAGGCCAAGGGTAGGTGTCGGTCCAGACATTACGGACGAAGCGAAGTGAGTGGCAGCACATAGACGCCATCCGGCCGCCGATACGCCAGCCCGGACTTCCCGACCACAATCGAAAGCGACGACGGGGGGTTCCGCTTGAAAAGCGCCGCGACCTTGAGAAGGTTAGCGGCCGCCTCATCGGCCTGCAAGGGGTTCAGTTTTACCTCGAAGGCATTCCATGAACCATCCTCGAATTGGAGAATGGCGTCGATTTCGCGGCCATCATAGTCCTGGTAGTGGAACAGTTTCGCCCCGATGGCCTCCCCATATATTTGAAGGTCGCGGATCGCAAGGGACTCGAAAAGAAAACCGAATGTACGCAGGTCGCGCAGCAGCATGCTTTCCGTCGCGCCCAGGAGCGCTGCGGCGATGGACGGATCGCAGAAATGTCGCTTGGCGGTTTGCTTTATCCTGGCCGGGGAGCGGAGAAACGTCGAGAATGGGTCGATATCGTTTGTCAGAAACATTCTGCGGAAAGCATTGAGGTATCCCGCGACCGTGTTTGCGCCAAGCGAGGAATCATCGTTCTCGGCAATGTCTTCGCGTATAGTCGCGTTGCTGGCGGTTGTCGATTCGTTTCGGGCGAGCGACCGCAGACATTTGCGGACTTTGGCGCCGTCGCGTTCGATGCCGTCTATCTTGTGGATGTCGATGTTGATGACGTTTTCCACGTATTCATGCGGTATTAGGGCCGCCTGTCGCGCCGTTTTGCCAAGTGAGCCCGGCCATCCGCCACGGACGATGAATTCCGCAAGACGTTCAATGGCGGGACTTGGAACCGTGTTCACGCCGATGTCCTTGCCGGCGCACACGTCTGACAGCGAGATCGCGCCCTGCGAATCGCCGCGCTCGAAGAGGCTCATCGGATGCATGGCGACACGTGCGATGCGGCCTGTTCCCGAATGAGATATTCCGTCCAATTTCGGCGTGGACGATCCAGTCAGCAAATAGCGGCCCGTTTCGCCTGCCTGGTCAACACTGTGGCGGACTGCATCCCAGATCGCCGGGACTTCCTGCCATTCATCTATGAGATGCGGATAGTCGCCTTCAAGCGCCTTCGTCACATCCAGTCGGGCAAGTTCCCTGTTCGCGAAGTTGTCGGCGGGGTCATCAAGCATGAACACGCTTTTCGCATGCATAAGACTGGCCCACGTCTTGCCGCACCATTTTGGACCCTCCACGCAGACGGCACCGAATGTGGAGAGATAGAAGTCGATTGTTTTGTCAATCAAACGAGGACGGTATTTCGCCTTGTCCATGTCCTGCCCTTCGATGAGACTTCGTTAGAAATCAGTATTGTATTATATCGCCTTTCCGTTCGTCTGTCAATTCAACAGAGTGATTTTCGGGTGTTTCATAGAGATGTTTTCCGGAGTTTCACAGAGTGATTTTTGAGAGTTTCACAGAGTGATTTTCGAGAGTGTCGAAGACGAAGAGGCTCAGCCGACAGAACTCGCGCGATGTGTCGCCATGCTTACAGAAGCAGCTTGTCATGACGGTTTTCCAGCCGATAATCATCAAGGCCGAGGCGGCAGGCCGAGGAGCCTTTCCGCAGGCACCATCGCCATATTCTCCTGAAAGGGGTGTCAGACACCTGGCACATGGTGTCTGACACCCGGCACCTTCGCGCGGTAGTACAGGTAGTCGAGCAGCGCGGCCGGAATCCAGGCGACGACATTCGTGGCCGCGACGCCTTCGTATCCAAGCCAGACCAAGAGCGGAAAAACCAAGGCGCCGCGCCCGATGAGTTCAAGGACGCCGCCGAGAAAGGGGACAATCTGGTAGTCGAGCCCCTGGAGGGCGTTGCGGTAGACGAGAATCGCGCTGAGCGCGAGATAGAAGGGGGTTGTGGTGGAGAGGTAGCGGAAGACGTAGCCCGTGACCGCCTCCGGCGGTGCGCCCAGGAAGAGGCGCGTGACGGGGCCGCAGAAGAGGAGGGAGGCGACGCAGGCGAAGATCCCGTAGCCGGCGAGGAAGCGCATGCACGAGCCAATGCCGGAGCGGACGCGGTCCATGCGGTTCGCGCCGTAGTTCTGCGCCGCGTAGGTCGCGATCACGAATCCCATCATGAAGATGGGAAGCGTTATGAAGCTCTCGATTCGCTCCCCGGTGGAGTAGCCCGCCATCGGTTCTGTTCCAAGCTGGTTGAGGGCCGCCTGCCGGACGACGACGCCCGTCGCCGTGATCAGGAACTGCAGGGCCATCGGTATGCCGGTCCGAAGCTGCGCGTAGATGATGGCCGCGCCGCCGCGGAAGTCGGCCCAGCCCAGCCGCATGTCCGGCCGTCTGCGCCAGACGGTGAGGGCGCATCCGACGCCCGCGACGAGGTTCACGAGCACCGTCGCCGCGGCGACGCCCGCGACGCCCCATTTGAAAACGGCGACGAAGACGATGTTCAGGACGACGTTCAGAACCGCCGAGATGCAAAGCCAGAAGAGCGGAGTGGCGCTGTCGCCCACCGCCCGGGCCTGCGAGAAGGCGGTGTTGTTGATCGCCGTGGAGAAGGTGCCCGCAAAGATGATCGTGAGGTAGGTGCGCGCGTCGTGGAAGATCTCGTCCGGAATGCGCATGGCCCGCAGGATGGGGCCGGAAAGGGGGATGAAAACCGCGGAGAAGAGCACCGTGAACCCCGCCGCAATCAAAATCGAACCCGCGACCGACTTCCGCATGGCCACCCAGTCGCGGGCGCCGAACTTCTGCGCCGTCACGATGCCGGATCCCCCCGTGAGCCCCATGAGTGTGCCGAAGTAGAAGAAGAGAAGGGGGCCGGTCGCACCAACCGCCGAATAGGGGGCGAGGCCGCAGAAGCGGCCCACGATGACCATGTCGACGGTGGTGTAGAGCTGGTAGACGAGGCCGCAGATGAACATCGGCACCGCGAAAAGGATAATCTGGCGGACGGGATTCCCGACCGTCAGATCAATGTCACGGAAGAGACGCATTTCCCGATAAGATTGGTTCGCGTTACCTGAGGAAGATCATGGTGGCCGGGGGCTGTTGGGACTCGTAGCAGCCGGCGTCCACGACGCCGCGACGCGGGAAGATGCGCGGGTTGCCGTCGAGGTCTGTCGGGTTGGCGACGCCGTTCCAAATGGCGTTGTCTCCGATGCCGATGGCGCGGGAGACGGCCGCGAGGCGGTAGTCGCCGGCCTCGACACGCTTGAAGGGCGACGGCGTGGAGACGACGGTACCGACCTCCGTGCCGGCGGAGGAGATCGCCGCATCCACGAGGTTTGTGGTGAAGGTGCTGCCGGCCGCGATGGTGACGCCAACCGAGTCGTCTTCGCTGGTATTGCCCCAGACAATGTTGTTCACGGCGGTACCGCCCGTCATGCGGAGGCCGGCGCTCCCCTTCGTCGAGGAGGCGTTGCGGTTGGCCACGATCGTGCAGTTGTAGAGACGGCCGCCGGACATGAAGACCCCGCCGGTCTTGCGGTTGTTGGCGCTGTCCTTGGCGGTCGACTGGTTTCCGTAGATGAGGCAGGTGCGCACGGTGCCGGCGGAGAACATGAGCGGCGTGGCGGTGTGGCCGGTGAAAATGCAGTTCTCGACAATGCCGCCCTCAACCATCTCAAGTCCCTGCCCGTTGGAATACCCCGAGTCGGCGTTGTTTGCGAAGAAGGTGCAGCCGCTGACGCGTCCCCCTGTCATATACACGCCCTCGCCATGGTTGTACCCGCTGTCTCCGCCGCGATTGACCTTGCATTTCGCCACGACGCTATCTTTGAGGAGACCGCCCGTCATGTAGATGCCGCCGCCTGTCAGGGTCACGCCCACGCAGTTGGTGATGATGCAGGAGGCGACCGTGCCGTCCACGAGGTAGAAGGCCCCGCCCGGCGTACCTTTGACGCTCGGCTGGGCGTGAAAGACAGTTAGGTCGCGCACTTCGGCCGCGGCGTTATTCAGATAGAAGGCCCTGCCGGCGATTCCCGTGCAGTCGAGTGTCGTGGCCCGCGCGCCCGCCCCCGCGATTTTGACCGGCAGCGAGAGGGAGACGGGGTTGCCGAGCGCGTATGTGCCCTCCGCGAGGAAGACATGCGAAGTCGTGGTTGACGACTTCCAGACGGCCGAGAGGGCGGCGGAGAAGGTCGCGGCGGGAAGTCCGGGGGTGTGGTACGGGAAGTTGGCCTCGTCGTCGCCGGTTTCGGCCACGTATGTCGTGAGCGGCAGAATGGAGATGACGACCGAGTTGGAGGCGTTGTCGCCTGAACCGTTGGAGACCGTGAGCAAAATCGTGTGGCGTCCCGGTTCGAGCGTGCCCGGGAAGTCGCATCCCGAACTGGCAACACCAGAGGCGTAGGCGACGCCGTCCAGTGACCAGGCGTATTGAAGTCCGGCCAGATCGGGGCCGTCGACGACGCTTGTGAGTGAAAACGCCTCGCCTTCGCAGTATTCCGTCTGGAAGGCGCGAATGATGCAGGTGAGTTCGGCGGCGACGGTGGTGTATTCGTAGCAGCCGATCTCCGGCGCGGGGCCAAAGGGGCGCACGGCGCCGTCGAGGTCGCATCTCACACCCGCAAGGGGTGCGCCGGAGTTTACCGCCAGGGAGGTCAGGCCGAGGTGGTAGTCGTGGTGTTCGGCATCGACGAAGCCGGGATTGGAACTGAAGTTGCCGATGCCGGCATCGGTCGCGGTGTCGAGGAGGTTGGTGTGGAAGGCACCCGAACCGGCGAAGTAGTAGCCGACCGTCGTCCCGTCGTCGGAGACGTTGTTCCAGACGATGTTGTTGATGACGTTGCCGCCCTCGGCTCGGAGACCGCCAACACCCTTGCCGGAGCGGTTGCCGACGACGGTGCAGTTGTAGAGGCTGCCGGAGGATTGGTACACGCCGCCGAACCGCTTGCAGCCGTCGAAGGAGGAGGTGCCCGTCCTGTTGCCGTAAACCAGGCAGTTGCGGACGGTGCCGCCCGCGTTGTAGATGGGGGTGCCCTGCGTGTGGCCGGTGAAGACGCAGCGTTCGCAGATGCCCTTGTCGATGTAGATGCCGACGCCGTTCTGCCAGCCGGTCGAACGGTTGGCGATGAAACGGCAGTCCGTCACGAGGCCGCCGTGCAGGGCGATGCCGCTTCCCTGCGGGTAGCCGCTGCCCGTGAGCTTGGATTCGCACCTTGTGATCAGGCAGTTCGTCACGATGCCGCCCGTCATGTAGATGCCGCCCGCGCCGCCGGAGCTGATCTTGCCGATGCAGTTCGATATGGTGCAGTCCGCGACAATGCCGCACGACATGTAGATGCCGCCGCCGTTGTAGCTGGCGACTTCGGGGCCGTTGAAGATGCGGACGCCCTCGATACGGACGCGGCCGTCGGAAATGGTGAAGGGACGCCCGCCCGCGGTCGCGCAGTCGATCAAGGAGGCGTCGGGGCCGTCGCCTATGATGGAGACGTCATTGTTGATCGTGATTCGCCCGATCATCACGTAGTCGCCGGTCGTGAGGCGGATGATGTCGCCGTCGCCGCAATCCGCGTAGGCTGCGGCGACATTTTCTTCCGGTTCGAGATTGACGATGCGCCACCCGCTCCACTGCCAGACGAGCTTCTCAACCGGCGCGTCCGCCGGGCGCGTGTAGGAGCAGGTCGTGCCGGAGCCGCTCTTCGAGGGGTCGGTGCTGTCGAAGACCCAGTTGCCCGTCGCGGCGTCGAGCGTGTAGATCTTCCAGCCCGTGCAGGTAACGGACGCCGAGTTGCCCGGATTGGGGGCCGTCGCCGGAGCGGTGAAGGTCATCGTCGCGCCGGCGGCGAAATTGGTCGTGCCGTAGGCGGGCTGCACGGCATTGGCCCCGTAGTTGTACGGCGCGCCCTCGACCACGAAGGCCGGCGCTTCGGCCGCGAAGAAACGAGCCTCGTCAATGGCGCGGTGCTCGGCAATCTCGCCTGCCGAAAGAACATGGTCGTAGAGGCGGATCGCGTAGACGCGCCCTTTGAAGGAGTAGTATGTCTGCGACGTATTGCTGTGGCCGATGATGACGCGCCCCTTCGACGGCGAGTTGTTGACTGTCGCGGTGGGGGGATTGGTGACGAGGTTGCCGGCGTCATGGATTCGCGCGAGGGCGTCCCCGTTGTAGATCGCGGCGTACGAATGGTCCTTGCTGTCCGCGAAGCTCGTGGCCGAAAGGCAGGGCCGCGAGGCGTTGTTGGCGTCGAAGTAGAGGTTCTTGGAGTCTTTGCTGAATGTGACCTGGCGGACATTGTCGATGCCGCTCACGAAGAGGTAGTGGATATACCGCGTGTCCGTCATCGTCGCGCGGAAGACGACCTCGATGGTCGCGTAGGCCGGCGCGTTTCTGGATCCCCAGGCCGCCGGACCGGAGTTGACGTTGAGGTAGTTGCCGCCGCCCCAGGAGCCGTAGGTGGCGTTCAGCGTGAGGTCGTAGGAGACCGCGCCGGGGCCTTTCGGGGCGATGTCTTTCCAGACGGTCGCGTCAGGGTCGTGGACGCCCGTGCCGGCGTTGTCGATTGCGTCCCATTGTGCGAGCAGCCCCTTCCGCTTGTAGCTGGCGGAGGAATACGCGAACGCGGTACCGGCGCAGATCGCGGCGGTGAAGATGGCGGCTAACGGTTTTTGCATGACGGGATTCCTTCGGGCATGAAAACGTGCCTTCAAGCCATGAAGGCGGCGCAGATGTCACGGGAGAGGTTGGCCAGAAGTTCATCGCCGAGGCGGCCCTTGACGTTGGCGTTGTACTCCTCTTCGGAGGCGACGTTGCCGTTGTAGAAGAGCGAAAGAATGAAGTCGCCGGCGGGGGTGTAGACGATGCCGGCGTCATTCGCGACGCGCGTCATCGTCCCGGTCTTGTGCGCCGCCTTGCAGCCGTCGGGCAGGTATTTTGGAATCCGGGAGTTGGTCTGGCACCGCTTCATGATGCCGAGGGCCTCGGCGCTTGCCTCGGCGTCGACCCATGTGCCGCGGTAGAAGTGCCTGAGCATCGTCGAGACGTCGGCCGGCGAAGTCTCGTTGTTCTCCGCGAGTCCCCCGGTGTAGGCGGGCGCGTTGCGAAGAGACGGGCGTCCCAGCGCCGCGTAGCGGGCGTCGAACTCGCCATAGGCGAGCCCGGGGGGAAGCCTGTAGCAGACGGCGATGTTGTCGCGGCATGTCATGTCGCACTTCGTATGCGTGAGTCCGAGCGGCTTCAGCACGTCGCGCGCGATGGCCTCGCGGCCGACGAGCGTGAAGAGGAAGTCCGCCGCCGTGTTGTCGGAAATCGTCATCATGAGCATCGCGTAGTCGCGAAGGGTTGGCTGGAGTCCGTCCGCCAGCATCGAAAGGACGCCGCTGCCCTCCGACTTGAAGGTCTTGTCGAGTGGGCGGCGGTCATCGAGGGAGAAGCGTCCCTGCTTTACCTGCAGCAGCAATTCGGCGAGCGTGAAGATCTTGTAGACGCTGGCTGTCGGAAAAATCTCGTCGGCGTTGACCTCCGCCGTTTCGCCTGTGGCGAGGTTTTCGAAGAAGACGCCGAGTTTCGCGGTCGTTTTCGCGGCTGCGGCGTCGATGATGTCCTGGATTTTCTGTTTGTTCATGACACTAGTATATCATCATTCCGCAACGTTTGACCACGCTGGAATAATAGTCTATAATGGAATCCGTTGGCTACAACAAAACTCGTCACTCGTCACTTGTCACTCGTCACTCATTTTTATGCATCTCGTAAACGAATTCATCCCTTCAGGCGAAAACGGGCGCAACAGCGAAGGCGCCTTCGTCAGACTGCCGTCCGGACGCATACTCTTCGCCTACAGCCGCTTCATGGAAAAGGGAGGCTGGGACAATGGTCGCAGCGACATCGCCCTTTCGTACTCCGACGACGAGGGTGAGACATGGAGCGAGCCGCGCGTCATCGTGGAGGCCGCCCAATTTGGCGTCAAAAACATCATGAGCGTCTCCAAGGCCATTCAGAATGACGGACGCATCGGCCTCTACTTCATGATAAAGGAAAACAACGGGGCCTCGACAATGGGGCGCGCCATCACGACGGACGGGGAGACATTCGAGATCTCCCGCTGCCGCTTCCACGGCCCCGCCAACTACTACGTTGTCAACAACGACCGCCTTCTGCGAATGCCGGACGGCCGACTGGCCTTCCCGGCGGGCCGCCACGGCGCAGGCCTTGCCGAGGACGGCAACTTGACCTTTGAGGGCCTGTCCATCGCCATGATCTTCGTTTCGGATGATGACGGAGCCTCGTTCTCCCCGCTGCCGTTCCGCATCACGATTCCGGCGCTCGTCTCGCCCACCGAAAAATGGTGGGATATGACCTCGAACGCCGGCATGCAGGAGCCCGGCCTCATCTTCCTCAAGAACGGCACGGCGTGGCTGTGGGCGCGCACGGGAGCCGGCGCGCAGTACGAATGCTATTCGCACAACGGCCTCGTCTCATTCACGCCGCCGTCCCCGTCGCCGACATTCACAGGCCCATGCTCGCCGCTCGAAGTCGAGCGCGACGAAACCACCGGAACGCTCTACGCGGCCTACAATCCGCTCCCGCCCTATCCAGGCCGGGAATACGACCCGTTCACCTGGGCGCGCACCCCGTTCGTGATTCGCAAGAGCACCGACGAGGGGCGCAGCTGGTCCAAGCCCGTGGTCGTCGAGGACGATCCCTCGCGCGGCTACTGCTACCCGTCGATGTTCTTCACGAAGGACGGCTCGCTGTTGCTCGCCTACTGCCGCGGCGGGCACGAGTGCGCGAACTGCCTTTGCCGCCTCGGCATCATGAAGATCGCGCTCTCGGAAATCTAACTATTGTTCTGCGGCGTTTTTACGGCCGCGGACGATGACGTAGGCGGCGAAGGCGACGGACGTCGCTATGCCAAGCCCGATGGCGAGATTCAGCGGGACGCCGAAACCGTATGGCTGCCCGTAGGCGGAGGTCGTCCAAAGGATGAACGAGACGATGACCGTCGTCATGAACATCCCCGGAATGAGCGCGACGAGCGTCGCGGGGAAGCCCTTGCCGTTGCGGAGGAGCCATGCCGAGCAGGCCATGAGCGTCGTCGCGGACAGGACCTGGTTGCCCCAGGCGAAGTAGTTCCAGAGATAGCCGAAGGTCTTGGCGCTCTGGTTCGACCACCAGAGAAGGCCCGCGACCACCGCGATGAGCGGCACGCAGATGGTCAGCCTGCTGATGAATTTCGCCTGGGGAACGCGGAACATCTCGGCGAGGGAGAGCCGGGTGGAGCGGAGCGCGGTGTCGCCGCTCGTGATGGCCAGGACGACGACGGCGAGCACGGTGACGCCGCCCATCCACGTCCCGAGGAAGTGCGTGGTGATGTGGCCAAGCACGGCGGCTGGCACGATTTTCAGGTCTTCGGGCTGGAGGTTGTACATGGCCAGGGCCGCGGCGGCCCAGATCATCGCGATGACGCCCTCGGCGATCATCATCCCGTAGAACGTGACGCGCGCCTCGCGCTCCGAGCGCATCGTGCGCGCGACGATGGGCGACTGCGTCGCGTGGAAGCCGGAGATGATGCCGCAGGCGATGGTGACGAAGAGCAGCGGGAAGAGCGGGCTGCGTCCGCCCGCGTTGAAGACCGTGTCGTGGAACGTGCGGAACGCCTCGCCCTCCTGGAGGAGCGACGGGGTCTTGAATCCGGCAATCGTGAGCGCAATGGCGAGGGCTATGGATCCGATGAGGAGAAGTCCGCCGAAGATTGGATAGACGCGGCCGATGATCTTGTCAACCGGGAAGAGCGTCGCGGCGATGTAGTAGAGGAAGATGACGCCGACGACGCCCCAGAAGAAGGGGGTCTCGGGCAGGAAGTGCTTGTCGATGAGGTTGGCGGGGACGTTGATGAAGACAGCGACGACGAGGAGGAGGATGACGACCAGGAACCAGGAGAAAATGGCGGAATAGGCGCGGCCGAGATTGTCGCGGACGATCTTCGGAAGGTTCGCCCCGTTGTCGCGGAGGGAAGCCATGCCGCCGAGGAAGTCGTGGACCGCTCCGGCGAAGACGCAGCCGATTGGAATGATGAGGAGAGCGACTTTGCCGAACTTTATGCCGGCGATGACGCCGATGACGGGTCCGATGCCGGCGATGTTGAGGAGCTGGATGAGCAGGTTCTTCCACTTGGGAAGCGTCACGTAGTCGACGCCGTCGGGATGCTCCACGGCGGGCGTCGGCCTGTCGTCAGGCCCGACGATTTTCTCGACAAGTTTGCCGTAGGTGAAATAGCCCGCGATGAGAAACGCGATGCCTCCCAGAAACATGATCATTGCACAGTCCCTTTCAAATGCCGTTTATTATGGCTTATAAAATTATAGCACCATTCCAATGGGGGAGCACTACTGGCATCTCACCCGTATCTGGCGGAGGCCGGCGAAAGCGGGGTGCTTCTTCGCGCGGGCCTCGAGTCCGCGCAGCTTGAACTGGCGGATTTCGAAGAGCTCGGCGTTGTTCCGGGCGAGCACGTAGAGGATGTTCTTGTCGTACTTCTCCGGCTTGAGGCGCGCGGCAAGGTCCGGTCCGGCGACTTCGGGCCAGGCGCGCAGCATGGCGTCGAGCAGGGCGGTGTCCTGGACGCGGGCGTCGACGCCGAAGCGTTTAAGGACGTTGTTCACCGCCTCGCTCAGCGGAACGACCGGACGGCGGCGCTGAGGCGCGTCGGCGTCTGTGGGAAGGCCGGATGCGTCGTCAACGACGGGGACGGCGACGGACCGCATCCAGGGGGGCAACCATTTTTTACCAGGCGACACCCCCTGCTCGTCGTACATTTCCCTATAGCCCGCCATCGGCACTCATCTTCAGCTCTGGCAGAAGTTCGCTGATTTCCTTCGCCCTGGACGGCAGCTTCTCGACGGCTTCGGCGAGATACTTTTTCGCCGTAGTCTGCGCGCCCTGATTGTCGGCGGCGAACGTCATGTAGTAGATGGCCGCGTTGCGGAGCGCGTCGACATGCTGGCGGAGCTTGAGGGTCTTTACGTTCTCCTCCTTGTCGAGGTAGAAGGAAATGAACGGCACCATCTGCTTGAGGGTCATCTTGTCCCATGTCACATGGTCGCTCTTGCCGTTCTTGAAGACGATTTCAAGGGAACGGTCCGTTGCCGACTTAACGCTCCACTGGCCATTTGGAGCGACGAAGGGTATCGCCTCCGCGCGTTCAATCAGGAAGGCCTTTAGCTCCTTCAGGCACTCGACGCGCTTTATGGCCAGTTCGAGGGCCTTCTTGGACTCCGGATAGGTCAATTCATTGTCGAGCCTCTTGAGTTCGCGAATGACCTGGTCGTACTTGAACGCGCGGAGGTTCTCAAGGTTCATGGCGGCGGCCTGTACGACCTTGCCGATCTGCCCCTGCTTCTCCGCCGCGATGCGCTGCTGTTCGGCGAGGCGCGCCTCCTCCTCCTCGCGGGCGCGTTGTGCCTTTGCCTCTTCCTCGGCCTTCCGCTGGCGTTCGGCGGTGAGCTTGGAAGTTTCCCCGAGAAGTTCCTTGAACTTCGCCTTGGCCTTGCGGATGTCGCCCTGCAGCGATTCGGTGGCGGACTGCGCCTCCGCGTAGAGAGCGGTTGCGGATGCGAGTTCCTTGCTGAGCCCGGCGATGACGCCGGCGGCGGCATCGGTCTTCTCGCGGATCTCGGCCGTCTTGCCAGTTGCCTCCTTGTCAATCTTCTGGCCGTTGGCCTCGGCGTTCGCGGCGGCCATCGTCACCTGGTCGCAGACGCGCATGGCCTGGCGTCCGGCCTTTCGGACAGGGGCAAGAGCCTCGAAGACCTCGCGCGCAAGAAGTGGTATGCCTTCAAGCGCCGGTTCTTCGGGGGCGGCCTCCTCGGCCGCGGCTTCGCCATCGGCGGTTTCAGCGGCGGCATCTTCGGTCTTGGCCTCTTCCTCCGCCGGCTTGTCCTCGGCCTTCTCTTCGTCGGCCTTCTCTTCGTCCTTGGCCTCGTCCTTCTTGTCGCCGTCCTCGGCGGCCTCGCCATCCTTGGCTTCACCCTCTTTGGCTTCGCCTTCCTTAGCCTCGCCCTCCTTGGCCTCGCCATCGGCCGCCTCGTCTTCGGCGGCCTCTTCGGGCGGGGGTTCATCGACCTCTTCGGGTTCGGGCGCCTCAAAGACGATGCGCTGGGTGAATTCGGTTCCTACCTCGGCCTCGACCGCCGCAATTGCCTGCGAAACAATGTTCGCGGCTTCGCCGAGATAGACCGGCATCGTCTCGTCGCGAAGTTTCTCGGCTGAGGCCCGGAGCTTCTGGAAGTTTGACACGACTTCATCGCGTTTGCCGACCAGCTCCGCGTATTCGGCCATGGCCTTCTTGTTCTGCGATTTGAGGTGGTACAGGAAGCCGCCGCCCGCGAGGGCGAGAAGGGCCACGATGACACCGAAGGCGATCAGGCATCCCTTCATTGCCTTGGAGCCGCCCTTGCCGGAGTCGGAATCCTCGGCGCCGAGCATTTTCCCGTGTCCCGATTCGGCGCCGTCGGTGCCGAACGACGTGTGCGAGGCCGTGATGGTCTTTGGATCGACCATTCCGCGCGACACGGAGATGTGGTGCTTGCCGCTTGGCGCCCCCCCCGAACCTACCGAGGCCGATCCGGCCCCCTTGCCGCGCCCCTTGATTATGACGCGCTTGTTGGAGGCCGTGGAAACGGACGGCATCTGCGGCTGGACGCGGCTCAGGTAGCGGCGCATGTCGCTCAGCAGCGAGCCGTATGTCGGATAGCGCATGGCCGGTTCGACCTGCAGCATGCGGTCGATGATTTCCTCGACTTCCGGATCGATGTCGGGCCGGTAGGTTTTCATCGGTTCCGGCGGATGCTCGAGGCGCGCCTTGACGACGGCTATGGCGTCATCGCCCTCGAACGGCGGGTGCTGCGTGAGGGCGTGGTAGAGGGTGGCGCCGAGGCAGTAGATGTCGCTGCGGAAGTCGACGCGTTGCCGTTTTAGCTTTTCAGGCGCGATGTAGTATGGCGTGCCCCATATTTCGGTGGTCTGGGCGTTCGGGGAGGATGCGATGCCGAAATCGAGGAGCTTGGCCGTGTCGCGTTCGTCGAGCAGGATGTTCTCGGGCTTGATGTCGCCGTGGATGAGGTTTGAGGCCGCGGCGAGCTGAAGGCCGTCGGCGATGTCCATGCCGATTTTCATCACCATCGCCTGGTCGAGGGGCTCGGGCTGGGCGATCATCTCGTCGAAGTGCTTGCCGCCGACGAGTTCCATGACGATGTACGGCTGGCCCTTTTCCTGGCCGAAGGAGTAGATCTGCGCGATGTTCGGATGGTTCAGCTTGGCTGCGGCCTGGGCCTCGCGGCGGAACGACTCGAGAAACTCGGGAGCGTCCCCGAGGCTCTTGAGCATGACCTTGATGGCCACAATGCGGGCCAGCGTCTCGTCGTAGGCGCGGTAGACGCTGCCCATGCCGCCGCTGCCGAGGCAGTTGAGCAGAAGGTAGTTGCCGAGTCTGCCCGGCACGGTGACCTCCTTGCCGCAGCTGGGGCAAATCGCCTGTGTAAAGGCCGGAAGGGAGGATACGTCAATCTGCGCGTGGCATGACTGGCACTCCATGCGGTCGACCTTGTCGAAAACAATCTGGGACGGTTCTGACATGTTTCGCTTCTCGCGTTTATTAAGGATAATCCATTATTATTGTAGTTGAAAAGCGGCAGGGACGCAAGTTTTCTGTGCATTTCTGTGCATTTGGTTTGACAAGGCAAACAACCGTCCAGAAGTGGTATCATATTAAGTTATGGCGATTTCGCACAGGATCCAACTTGAGGACCACAATGAGCAACACAGAGTACAATTTCACCGCAATCGAGAAGAAGTGGCAGGCGTACTGGGCCGAGCACAAGACCTTCAAGACCGAGGACTTCGTCCCCGGCAAGAAGAAGTGCTACATCCTCGACATGTTCCCGTACCCGTCGGG
>JAEEGI010009332.1_pt1 | contig 21508 bp, 15 predicted proteins | sample 8958751 | NCBI WGS metagenome assembly JAEEGI01 (sample SAMN16246545, study PRJNA631951) | gut metagenome | biome: gut microbiome; feature: rumen; material: KS-attached | host: Bos | place: Iran: Karaj | collected 2018-10 | reverse complement strand
CGGGCATTTCTCAAAAGATGTATGCCCCCATAAGGTGCTGCGCAATGCCTTGCGGTGAAGGGAACCATGCGGTCGTTCTTTCAGGTTTATACAAACCTTTCTCTAAACCCGAAGCCTAACTTGCCCTCCCCGCCTGCGGGGAGGGGGACCGCGCGCCGAAGGCGCGTGGTGGGTGAGGCCACGTCGCCGCAGTCTCCACGGCAGAGTGATGCGCGTGACGGGTGAGGTCGTCCGGCTGAACGCAAAACGTCCGGCGCAAGGATCACCGACACCTTGCCGCTGCCGCAAGGCCTTGCGGAAACGCGCTATAGAGGAGGGAACTCTCACGGAACCCGCAGCATTCTCTTTGGGGACACGGCATAGCCGGTGCAAGGCCGTTCAGCGGCAATCTGAAGTTAAGGTGCTGTGGGATTAGGCGAAGTAAAACGCCGCTTTTCCGCGTCGCAGACGCGGACGGCATTTTCTTCCTTCGCCGTATCCGAAGCCCGGGGCTTTCTTTCTCTTTTCTGCGGACTTTCTCTTTCTTTCGCCCGAAAGAAAGAGAAACCGCGGTCTTGGTTGAAACTGACGGCTGTGGCGCGGGAAGCAGTCAGCCGCAGCTGCCGCGGCAAAGCGGGCGGCGGCTCCCTTCGCGGGCAAGCGTTCTCCGCGGCACCCCACGCCGCCCGTGTCCCGCCATATCGAAAAGCCACTCGTGCCCCGCAACGACCGGGCGGACAACGCTTCTCTTCGCGGGCGACCGCTTCTCCAAAGCGAGAACCTTTTTCGCGTCACCGCATACGGCAAACGCCCGTTCCCGCTGTTGCAAACCGGCGGGAATCGTGCTATAATAAGGCAGACCCTCAAAAAGGAGGAACACCATGGATCCTTTGAACGAAGCCCCGGCGCTCCGGACGTCGGGTCTGACCGACGCCGAAGTGCAGCAGCGCCGCAGCGCAGGCAAAACCAACGCCCTGCCCGACAGCGGCACCCAAAGCATTTCGGAGATCGTCAAAAAGAACGTCTTCACCTATTTCAACCTGATTTTCGCTATCATCGCCGTGCTGCTGATCATCGCCGGCTCGTTCAAGAACCTGTCGTTCCTGCCGGTCGTGATCGCCAATACCGTGATCGGCATCGTGCAGCAGATCCGCTCCAAAAAGGTGCTGGACAAGCTCTCGCTGCTGTCTCAGGCCACCTGTGTTGTCATCCGGAACGGCGAAGAAAAAAAGGTGCCCACCGACGCGCTGGTGCTCGATGACGTCGTGCAGCTCGGCGAGGGCCAGCAGATTCCGGCCGACGCCGTGGTCGTCTCCGGCCGCGTGAGCGTCAACGAATCGCTGTTGACCGGCGAAGCGGACGAGATTGAAAAGAACGCGGGCGACGCGCTGAAATCGGGCTCCTTTGTCGTCAACGGCAAATGTCTGGCCCGCCTGACCCACGTGGGCAAGGACTCCTACGCCGCAAAGCTGACCGCAAAGGCGAAGCAGATGCAGGAAAAGCCGTCGGAGATCATCCGCGGCATCGAGCTGATCATCAAGGTCGCGGGCATCGCGATCATCCCGATCGGCCTGACGCTGTTCATCGAAGGGCTCGCCGTCAATCATCTGACCTTTGCCGAAGCGATCACGTCCACGGTCGGCGCCGTGATCGGCATGATCCCGGAGGGCCTCTATCTGCTGGTGACCATCGCGCTCGCGCTGGGCGCCATGCGCCTTGCCAAGCAGCAGATCCTGCTGCACGACATGCGCTCCATCGAAACCCTCGCGGGCGTCGACGTGCTTTGTGTGGACAAGACCGGCACCATCACCGACAACAAGATGAAGGTGCTGGAGGTCTTTGCGCCGGAAGGCCTTTCGGAAGACGGCCTCAAGCGCAACGAACGGCTGCTGGCGCAGTATGTGGCGACCGTCACCGACAGCAACGCCACCATGAAGGCGCTGCGCGACTACTGCCCCCAGAGCACGGCGCTGCAGGTGAGCAGCATGTCGCCGTTCACCTCCAAAACCAAGTATTCCGAGATCCGCACCGCCGCCGGCGTCTACCGGCTCGGCGCGCCGGAGATCCTGCTGGAGCCCTCCACCTTTGAGCGCAACCGCGCCGCCATTGAAGCGCGCGCCGCCAAAGGCTGCCGCGTGCTGGCGCTGGTTACGGTGCGCGAGCGCACCGCGCCGCTGCTGTTCGTCTCGCTCGAAAACTCCATCCGCAAAAACGCCGCCGACACCTTCGCCTTCTTCGGCGAACAGGGCGTCGCGATCAAGGTCATTTCCGGCGACAACCCGCTCACCGTGTCGCGCATCGCCGCGCAGGTGAACATCCCCGACGCCGAAAAATACGTGGACGCCACCACGCTCAAGGACGACGAGATGATCCGCGAGGCGGTGGGGGAATACACTGTGTTCGGCCGGGTGAAGCCCGAGCAGAAAAAGTCGATCGTCCGCGCGCTCAAGGCAAACGGCAAGCGCGTTGCCATGACCGGCGACGGCGTCAACGACATTCTCGCCATGAAAGAGGCCGACTGCTCCATCGCCATGGGCGCCGGCTCCGACGCCGCGCGCCAGGCGGCGCAGGTGGTGCTGCTCGATTCCGATTTTTCCAAGATGCGCCCGATCGTTGCGCAGGGACGCCAGATCATCAACAACATCACCCGCTCAGCCACGCTGTTCCTCTATAAGAACATGTTCTCCATGTTCCTGGCAGCGTTTTCCATCATCACCGCGTTCTCCTATCCGCTCAAGCCCTCGCAGGTTTCGCTTGTGTCCGGGTTCAACATCGGCGTGCCGGCGTTCCTGCTTTCGCTCGAGCCCAACATCCGCAAGCAGGAGGGACAGTTCCTCAAACGGACGCTGCTGACGGCGCTGCCCGCGTCGCTGACGTCGTTCTTTTCCATCGCGGCGATGGTGGTCTTCGGCCATGTATTCCAGATTTCCGACATGGACGTCGGCGTTGCGAGCACCTATCTGCTCGCCGTGGTCGGGTTCCTGATCCTGCGCAATGTCTCGAAGCCGATGAACCTCTACCGCACCGTGGTGATCGTCGGGTGCATGGTCGGCTTTGTGGTCTGCGCCTGTGTGCCGATGCTGCGCAGCCTGTTCATGATCGATGAATTCGGCACCAAGGGCATCATGCTGTGCGTGGTCTTCGTGATTGCGGAAGCGAACGTGATGCGCTACATCACATTCCTGTTCAACAAGGCGCCGGAATTCGTGCTGCAAAAGCGCGCCCAGTGGGCGGCGAAGCAGCAGACGCTGTGAAAAGGAGGAAACGTTGATGCATGACTGGAGCGGCATGCGGAAAAAACTGGAACAAGACTATCTGGCAGAGCCGCTGCGCGGACACATCCGCTATTTTGCAACCACCTATAAGCACAGCCATGATCAGGAGGGACGTGTTGCGATTCTGCTGGATGATTGCGAGATCTTCGGCGGCAACTACTGGGATCCCTGGCCGGACGATATTCTGTATTCCCATGAGGATCCGGATGAGATGGCGAAGCAACACTATGAAGGCCTGAATCAAAGAGATTTCTATGAGGCTTTTCATATTTTTGACACGCAATCCATTCAGGAAAGCCTTTGCAGTGAAAACCGGATCGTCCGTCTCTTTGCGGTGCTTGACCGCAGAGTCGGCAGACGAACGCTGACGACTCTGCGGGATACGCTTTCTTTTCAAACGCCCGCGTTTCAAAAGCTGTACGATATCCGAATGCGGGCAGAGGCAGAAAGCCGAAAACCGCAGAGCGCGATGACTGAGGGGGCGGGCGGTGCAGTTTTCTTATGTTTCAAAACACAAAACATCTTGCTTTTTTTGATAAGAATATGATAGAGTGAAAGCGCATGAGACCCTGAAAATCTTGTTTGGGGAGGAATTATGATGAAAAAAACAATCAGCCTGTTGCTTGTTTGTCTGTTGCTGCTCGGTTGTGTGCCGCTGGCGGCGGCGTCCGGATGCATCGTGATCGACAAAACGTGGCACATTCTTGTGCCCGAAACGCCCACGGCGGCCGAAACCTTTGCGGCCGAAAAGCTCGCCGGTGTCTTCGGCGAAGTGTTCGGCGAAGCGCCGGCCATCGTGTCGCAGGCGGAGAAAAACTATATCGCGCTCGGCGCGGCGTCTGAAGCGGACGTGTCCGGCGTGGCCGATAACGGCTACCGGATTCGCGCCATCGGCGGCAACGTGCATATCGCCGGTACGGCACAGCGCGGGCTGCAGATCGCGGCCTATCGCTTTTTGGAGGAATTTTGCCACCGCAAGGTTTACACGTCAACGATCACCGTTTTGCCGAAAAGCGACACGGTTTTTGTGCCGACGAACACCGACATCGTCTACGAGCCGTTTTTTGAAAGCACCGACACCGACTGGAAAAGTCCGCTCGATACCGAGTATTCTATGGCGAACGGCCTGACCAACGGCGCACGCAGAACGCTGTCCGCCGAAATGGGCGGCACGGTGGATTATCTCGGCGGCTTCTGCCACACGATGGGTACGCTGTGCGAAACCGAAAAGTATAAAGATACGCATCCCGAATATCTGGCGCTGCACGACGGCGAACGGACGACCGAACAGCCGTGCCTGACAAACCCGGACGTGCTCAGAATCTGCACAAACAATGTGCTGAAGATTTTGGAGGAACAGCATGATCCCGACGCGCCGCTGCAAATCGTTTCCGTGACCCAGAACGATAACTTTGCCAACTGTCAGTGCGAAAATTGCAAATCGTTTGAAGCTGCCCACGGCGGCAAACCGTCCGCGTCGGTTGTCAACTTTGTCAACCGGATCGCCGATGTGGTTAAGGAAAAGGGTTACGACAACGTGGCGATCGACACCTTTGCCTATTACTATTCGCAGCCCGCGCCCGAGGGCATTGTGCCGCGCGACAATGTGATTATCCGCCTGTGCTCGATTCTCTGCTGCTTTGCCCATCCGCTGGATCACAAAGCGTGCAACGCCGAGTTTTATAAAGACCTCACCGACTGGGCCAAGATCTGCGACCGCCTGTATATCTGGGACTACGCCACAGACTATTTACACACCTGCACGGTGTTCCCGAATTTCCATGTGATCCAGAAAAACATGCAGATCTTTTATGAAAACAACGTCAAGGGTATGTATGTGGAGGGCAACTACTATATGGATCGCTGCGACACCGAGTTCGGTGAGCTGCGCGCCTATATGATTTCGAAATGTCTGCAAAACCCGTATTGCGATCTTGAAAAAGAGGCGGCGGGCTTTTGCAACGCGTATTACGGTCCCGGCGGCAAATATGTGCACCGGATTGTGAAGATTTTTTCAAAGCATGCCGGCTCGTTTGACGGGCATATGTGCATCTACTACGGCTCGGCGGCCTGTATGCGTCCGTTCCCGGCTGTGACGGCAAGGCTGGTGGACGCCCTTTGGAAAAAGGCGGCATGCGCCGCGGAAACCGACGAACAGCTCAATAATCTCAAACGCAGCGAACTCTCCTGGCGGTGGTGGAAGGCCAGCGCCGGCAAATGCGAATTTTCGTTCTTCAATCCGCTGCGGCCAAAGGAAAAAGAAAAGCTCTATCAAGACATCCTTGACAGCGGCGCGGTCGATTTCGGCGAGTACAGCGGCAACGACGTCCGGGCGATCGACCGCGATGTGATCCGCTACGCAGTGCCCGACTTTTGGCGAAGCGGCAACGAAACCAACCCGGAATGTCAGGAGCAGATGAAGATCGAAAAAATGGCGGCCGCGTTCCCGCCGCTGTTCGGGATCGTTGCCTATTTCTACACGATGATCCACGCATAAAAAAAGAGCACCTTCATAGGTGCTCTTTTTTAGCGGTCAGCGTTTTTTGCTGTCAACTGTCGACTGACGACGGTTGCCTGTTGTGCGCTTCGCGCGCGACTTTGCGGTCGTCCAGCGCTTTCTTGAAGCCGAGCGCGTGCAGGTTGCGCCGCCAGAACCACGCCTGATAGCCCCAGTTGCGCAAAAGACCGGGCAGCGCCTGGCGTTTTGTTGCGCGGGGAAATGAGAGCGTGTCGAGCAGCGAAAAATAGGCGGGCAGCTTTTGCAAAAACGCGTCGTAATCTTTCTGCGCCGGCGGCGTCCAGGCGGTTTCGGCGAACGCGCCCAGCCGCGGGAAGACGCAGTAGCCCGCCTTGTGCATCGTGGGCACATACTCCGTCCAAAGGCAGCACTCCACCCCGAAGGGCTGGACGCCGTTCTTGGCCGGGTCGTGGGTGTAACAGGCCCTGAGCGGCACCATGCCGTAGGGCAGGTCGAAGTAGTAGCTGTGAAAATCGGCGTCCACCACGTGCGACAGGTCGGTGTTTTCGTCGGGCAGCACATCCCAGTGCTCGCGGATCACGGCGGGGTCAATGGCTTCGCCGAGCTGCGCGTTGTGCCATGCAAAGACGCGGACACCTTTCTCTTTGAGATGCGCCGTGACGCGCCCGATGTAGTAGGGATACAGCTCCTTGACGTCCGCGAAGCCTTCGTCCTCCATCCGCTTTCTGCAGTGCGGGCAGTGTGCCCAGCGGGCGGTGGGCACCTCGTCGCCGCCGATGTGGAACATCCCGTCGGGGAAGAGGTCGGCCACCTCGTCGAGCACGCCGAAGATGAAGTCAAACGTGCTTTCTTTGCCCACGCAGAGAATGTCGTGCTGCACGCCGCTGTTGGTGGCCACCGGCAGATCGCGGTCAAAGCACGAGAGGAACGGATAGGCCGCGATGGCCGAGACCACGTGCCCCGGCGAATCCACCTCGGGAATCACCTGAATGAACCGCTCGTGGGCATACTGCACGATGTCGCGGATCTCGTCCTTCGTGTAAAAGCCGCCGTGGGGCGTCTTGCCGAAGTTCGTGTAGGCGCGGTATGCGCCGATCTGCGTCAGAAGGGGATAACCGTCCAGCTCAATCCGCCAGCCGTGGTCATCGGTCAGGTGCCAATGGAAGCGGTTGAGCTTGTGCAGCGCCATCGCGTCCAGCAGCTGCTTGACCGCGTCGGGCGCAAAGAAATAGCGGCTGACGTCCAGAAGAAAGCCCCGGTAGGCGTACTGCGGCGCGTCTTCGATTCTGATTTCGGGCAAAACGCCTTCGCCCTGCAGCAACAGCTGCCCCAGCGTCTGCACGCCGTAGAAGACGCCCGCGGCGTCGTGGCCCGTAACGGTGACGCGGTTTTCTTCCGCGGTCAGAAGGTACCCCTCCGGCTTTGAAACGGCGGGGTCGACCCGGAGCGTCAGGTGCTCCCTGCCCGTGCCGAGCAGCTCGAACTCGAGCGTTTTTTCAAAAAAGCGCAGCAGCGCCGCTTTTGCAAGCGCGCTTTCTTCGTCGGTGTGCAGGTTGCAAAGCCGCGTCAGCCGGAACACCGGCGCGTCGCCGACCGTCATCGAGGCGGGCTGGGGAATGAGGAAAAACGCCATGGGAACCCCTCCTTTTCTGCTTCTATTATAGCGGATCGCGCGGCTGAAAGCAAGAGGAACCGCCGACTGCGGGCGGCCGAAAAATTCGCCCAAACCCCTTGATTTTGCGGCGGAAATCGTATATAATAACAAAGTATGCAACGCGCATACAAGGAAGTTCACTTTGGTTTGGTCATGCGGCGGTGGGTTCTGTGCGACAGAACACCGCGAACCATGTCAGGCGGGGAACCGAGCAGCATTAAGCGGAACGTCTGTGCGACACAGCTCATGCCTGCCGCCGCATGACCGAGCAAAAGGGACTTCTTTTTTTAGAACGCAGAAGGAGGGCGCGCGATGTATCAGGTGCTCTATCGCAAATACCGGCCCCGGGTCTTTTCCGACGTGGTGGGGCAGGACCATATCACGCGCACGCTGCAGCAGGAGCTGCAGAGCGGCAAGCTGTCGCACGCCTATCTGTTCACCGGCTCGCGCGGCACGGGCAAAACCACCTGCGCCAAGATTCTGGCCAAGGCGGTCAACTGCCTGCACCCCGTGAACGGCAACCCCTGCAACGAATGCGAGATCTGCCGCGGCATCGATTCGGGCGCCATCCTCGACGTGGTCGAGATCGACGCGGCGAGCAACAACGGCGTCGACAACATCCGCGACATCCGCGACGAGGCGAACTTCGCCCCGGTCAACTGCCGCTGCCGCGTCTATATCATCGACGAAGTCCACATGCTTTCCATCGGCGCGTTCAACGCGCTGCTGAAAACGCTGGAGGAGCCGCCCGCCCACGTCAGGTTCATTCTGGCCACCACCGAGGTTCACAAGCTCCCGGTCACGATCCTTTCGCGCTGCCAGCGGTTCGATTTTCACCGCGTGTCGCCCGAAGCGATGCTCGGGCGCATGCAGCAGATTGCGGCGCTCGAGGGCTTCACGCTGGACGAAGACGCGGGCCTGATGATCGCCCGGCTGGCCGACGGCGGCATGCGCGACGCGCTGTCCACGCTGGATCAGTGCATCGGCCGCGACCGCCACGTGACGCTGCAGCTCGTGACCGACGTGGCCGGCGTCACCGGCAAGGATCACCTGTTTGCCATGGCCGACGCGCTGCTGCGCCGCGATAGCGCCGCGGCGATCGAGCAGCTGTCGGAGCTGCACGCCAGGAGCGTGGATATGGAGCGACTGTGCGCCGATCTGGTGCAGCACTTCCGCAACCTGATGATCGTCAAAACCGTGCGCCGCGCCGAAAACGTGCTGATCTGCACGGCCGACGAGCTGGCGCAGTACCGCGCCCAGAGCGCGTCCTTCACGCTGGAGGCGGTCCTTTACGCGATCGATCTTTTGCAGGAGACGGCGGCGGCCATGAAAAAGGGCGTCAACCGCCGCATTGAAATGGAAATGGCGCTTCTGCGTCTGGCAAGCCCCGCGCTTTCGGGCGGCAGCGACGCGCTGCTGACGCGTCTCGCCGCGCTGGAACGCGCCGTGCGCGACGGCGTTCAGCCGAAGCCAGCGCCGGAAGCGGTGCAAAAGGCGGTCGTTGCCGAAACGCAGCCGGCGCCGGAACCGGAGCCGGTGCAGCGGACGGTGCTTGCCGAAACGCAGCCGGCGTCCGCGCCGGAGCCGGAGCCGCCCGCCAAAAAGCCCCCGCAGTGGGAAACCCCGCTGGCTCCGCCGCGTCCGATCCCAGCTGCGGAACCCGCGCTTTCGCCGGAGCCCGAACCCGAACCGGAGCCGGAACCCGAGCCTGCGCCTGCACCGGAACCGGAACCGCCGATTTCGACTCCGACCCCGCAGCCGCAGCCGGAAGCCAAACAGCCCGCCGCGGCGGCCGACGCCGTGCGCGACGACGAAGCCTTTGCCGCGTGGCCGCAGGTGCTTTCGGAGCTGTCGCAGCTCAACATGGCCATGTGGGGCGTGCTGACCGGCTCATCGGCCTTTGAGCGCGGCGACTTCATCCTGATCAAGAGCGACAACGACACCGTGTCGTCGTTCATCCGCATCGGCAAGAACGCCCGCGACGTGAAGGAAGCGATCGAACGGGTCACGGGCCGCAGATACCGCCTCGGCATCTACAGCAGACCCGCGGCGCCCGAACAGCAACCGGAACAAAAACAGGATCCGCTGGAGGATCTGCTGCAAAAGGCGCAGCAACTCGGCGTCCTGCAGGAATAACGAACTGAAAGAAAAGGAGCAATCACGATGAAAGCAAGAATTCCCGGCGGCCAGGGCGGCGGCCAGATGGCCATGATGAAGCGCATCCAGGAGATGCAGGCCCAGATGGAAGCCAAACAGCAGGAGATTGAACAAAGCGAATTCTCCGCCTCTGCGGGCGGCGGCGCGGTGGAAGTGACCGTCACGGGCGCCCACGAGGTGAAGAATATCAACCTGCAGCCCGACGTGGTCGATCCCGAAGACATCGAAATGCTGTCCGATCTGCTGATCGCGGCCACAAACGAAGCCATGCGCAAGGCGGACGACGCCATGGAACAGGCCATGGGCGCGTTCAAAAGCGGGCTGAATCTGCCGTTCTGATGGCGGGCTACAGCATAGCGTCGCTGGCAAGGCTGGTGGAACAGTTTGAGCGCATGCCCGGCATCGGGCACAAGAGCGCCCAGCGGCTCGCGTTCCATGTGCTGCACATGAGCGGGCCCCAGGCAAAGCAGTTTGCCGAAACCATCCTTGCCGCGCACGAGAACATCAAGCAATGCGCCTGCTGCTGCAATCTGAGCGAGGAGGAGCTTTGCCCGATCTGCAAGAACGACGCGCGCGACAAAACCACCGTCTGCGTGGTGGAGGACCCGCGCGACGTGATGGCCTTTGAGCGCACGCACGAATACAACGGCACCTACCACGTGCTGCACGGCGTGATCTCGCCGATGAACGGCGTGGGGCCCGAGGACATCACGATCAAGGAGCTGCTCGCGCGGCTGTCCGACGGCACGGTGCAGGAGGTCATCATGGCCACCAATCCGACCGTGGAGGGCGAGGCGACGGCGATGTATATTTCCCGCCTGCTCAAGCCGATGGGCATCACGGTCAGCCGTCTGGCCTACGGCGTGCCGGTCGGCGCCGATCTGGAATACGCCGACGAGGTGACGCTCACCCGCGCGCTGGAGGGCAGACGAAAGCTGTGAGAATGCTTCATTCCGATAATCAGTTTTGAAAGGAGGCGGCATCCGTGGCCGCGGCAAACAAAGACCTGCCCCGCGTGGCGCAGAACAAGAAGGCCTATCACGACTTCTTTGTGCTCGAAACCTATGAAGCGGGCATCGCGCTGTTCGGCACGGAAGTCAAATCCATCCGCAAGGGGCGCGTGAATCTGAAGGACAGCTGGTGCAACATCGTGAACGGCGAAATCTTTGCCAACGGAATGCACATCAGCCCCTATGAGCAGGGCAACATCTTCAACCGCGACCCGATGCGGCCCAAGAAGCTGCTCATGCACAAGCGCGAGATCAGTCGGCTTTACGCCGAGGTGAAGCAGCAGGGACTGACGCTGATTCCGCTGTCGATCTATTTCCTCAACGGCCGCGCCAAGCTGGAAATCGGCCTGTGCAAGGGCAAAAAGAATTACGACAAACGCGAAGCCGAGGCCAGAAAAGACGCGCAGCGCGACATGGACCGCGCGCAGCGGCAGAAGCTTTAATCCTCAAATACACGGGGACGAAAGGATTTCGACGGGGATCCGGAAGTCTGAGAAGCGGGTAGTGGTGCGGTGCCACTCTAAAAACCGCAAACCTTAAATTGAACTGACAATACTACAGTTTTGAAGGCTGCGTAACGCGGCCCGTCTGTGCGCTGAGGACTGCGGCAGCGCAACAGGCGTCGATGAGCAGTGAACGTGAACGGCGGAGGGACTCGGCCGCCATCATGCATCAGAGCCTACCGAACCGCTGAGCCTGTCAACCGGCGCGGCGCAGAGGGAATTTCAAAAGATTGACTGCACCCGGAGAAACTCGGATGGATGGGTTTTCGGACGCGGTTTCGATTACCGCCGTCTCCACCAACCAAAAAAGCACTGCGTCCGCAGTGCTTTTTTCATGTCTCATTTTTACCCCTCCGGCGCGCTGTAACGCCGGATGGCCAGCGTGAAGGGATAGATCACGTCGAGCTGGTGGAAAAACGAGCCGTCGTCCATCGGGCAGATCGTGACGCCCTCCGATTCCACCACGTTTTTGCCGGCGTCGCGCGTCAGCACGAGCTTTGTTTCGCCGGTCGCGGGGTCAATCGAAAAGATGTGCTTTCTGCGCCAGGCGTCGTGGCAGGAGATATAGATCAGGCCGCTCCACAGCTCGCCGCCCTGCGTGTGCTCCACCACACGGCTGAGAGGAATGCTGCGGATGAAGTCGAGCGTGTCGATTCGGAACACGTTGATGTGGTCGCAGTGGTTGAAATAGCCGGTGTAAAGCAGGCGGTTGTCCTTGTCCGCGGCGCACCAGGGCAGGTTGCCGTCCGGCTGGATCTCCGGCCCGAGGATGCGGTATTCGCCGGTGAACGTCAGGGTGTCGGCGCTGAACACGGCGATGCAGGGGTGGGCGCGGTCCTTGTCCTCCACGGCGACATAGAGCTTGCCTTCAAAAAAGGTGCAGCCGCCGTAATGGCAGAAGCCCTGCGCGGCGAGCTCCGGCGGCAGGTATTTTTCTCTTTTGAGCAGCACCTTGCCGGTCTGCATGTCGATTTTGGTAAGGCCGTGAAAGCCCAGCGCCAGCACGGTGCCGGTGCAGTAGTAGTACCGCCCGTCGTTCGTGACGCCCTGCGCGGACGCCCAGAAGTCGGTGCCGGTGTAATAGCGGCTGCCCACCAGACGGATACCGTCGGTCAGCGATTTTCCGCTGAAATCCAGATGCTTCCATGCTTCTTTCACGGGAATCTCTCCTTTTTTGCCGGGTGCCGGCTTGTTTCATCTTACCATGCGGGCAGAGGCTTGTCAATGACCCCGCCGCAAAAAGCCGCGCAGGGGAGCACCCTGCGCGGTTCGGCGTTTGTGTCAGCGATACAGCTTTTTCTGAAGCTGGAGCTTTTGGGCGTTTTTGCTGTTCGGGCAGCCGTAGTAGCAGACCACTTCGCCCGGGCCGGGCTCGGGTCTGTCGATGATGGGATCGACCGGATCCGGGCTTTCGGGATCGGCCACGGAAACGCCGAGCTTTTCAAGCACCAGCGCATAGAACTGCCGGAACCAGGAACGGATGAGCGCAAAAACGGAACGCATGGAAAAGACCTCCTTCTTGATGTGCGTGGGTTGCTTTGTCGTTTTCTTTTGAGGACCGCCGGAGCGGGCTGCGGATCACAGCGCAGGGATGATGAGCTTTGCCTGCCGCGGGGGTTCGCCGCAATAGGCGCCCATCGTTTCGTCCGCGGGGTGAACCAGAATGCCGACGTAGCTGCCGAACCGCCGCAGCATCCGGCTGTGGATCGCGTCGTCGCCGGTGCTGTATTGCAGCTCGTGCTGGGTCGGGTGGCTGTGGATGAAGCCGAGAAAGCGCATCGGCCGGCGGTTGTCGCAGTCGCTGCCGCACAATGCGCGGTCGGAACTCCTGTAATAATTATTATTGATGATTTTCAGCTCTTTGTCAACCGTTTTCAGAATTCTTTTTGTAAAAATCGCGTTGTCTTCCGCGCGCAGGGCGCCGTCGCAGGGGATCATGTAGCGCACAACGTCCAGATCTCCGCGGGAAAAGCCGACCAGCGCCATCTGCTGCTCAAACATCGACTGCGGGTGCGTTTGCCCGAGGTGGAAGTACTCCTTGATGAAGCGGTACGCGTCCGGCTCGATCAGCACCTCGCGGCCGCCGTCCGCGTCGCCGGAGATTTCATAGAACGAAACGTCCGGGTACCGCGCAAACAGATCGTCCAGATAGTCCTGCGCGGAGGGCTGCTCCAGATCGTCGCGGAAGCAGAAGCGCGGCTCGTTCGTACCGAAATCCAGCGTGTGGAAGGAGTCGCCTTTGCAGGCGCTGCGGTGGCGGCAGCTTTTGCATTTTTCCGGCAAGGGCCGGTTGCGGAAGGGGAGGAAGCGCGTTCGCCACACCTCGCTGAACGAATCACGCAGGATGTTGCCCTGAATCAGTTCCGGCCGGTGCTCCACGTTGGGGCAGACGAAGATGTCGCCGTTCACGAGGATGGAGGCCGTATAGACGCCGGCGAAGCAGAAAAAGCGGCGGTTGTCCAGAAGCTCGCCCAGATAATGCGGGCAGCCCCAGATGATGTGCGGCCCCTTCGTTTTGTTCAGCCGGTTCACGAGTCCCGTGAAATAGAGGATCTCTTCGCGGGTCAAAAGCAGATCGGTGTTGTCCAGCGCGCGGCCGATCGGGTCCATGAAGCTGACGCGGATCGAATCGAGCCCGAGGGGCGAAACGAGCCGGTAGAGTGCTTCGAATTCATAGACGTTGCGCCGGTTTGCCGTGAAGGTGATCTGCAGATGGTCGAGAAAGGCGGCCTGTTTCAGCTTCGGCAGCGCGGTCATGATGCGGTCAAAGCTGCCCGGCAGATGCCGCAGCGAGTCGTGCGTTTCCCTGAGGCCGTCCACGCTGACCGTAATCGTCTTCATGCCGCTTTTCTTCATTTCGGCAATCGTGTCGTCCGTGATCAGCGAACCGTTGGTGACCATGCCCCACTCGAAGCCCATGGCGGACGCTTCGCCCATCAGCTCAAACAGGTCGCGCCGCAGCAGCGGTTCGCCGCCGGTGATGTTGAGCATGGTGTAGGTGCCGAGATGGTCGCGGATATCGCGCAGGGCGGCGAGAATCTGCTCTTTGGAAAGCAGCTCTTCCGAATGGATGTCGCACCGGCTGCCGCACTGGTCGCAGGCGGCGTTGCACTTTTTGGTGACCTCGATCAAAAGAGAATAAAGCGGATACTGTTCTTCCATGGCGGCTCCCTTCCGATCTGTTCTTTCGCTTTCAATCTATTCCTCTTAGCTTAATTTAGCATAAAAGCGTTGCTTTGTCAATGCGGGCGGCGCCTTGACAAAGCGAACGCCGCCGCGCTATAATGGACGCGGAACACAGGCGTGAAAGGAGACCGCGACATGGATTACAACCGCTTCGGCGATACGATTTATCTCCGCGTGGACCGCGGCGAAGAAATCATGGAAACGCTGCTGGCCGTCTGCCGCAGGGAGGGCGTGCAAAGCGCGACGTTCTCGGGCATCGGCGGCTGCGGCGAAGCGCAGCTGCAAACCTTCTTGCCGGAAAAGGGCGCGTTCGAGACCGAAACGTTCACCGGCGCGCTGGAGCTGGTCTCGCTGCTGGGCAACGTGATCAGCGACGAAAAGGGCGAGCTGTTCCGCCACGCGCACGCGCTGTTCACCTTCCGCGCGGGGAACGAACCCCGCGTCTGCGGCGGCCATCTGAAAAGCGCCGTGGTGCGCTATACCGCCGAGATCGAGCTGCGTCCGGTCATCGGCGGCGCAATCGGCCGGACCTTCGACCCGGAAACGGGCACGGGCTTCTGGAAGCTGCACGGGGACGCATGACAAAGAAGCGGCTTTTCATAGAGCATTACAGCAAAAGAACCGGGACAACCAAGCGGTTTGTCCCGGCTTTTTTTGTTGCAGATCAGCCGTTCTTCTTCCCGAACGACTGCTCGTCCGCGTGGCGGATCTCGGCGCGCTTGATTTTGCCGCCGACGGTCTTGGGCAACTCGTCCACGTATTCGATCACGCGCGGGTATTTGTAGGGCGCGGTCATCTTTTTGACGTGGGTCTGCAGCTCCTTGGTCAGCTCGGGCGAGGGCGTGTAGCCCTTGGCGAGCACCACGGTCGCCTTGACGATCTGGCCGCGGATCGGGTCGGGCGCGCCGGTGATGGCGCATTCCACCACCGCGTCGTGCGCCACGAGCGCCGATTCCACCTCGAACGGGCCGATGCGGTAGCCGGAGCACTTGATCACGTCGTCGTTGCGGCCGACGAAGCGGTAGTAGCCCTCGCTGTCGCGCCAGAGCACGTCGCCGGTGTTGTAGCCGACGCCGCCGAGCTTTTCCTCGGTCATTTCGGGGTTCTTGTAATAGCCGGTGAACAGGCCGACCGGCGGATGGTGCTTGACGTCCATGATCGTCAGCGAGCCCTCTTCGCCGTCTTCGCAAAGGTTGCCGTCGGCGTCCAGCAGCTGAATGTCGAACAGCGGGTTCGGCTTGCCGGTGGCGCCTTCAATCGGCTCGAACCACTCGCTGCCGAAGTTGGCAATCAGCACGGGGCCCTCGGTCTGGCCGAAGCCTTCATAGATCTGCAGGCCCGTGAGCGCCTTCCATTTTTTGATGACCTCGGGGTTCAGCGGCTCGCCCGCCGTGGCGCAGTGGTGCAGCGAGGAAAGGTCGAACTGCGACAGATCCTCCTGCAGCATGAAGCGGTACATCGTGGGCGGCACGCAGAACGTGGTGACCTTGTATTGCTCCACCTTGGAAAGCAGATTCTTCGGGTTAAAGCGGCCGATCATGTCGTAGCAGAAGATCGTGGCGCCGCACAGCCACTGGCCGTAGATCTTGCCCCAGCCGAACTTGGCCCAGCCGGAGTCGGACACGCTCATGTGAAGCCGGTTTTCTTCCACGTGCTGCCAGTATTTCGCGGTGACAATGTGGCCCAGCGGGTGGGCGAAGTTGTGCTGCACCAGCTTCGGCATGCCGGTGGTGCCGCTGGTGAAATAGACCAGCATCACGTCGTCCCAGCGGGTGGCCTCGTCGCCCTGCGGGCGGGGGAGCACGTCGGATTCCCCGTCCATTTCCTCGTGCAGATCGAGCCAGCCGTCGCGCCGGTCGCCCACAAGGATTTTGTTTTGCAATGAGGGGATCTCGGGCGCGGCCGCCTCCATCTGGCTGACGACGAACGCGTCGTCCACGCAGACGACCGCCTTCACCCTGGCCGCGTTCCCGCGGAAGACGATGTCCTTTTTGGTCAGCTGCAGCGTGGCGGGAATCAGAATGACGCCCAGCTTGTGCAGCGCCGCGGCGCAGACCCAGTATTCCCAGCGGCGGCGCAGGATCATCATGACCACGTCGCCCTTGCGAAGACCGAGCCGCTTGAAGAAATTGGCAACCTTGTTGGAAAGCCGCTTGATTTCGGTGAACGTGAAGGTGCGCTCCTCGCCCGTCTCGTTGACCCAGAGCAGCGCGCGCTTTTCCGGTTCCGCTTCGGCCCAGGCGTCCACCACGTCAAAGCCGAAGTTGAAATCCTCCGGCACGTTGATCGTGAACTTTTCGCGGAATTCCTCATAGCTCGAAAACTCGATCTGTGGCAGATATTTGTTCAGCAGATAGTTCAAAATGGGTGTCCTCCTTCTTCGCGCTTATTCGGCGATGACGGTCAGAAAGCGGGCTTTCACGTCGGAGCCGCAGCGCTGGCCGTGGGGGATCGTCGGGTTGAAATAGATGGAGTCGCCGGGGTTCATGGTGATTTCCTTGGTGCCCAGCGTGATGATGACCGTGCCCTCCAGCACCAGGTTGAATTCCTGACCGCGGTGCGAGATCAGCTTGGCCGGCGTGTCGGAGGGGTCGAGCGTGACCAGCAGCGGCTGCATGATCTTGTTGCCGTAGCGGTAGGCGAGGTCTTCAAAGTGATATTCCGGGTTGCGGTTGGTCTCCTTGCCGCCGCCGCGGCGGATCAGCTGATAGGTGTCCAGCCACGCGGTGTTGCCGGTAATGATCTCGGCAAAGTCCACCTTGAACTTCTGGGCGATCTCATAGATGATGCTGATCGGCACGTCCTTGCCGTTTTCTTCATAGGAGGCATAGACCTCCGGGGTGAGGTTCAGCTCCGCGGCAAGATCCTCAATACTGTAATCGCTTACCTCGCGCAGCTCGCGCAGGCGCGCGCCGATTTCCTGATAGTTATCCATGGGAATCCTCCTTTGCCCGCTGCGGCGCCCGGCCGCATGGCGCAAAACTTATTATACTATTCTATTGGTTTTGCCCTGTGTTGTCAAGACACTGCGGGCGATTTATCGCAAAAAAGCGCAAAGGCGGCGAACGGCGGTACGGGACGCGGGAAACCGTGATGCCGCCGCGCCGCCCTGTCGGCGGCCGGCCCGTCCCGCGAAGGAGACGGTGTTGCAGCGCCGCGCTCCGCGCGGCTGCGTTGGTCTGTTTGTGGTTGCCGAGCCGCGCGGAGCGCGGCGCTACGATAACGTTTCCCGCGTAGGGGTCGTATCTCGCCTGTCGGCTCGGTCGGCGCTTTTGCCTGCGGCAGAGGTCTCCACCGGAGACCCGCGCCCCGGCCATTCTGCCATGTCAAAAACCGGCGGGCGCGATGACGGAAGAGGCGCCTCTCGTCACCCTGCACAAAAACGACGCCGATTTTTCTACACCGAAACCTGCAAAATCATACTTTTGGGTGATATACAGACGGTTTTTCAGCATGTTATACTGGTTTTACAAACTTTTCGGGAAGGGGTTGACAGACGTGGCGAACCGTGCGGCAATTCTGTCGGGCAGCACCACTCTGTCCTTTTCCGCAACGTTACATAACTGAAAGTGCAGTGCGCCCGTTTGGGTGCGCCGCGCTTTTTTGATATAAACAATCTATCATTAAAGGAGAATGCAACATGAAAACGAGTAAGAAACTTTTGATGCTCCTGCTGGCAATGGTGCTGCTGGTCGCGCTGGCGGTCTGTGTGGCGCCGGCGGCTTCTGCAAAGTTGCAGCCCGGCGACGTGATCGAATTCGGCACTTATCCCCAGACGCAGGTGACGGACACGGCGCTGATTGCGCAGCTCGACAGCTTTTCTGCCGATTACCCCGCAAAGAGCTACGGCTATAAGTACAACGACAGCAAAACGCTGGACATGGTCTATAAGGATTTCTTCTATCAGACCGTGAAATACCGCGGCGTCAAGATCGGCCAGTGGCGGCCGATCGATATGGGCAGCGATCCGAAGGCAGGCGAAAGCCATCAGGACGAAAGCGGCTTTGAACTGAACAAGTGGTATTACTTCAAATATGAGCCCCTGACGTGGACAAAGGTTGACAATAACAAGAACTATATTTGCAATAACGTCATCGACGCGCAGCCGTTTTATGACAAAGATAATACCAAAGAGTTGGATGAAGACGAAAGCTTGCTTCAATCTTTTTTGGATCACGAATTCCGAAAAACTGCGTTCGAGAAGGGGCAATTGGATCGTATATGGTATCAGTTTGCGCCGAAACTGGAACGCGGCTTTTATCCGGTGTTGAAGCAACTCAACCTACTGGACTGCACCGGCACCGACTATGCCTATGCCCAGAACCTTTGGGGCAGACCCAACGCGACCTATGCGCCCTGGTGGACGGGAGATTTCTTTTATGACTACGGAAATCCGAATGAGTATTGCAATGACGGTTGGCAGTATACGCCTGATATATATGAATACCGCGGACCGGCTTACTATAACGTGTCGGGCTTTAATAACAAAGTAGACCAGCTTATATATGAAAGACAACTTGATCCCAATTATAACGGCGCATTCTATACGAAGTCTCCGTTTTATTACAATGCTTTCAACAAAAAATATGTGGCACACTTGATAGTTGCTGCAGTTCCCTTAGATAGCCCCGTTGCCGACAACAACGTGACCGACTGCGGCGTGCGACCGATGATCACTGCTTCCACTTCCTCAAACAATACCAGTGTTTCCGGTTACTTGCCCTCTATGGAAAGAGACGCCGTTTCGGTGAAATGCTCCAAAAATGGTTCGGGTTCGGTAACCGGGAAACGGTGGTATATGGCAGGGGAGACTGCAACTGTGACAGCAACCCCCGCAGCAAACAGCATTTTCGATCATTGGTCGATTGAGCGTATAGGCGGATCATCCCCCGGAACGGCGGAATTCACCAGCAAAACTGTTCAAATAGAGATCGGCAGTATGGCGGAACACTATGAATGCGAGGCCTTCTTCAAAAGTCTCGGAAACGTTACAATCAATACAGCCGGCGGCGGCAGCGGCACGGTGAGAGTGATATCGAGCGGCGTTGTGGGCGAATCTGTTCGCGTATCAGCGTCGCCCGCCAGCGGAAGTTACTTTGTGGGCTGGTTCGATGAGGATGGTAATCTGGTCAGCCGTGACGTCGGCGTTGTGGATCTTCCGATGCCGAGCGAGAACGTGACCTATACCGCACAGTTTGAGCTGTCTAAAAAGGTCAAATTGCTCAGCATTGAGAATGCGCCGCCCGCAAGGGTCGGCATGGTTCCCGTCACGTCCTCCAATCTGCAGATCGTGGACGGCGCGGATGCATTCACGGTAGGCGCTATTTCCTGGCTGAAGCGCGACAGCAACGGCAATTACAGCACCATGTCCGCAACGGAAAAATTTGTGAGCCACGGTCGCTACGCGCTGCGGATTCGGGTAACGATGAATTCCGGCTATTCCAGAGCAGACGGTTTCCTTGCCTATATCAACGGCGTGGGCGTGAACTGGGAGGCTGCCGGTCCGAGCACTTATATTCTGACGGACTACAATACCTATAATTGGCTGGATGAACACACACTGACGATTCAGACGGCCGGTGCGGGAACCGGTACCGTAACAGGTACCTCGGCGGGACTGCGCCCGACCAACGGCAGATTCAAGCTGACTGCAACGCCTGCCGCAGGCAGCCGCTTTGTGGGCTGGTATTACGGCTACGGCTACACCCCGGACATCACTTCGATTTATGAACCGCTGCATACCGAAGCGGTGCTGGAAGACCACATGAGCACAACAGACCTTACGGTTGTTGCGCGGTTTGAGCCCGAAACGATTACAAGCGTTCCGATACACTTCGGTATCCCTTCCGTCGGAGAAAAGCCGAACAGTTATCAGTGCCCCGCCAGCACAAGAGACGGCTTCAAGATGGCGGATTTCGGTGTGCGGGAACTTGGCTCATTCGATAACTTCGGCGAATTTGATCCGAATCTGACGATAGAAGAAGGCAGGGCCTATACGGCGATGTTCTGGGTCGAAGCGCCAAACGGCGGTGAATTCTCAGATGACGTTGCGGTTGATTGCTGGGCGTGGCTGAGATCGACCGGTGAAACCGTGGAGGTTGAAACCGAAGTTTGGGGCACTATCGAGAACAACTGTATTGTCGCAATCTCCTTCATAGGCGGTTCGACCCAATTCAACATTCCGATGACGAATGTTGTTACTCGTGGTGATTGCTTTGTGACTGGAACAAGTGTCTATGTTACAGGAACCCCCGTCACCGTAACAGCAATACCTGACCCCGAGGAGGGCGTAACTTTCATCGGTTGGTATAACGAAGATTTGATCGAAATTGACGATAATACCGATGAAATGATCTGGCCTGCGCCGCTTTCCACCAACGTGGAATACACCTTCACCGCAGCAGAGGACATCAGCCTCTATGCGCGCTGCAGCTTTTCGCAGACGCCCGGCTCCTGCACCATCACCGCAACGACAGAGGGCAGCGGCACGGTCACCGGCGCCGGCTCCTATACCGAAGGAGACACCGTCACGCTGAAAGCCACGCCGAGCAGCGGCTGGCACTTCGTGGGCTGGTTCCCGGTCGGCGGCGGCGAATCCACCAACAATCAGGCCGAAGTGAGCTTTGAAGCCCCCGGCTTCGATTTCGGCGTGGTCGCAAAATTCGAAAAGGACGCCCCGGTCTATACCGTCAGCGTTACCGCCTCTGCGGGCGGCACAGCCTCGGGCGGCGGCACCTTCAGCCCCGACACGATGATCACCGTGAGCGCGTCCGCCGCAAGCGGCTATCACTTCGTCGGCTGGTATGACGGCGCCACCAAGCTCAGCGACAGCGCCAGCTATCAATACAAGGTGACCAAGAACGTCACCCTCACGGCGAAATTCGAAAAAGACGCGGCGCCCGAGCCGCAGCCCGACCCGAATATGTGCCACTGGTGCGGCAAGGTGCACGAGGGCTTCTTCCAGAAGATCATCGGCTTCTTCCATAACATCATGGCAAAGATCTTCGGCGCGAAGTATTGATCAAAAACAAACCGGCGGTTTTATACTTGTTTTCGCCGTCGGTTTGGCCTCTTTGGCCCCCGCTTTTGCGGGGGCTTTTTTTCGCCCTGCCGCCGAATCTGTATTTAGTGCTTCAAATGGCAAAAGCAAACGCCATACAAGATATAGTATGCCAAAAACGGCAAGATACAAAAACACCCGGCGCAGTGTACGAAAGAAGCAAAAAGGACGAAGAAAGGTGAAAAAAGAGTGTTGACAAGGGGAA
>JAEEGI010009321.1_pt1 | contig 21522 bp, 21 predicted proteins | sample 8958751 | NCBI WGS metagenome assembly JAEEGI01 (sample SAMN16246545, study PRJNA631951) | gut metagenome | biome: gut microbiome; feature: rumen; material: KS-attached | host: Bos | place: Iran: Karaj | collected 2018-10 | reverse complement strand
TTTTGCAGTCATGATCCGTAAAGCCCTTTCGGGAGTTGTTCGGAGCATGGTTCCAGTTTGTGAGTCCATCCTTCGCGTTCATATAGCCGCCGTTGTGGCTGCTTGTCGCGTAAGGACCGTCGTTTCCGTTGTAGAAGTTGCCGAAGTACAGCGGTGTGCTCCAGCCTGAGCTCGCGGCGATACCGCTGATGTACTTGTTGAACTTCTTGAACGGATACCAGTCGTCCTCCGAGCCGCTGTGGCCTGTACCTGACTGAGTAATGCTCGTGCGCCAGGTGCCGTTGACCTCGCTGTCGGTGAGGTAGTCGTAATACTTGGCGCTTGCCCAGAATACGTTCTCGGTCTTGCCGTCATAGGTGACTGTCTTGTTCTCATTGTTATCCTGTTTAACATTGATAACGGAAGCAGCACCGACGGAATCACCGTCCTCAGCAGCGGACGCAACAACTGTGCTTACAAGCGGCAATGTACCCGTGCCGAGTATTGCCAGTGACAGAAGTGAGGCTGTTATCTTGCGTTTAAGATTCAAGCCTGTGTGTTTGCTGTGTTGCAAATAAATTCCTCCTTCTTATAAAATGCCGGCGAAAAAACATACAAGATTGTATAATTATTCGCCTTACTCCTTCGTATTGTCAAAAAATTAACAAATTCAGGCGCAATTTGGTAACTTTTCGATATATACTCAATCATAATTATAATCGAAAACAACATTTCATAATTCTATATTAGAATTATCGGAAGGAAAATTGACAAAAATATTCCCAATAGTGCATTGTATTATATGGCGAATTTATGGTATACTGTTAAAAACAGACAAAATATCCGATATATCGGACGTTTTGTGTGATTTATACAGCATTTTATCCAAGGAGTGTTACCATGAAAGACTTCGGGAATATCCGTTTCAGCGGCACCTTCCGCGATTATCAGGCGCGCGTCCTCCAAAACGCCAACCGCCACCTCGCCGACAGGCGCATTCACATCGTCGCCGCTCCCGGCAGCGGCAAGACCATTCTCGGGCTTGAGCTTATCCGCGGACTGGGCAAGCCTGCCGTAGTGCTCTCGCCCTCCGTAATTATCCGTCAGCAGTGGGGTGAGCGCTTCGAGGGCAGCTTCCTCCCCGAGGGCGAGAACGCGGACGGCTACGTTTCCTTCGACCTCAAAACTCCCGCGCTCATCACCTCCGTCACATATCAGGCTCTCCACGCCGCGATGAACAGGCTGCAGCTCGACGACCGCGACGAGGAAACAGGCGAAAGCGAGAACTTCACGGGCTTTGACCTCATTAAGACGATGAAGGAAGCCGGCGTCAAGACCGTCTGCCTCGACGAAGCCCACCACCTGCGCAGCGAATGGCAGAAGGCTCTCGAGAGCTTCCTCAAAAAGCTCGGCAGCGACATCACCCTCATCGCGCTCACCGCCACACCGCCCTACGACTCAAAGGCGAACGAGTGGAAGCGGTACCACGACCTCTGCGGCGACATCGACGAGGAGATATTCGTGCCCGACCTCGTCGCGCAAAAGACACTCTGTCCGCACCAGGACTACGTTATCTTCAACTACCCCACCCAAGAGGAGCTGCAGATGATAAACGAGCGGCGCGCAAAGGCAGTCGCCCAGGCTCAGGCTGAACTCAAAAGCGGGATTTTCGCTCAGGCGGTGCAGGAAAGCGGTATACTATTAAAATGGGCAAACTTTGAGGAGGAAATCTATGCGCGTCCCGAGGAATTTGCCTCGCTCTTAATGGCGGCGGCTGTGTCGGGCGTGAAGCTAAGCGCCCGGGCTCAGCGGCTCGTCGCGGACTACAGCGACCGGAAGCTCAGTTCCGACGACCTCGAGCGCGCCATGCAGCTTATCATCGACCGTCCCGACCTCTTCGGCAGGGAACGCGCCGAAGAACTCCGCGGCAGACTCGAGAGCCGAATGATGCTCGACCGCGGCCGCGTCTGCATCGAGAACAACGCCGCCGTCGAGAAGGCGTTCATATCCTCCGTCGGCAAGCTCGACAGCATAGCGCAAATCGCACGGAGCGAGATGAACAACCTCGGTAAAAATCTGAGAATGCTTATCCTCACCGACTTCATCAAAAAAGACCTCGTGTCGCTCATCGGCAGCACCGAAAAGCTCACGACGATGGGCACCGTGCCGATTTTTGAGCAGGTGCGCCGCTCGTGCAGCGCCGATATCGCGCTTCTCTCGGGCACGCTCGTCATTCTGCCCGACAAGATCCTTCCCCGGATAAAGGAAATGGCTAAGTCCGCCGACGTGGGCTTCTCGTCAGCTCCCATCGAGGGCGTAGGCTACAGCAGGGTGAATTTTCAGGGCTCCAACAAGAACAAGGTCTCGCTCATCACCGAGGCGTTCAACAAGGGGCTGTTCCAGATTCTCGTCGGCACAAAGGCTCTGCTCGGCGAGGGCTGGGATTCTCCGTGCATAAACTCGCTTATCCTCGCGAGCTTCGTCGGCAGCTTCATGCTCTCGAACCAGATGCGCGGCAGGGCTATCCGCACCGACAGGAACGACCCTCAGAAGGCTTCGGATATCTTCCACCTCGTCACCCTCGACCCCACCGTCAGCGACAGACCCGCCGGCGCGGACTGGGATACCGTCAGCCGCAGGTTCGACTGCTTCATGGCGCCTGCCTACAGCAGCCGCGTTATCGAGAGCGGCACCGACAGGCTCGATATCATCAAGCCGCCGTTCAACGCGCAGACCGTTCCTCAGCTCAACGGACGAATGCTCGCCCTCGCCGCCGACAGGGAACGCATGAAAAAGAGCTGGGAGGTATCCTACCGCGCGACTCCGACGCAGAAGCCCGAGGTCAGCGACACGGTCGAAACAGAGGGCGTACCCGTCAAGCTCGGCGGCGGCAACCTCACCACCGCTATCCTCACGGCTGTGCTCTTCGGAATACTTATACTCATCGTCATGGCGGCGCTTTGCGTGCCGTTCTGGATAAGGCTAGTGCTCGTGCTTATCCTCGCGGGTATCGGAATTCCCGTGTGCATAATGCTGTTCAAAAAGGCGAACGGCGCTTCAAATCCGCTCGAAAACTTCCGCATAGCCTCAGACGCTGTGCTCGAAACGCTCAAAAAGGTCGGCGTTATCACCTCGCGCGACGCGAAATCCGAGATTTTCAGCGAGAACGGAAAGCTCTTCGCCGCTCTCAAGGGCGGTACCCAGCGCGAAAAACAGGTTTACTCCCAGGCTCTCGGCGAGCTGCTCTCGCCTATCGACAACCCGAGATACGTGCTCATGGGCGACAGCAACGGAGTCAACAGCATGGCAGTCCCGTCGGCGGTCGGCAATAAAAAGGAAAACGCCGAGATACTCGCCTCTCTGCTCAAAAACAGAATGCAGGTCGTCTACACGCGCAGCGAAAAAGGCAGAGCCGCGCTGATGCTCTGCCGCAAGAATTCGGTCATGGGTCAGGCGAAGAAGGTCAATGTAAAGCGAGCGTCGATTTAAATTGAAAATGAAAAATGGAAAATGGAAAATTTTGGGCGGGACACCCGCACCCGATTTTTATTGCCGCAAAAACAATAACTCGGAGCGAAGCGACCCGTAATTTTCAACTTTCAACTTTCAACTTTCAATTAAAAAGGACGGAAGGTTTCCCTTCCGTCCTTTGCTTATGCCTGTGCGAACTTCTGCTTTACCTCGTTGATCTTGCACTGCTGTACCTGCTCGGTCGGGTACCAGCCCTTGGACTGCATCTTCGAGTAGATCTCGTCCTGCAGCCGAAGAGATGCGTTGAGCGAGGTGTTGAACGTCTGGTGGACGTCCGTGCTCGAGGATTCGATCGTGCCGTGCATGAACAGCTCGCATGCTCCCTTTTCGAGCATGAGCATATTTTCCATCAAATCTCTGTCATTCATCGCGCGCACCCCCTTACAGCAAGCCCATGAAGCTGCGGAATATCTCGCTGTGCTTCTGCTCAAGCTGCTGAGCAAAGCGTTTCAGCTCGCCGTCCTCGATCCTGCCCGCGGTGTCGCGGCACTGGGTCTGGAAATACTGCTCGTGGCCGAGCGCGTCTTCAACATACAATAATTCTTTTTCTGTCATGTCAATTACCTCCTGTGAGGTTATTGTTGACAGCTTCTCCTCAATTATTCAATCTTCGTGAACATATATGAGGTCGCCTCGTTGTTATAATAAAATGTCAGCGTGAGCACTCCGCGGTCGTACTTGAGCTTCTCTTCCTTGTTGCCGTACATGACATCGACCGTGGTCTGGTTGAAAGTGTAGCTGCCGTTGTTCTCAACGCCGCCGAGGACTGCCTTGCAGCTTCCGTCCTCCTTGAAGTCAAAGCTGAATTCCTTGCCTTCGCTCTCGAGCTCGGAAAAGTTGATGGTCTCGCCCTTTAGCTTGACCTTCGTCGCCTGCCATTTGCCGACGATTTTTGAGTTGTCGTCCGAGCCGCAGCCCGCAAAGCACAGCAGCACAGCTGCGCATATCAACAGACACGCGATTATTCTCCTCACGTTTCTCACCCTTTCGGTATCATTATAATCAGTATAGCACGCTTTCGGGCGTTCGTCAAATCCCGTCGGATTTTGCAGAGGCAGGTTTTGGGGGTAATTTTGCGGTATTTGCATGGTAATAATTCATTTTCGCGCTGCAGGAGCGGTTCTGACGCGCCGTTTTGCAATTATTGGCTGAAAAAACTGCATTTTATGCGGTTTATTTGTACGTGCGCCGATATTGACAACCGCCGCTTCGCTATGGTATCATGTATTTGTAATCTTATATCAGAAGGAGTATGCACAATGGCAAACATTGATTTAACAAAGTACGGCATCACAGGCGCCGCCGAAATCATTCACAATCCCTCCTGCGAACAGCTCTTCAAGGACGAGACCGACCCCTCTCTCGAGGGCTTTGACGTCGGCGTTGAGACCGAGCTGGGCGCTGTCAACGTAATGACAGGCGTTTACACAGGCCGTTCACCTAAAGACAAGTTCATCGTTATGGACGAGAAGTCAAAGGACACCGTTTGGTGGACTACTCCCGAGTATCCCAACGATAACCACCCCGCTACCGAAGAAACATGGGAAGCCTGCAAGAAGCTCGCTCTCGACGAGCTCAGCGGCAAGAAGCTCTATGTCGTAGACGCTTTCTGCGGCGCGAACAAGGACACCCGCATGGCTGTACGCTTCATCATGGAGGTCGCTTGGCAGGCTCACTTCGTTGAGAACATGTTCATCAAGCCCACCGCTGAGGAGCTCGAGAGCTTTGAGCCGAACTTCGTTGTTTACAACGCTTCCAAGGCTAAGGTCGAGAACTACAAGGAGCTCGGTCTGCACTCCGAGACAGCCGTTCTCTTCAACGTTTCCAGCCGCGAGCAGGTTATCCTCAACACATGGTACGGCGGCGAGATGAAGAAGGGTATGTTCTCTATGATGAACTACTTCCTGCCGCTTCAGGGCATCGCTTCAATGCACTGCTCCGCAAACACCGACATGGAAGGCAAGAACACAGCTATCTTCTTCGGACTTTCGGGTACAGGCAAGACCACCCTTTCCACCGACCCCAAGCGTCTGCTTATCGGCGACGACGAGCACGGCTGGGACGACAACGGCGTATTCAACTTTGAGGGCGGCTGCTATGCTAAGGTTATCGGTCTTGACAAGGAGAGCGAGCCCGACATCTACAACGCTATCAAGAGAGACGCGCTGCTCGAGAACGTAACCGTAAAAGAAAACGGCGTTATCGACTTCGACGACAAGAGCGTTACCGAGAACACCCGTGTTTCCTATCCCATCGAGCACATCGAGAAAATCGCGAAGAACGTCAACGGCGTTTCTGCGGGTCCCGCTGCCGAGAACGTAATCTTCCTTTCCGCGGACGCGTTCGGCGTACTGCCTCCCGTATCTATCCTCACTCCCGAGCAGACTCAGTACTACTTCCTCTCGGGCTTTACCGCTAAGCTCGCCGGTACAGAGCGCGGCATCACAGAGCCGACTCCCACCTTCTCCGCTTGCTTCGGTCAGGCGTTCCTCGAGCTGCACCCCACAAAGTACGCTGAGGAGCTCGTAAAGAGAATGGAAAAGAGCGGCGCAAAGGCGTACCTCGTAAACACAGGCTGGAACGGCACAGGCAAGAGAATCACCATCAAGGATACACGCGGCATCATCGACGCTATCCTCGGCGGCGACATCAAGAACGCTCCCACAAAGACTATCCCCTACTTCGGCTTTGAGGTTCCCACAGAGCTTCCCGGAGTTGATACAGGAATCCTCGACCCCAGAGATACATACGCAAATCCCGCTGAGTGGGACGAGAAGGCTAAGGACCTTGCCGCAAGATTCATCAAGAACTTCGACAAGTACACCACCAACGAGGCAGGCAAGGCTCTCGTTGAGGCAGGCCCCAAGCTCTGATTTCAGAGTTAAATTGCTGATCGACAGAGGTTTGGCATTACGCCAAGCCTCTGATTTTTTAGAATTAAAAAGGCTCACCCTTACCGAGTGAGCCTTTAATTAATCTATTGTCAGCTTGCCTTCTTGCTCTTGAGCGAGAACTTGCTTTCCTCTCCTCTGAGGAGCTTTGCGAAATTCTCGTGGTGGCGCAGAATGATCAGCGCAGCGCCCGCGATAGCGAGGATCTCCACCCAGATGTTCGCAACTCCGAGGAACGGAAGGATTATCGGGCAGAAGAGCGACGCCGTGCACGAGGCGACGGACATGTATTTGAGCGTGAAGAGCACGAGTAAGAACAGCGCCATTGCCATGAGCGTCATTCTCCAGTCGACGAACCAGATCGTCGCAAAGCCTGCCATGAACGCCTTGCCGCCCTTGAACCTGTACCACACGGGGAAGCAGTGGCCGAGCATCGCGCAGAGTCCCGAGAACTGTGCGCCGAACTGCCACTGGTCAAAGTACGCCCACATCACCCACGCGGTGATGGATACGACGAACATCGTCTTGACCACGTCGAAGATCAGCACCAGCCATGTGACGAGTCCGTTGCCGTAGACGCGCTTGTAGTTGGTAAAGCCCGGATTGCCGCTGCCCTTTTCGCGGATATCCTCGCGGTGAAAGAGGCGTGAGGCGACGATCGCGCCGTTGAGACCGCCCATGAGGTAGGAAACGACCGCGGAAACCGCAAGTACGACCGCCATCATCATACGGTGAACCTCTCGCAGCTCTTGCCCCAGCTGAAAATGCCGACAGCGTCGGCGCCGATGGACGCGCCGATGATGGGTCCGATGTAGCCGATCTCGACCTTGACGTCCGGGAGCTTCTCGTTGAGGAGCTTCTCGACTTCCTTAGCCTCGTCCTCGCAGTCGGCGTGAACGACGTATATGAACTCGTTGTCCCCGGGGATAATGCCGTCGACGGTCAGGTTAACGATCTCCTCGAGGGAGTTGAGACGACCCTTGACCTTCTTGATAGCGATGTTGTCGCCGTTCTTGTCGGAAACGAGAATGGGCTTTACGCCGAGCAGGTTGCCGAAGAACGCTGAGGAAGCCTTTACTCTGCCGGCAGCCTTGAGCGCGTTGAGCGAGTGAACGGTTACGAACTGGTTGACGTTGTTCTTGAGCTCGTCGAGCCTGTCGGCGATCTCGTCAGCGGAAAGACCCTCGTCGCGGAGCAGAGCGCCCTTTACGGCGACAAGACCCTCGCCGCCGCAGGCGTTCAGAGAGTCAACGCAGCGGATCGTTGCGTCGGGATAGTCCTTGAGCATCTCCTCGGCTACCTTTCTGCCTGTGTTGACGGAGCCTGAGAGCTTTGAGGAACAGGCGATGTAAACGATGTCGAAGCCCTCGTCGAGGAACTTCTTGAAGCCGTTCTCAAAGTTTACGGCAGGAACCTGAGTTGTGGTAACGCGGTTGCCGTCGCGGATAGTATCGTACAGATCCTTGGGGCTGTAGTATTCCCAGTCGAGGCTCGCGGGAGTTTCCTTCGCGTCGCGGACTGTGAACATCTGCAGATAATCAATGTCATACTTCTCTCTGATCGACTTCTTGAGGTCTGAGCAGGAGTCGGTGACGATTTTAATCTTTCTCATTAGTATTCTCTCCTTATTCCAATATAATTATATAGTCATAAATCGGCTGGCCGCCGTCTATCATAACAACTTCCGTGCGTCTGTACGCCTTCGAAAGCTCCTTCTGCAGCTTATCGCTCTCGTCGGAGCTTACGTCCTCGCCGCAGCACACGAGCATGATGTCGTAGCGCTTGGCGTTCATCTTCTCGGCGAGCACAAGCGCCGCCTCTGCCCTGTCGGGTGAGTCGACATATATAGTATCGCCGACAAAGCCGATGTAGTCGTCCTTCCTGACGCTCACGCCGCCCATCTCGGTATCGCGGACAGCCTTTGAGACCGTGCCCGTTACTACGTCGGCGATGATCTCTTTGAGCGACTCGATGATAGCGTCGGTGTCGCCGATCTCTGTGTCGAGCATCGAGATAGCTGCATAGCCCTCGCCGATCGTCTTGCTGGGTACGACGCGCACGTCGGAGCCTTTGTAAATCTCAGCCGCCTGATTCGCGGTCATGATGATGTTTGAGTTGTTCGGGAAAACGAAGATAACGTCGGCGTTGATCTGCTCGAACGCGGAGATCATATCCTCCGCCGAGGGGTTCATGCTCTGGCCGCCGTCGACAACTACGTCGCAGCCGAGGTTGAGGAAGGTTTCCTTTATGCCCTTGCCCGCCGCAACGCTGACGATTCCGAAGGGCTTTCTGGGCTTTTCGATGCGTGACTTGAAGCTCTCGCCGCCGTGAACCTCGTTGTGCTGGAGGGTCATGTTCTCGACCTTTATCGTGAGGAACTCGCCGTACTGCTGTACGTGGTTGAAAACGTCGCCGGGCTTCATTGTGTGGACGTGAACCTTGACAATGCTGCCCTCCTTGAAGCAGACGACGGAGTCGCCGACGCTGCCGAGCCACTCAATCAGCGGATTTACGTCGAAGGTATCGATGTCGACCTTCGCGCGCTGCAGGCGGAGAAGGAACTCCGTGCAGTAGCCGAACTCGAGCACGCTGTCCTCTGTGAAGGCATTGAGGTCTACGTTCTTTCTCGCCGCCGATGTTTCGGCAAGCTCGGTCATCTCGCCCGAAAGCGCCTTTGCCATGCCCTCGGCGATATAGATAAAGCCTGCGCCGCCGCTGTCGACAACGCCTGCCTCCTTGAGCACGTCGAGCAAATCGGGTGTGCGCTCGAGCGAGCGGCAAAGCTCGTAGTGCAAGTCCTCGAAGTAGGTTTCCATGCTTGTTCCGCCCGTGATACGGGTGCCCGCGTAACGGACAGCGTCGCGGTATACGGTGAGGATTGTGCCCTCGACGGGTACAGACACCGCGCTGTAGCTCTCCTTGACGCCGCTCTCCATCGCCTTGTGGAAGGTGCGCACGTCAGCCTCGTCGACGCCCTCAAGACCGCGCGCGATTCCCGCGAAGATTCGCGAGAGGATTACGCCGCTGTTGCCGCGCGCGCCGAGCAGCATTCCGTTCGCGGCAAGACGCGCAGCCTCGCCCACGGAAGCAGGTTCGTCCGCGAGAGCAACTACGCCCGCGTCGATCGTCAGAAACATATTGTCGCCCGTGTCGCCGTCGGGGATCGGGAACACGTTGAGGTCGTTGACCTCCTTGACCTTATTCTTTAGTGAAGCGGCGCCGTTTTTTATCATCGCGGCAAGCAGCGCTCCGTTTACCGATGTTGTATTCATATTAACTCCTTGAAGATAAATTGCGGAAATTATCCAAACGAATTAATTATAACACATAATTCGACATATTTCTACAGTTATTGTAATGTTTTTGCTGGAAATTTATCGGCTTTTTCACAGCAAACCGCCCGTACGTCAACCCCACCTATTGACTTTTTCTGCCGGAAAAGGTACAATAATGCCATAAAAAGAGGAGGCGGTGTTATGAAAAACAGCCAACCGAAATCGAATAAGGGTCTGATAGCCGTTATGGTGCTGATTATCGTCGTGATTCTGATTCTCAGCGGCGTTGTCGGATATATGCTCTTCGGCGAGCAGCTCGGGCTGACAAAGCTCTTTTCGCACGAAACCACCGCTCCCGCGACCGGGGAAATAACCACCGCCGCCGTGACTACCGCCGAGCCTACCACAGCGGAGCCGACATGGGAGGTTCCCGATATCGTCGGCATGAAGGCTAACGACGCCTACACCGCCCTCAACCACGCGGGCACGAGGTTCGAGATCAAGCGCGAGTACAGCGAGGACGTCGACGCCGAGCACGTCATCAGCCAGAGCCCCGACGCGGGTACGGTCATCAAGGACTCTGAGAAGGTGCTCGTCATCATCTCGAAGGGCGTTGACCAGCCGAATACAACTCCGCCCGCGACCCGGCCCTCGACGGGCGCGACCTCGCCGACAAAGAAGCACAGCTCGGGCAGCTCCGGCGACTACATTCTCGACGGCTCCGACAAGCGATACGTCAGCTTCAACGAGGTCACTCCGCTCAGCGAATGGGAAATCACCATCGCGCTCAACGAGATCTACGCGCGCCGCGGCAGGAAGTTCAGCACGCCCTCGCTGCAGGAATATTTCAGCTCAAAGAGCTGGTACAAGGGCACGATCTCGCCGTCGGACTTCAACGAAGGCTCGCTCAATCAGTATGAAGCGGCAAACGTCCAGACGATCCTCGCGGTGATGAGTGAACGCGGATACAGATGATAAAAAAACACGGGTCAGTTCAGGCTGACCCGTGTGGTGTTTTAAAAGTATTTATTAATTGCTTCTTCGTGCAGCTCTTCGCCTATCACGATTATGATTTCCTGACCGTTTTTTATCGGGGTGACGGACGTTTCCTCCCGGGTGGCGTTCAGCTCCTTCCAGCCGCTGTCGCTGAAAAAGCCCTTTATCCTGAAAACGTTGCCGCAGCTCTTGTCCGCGAAAATCTTCCCGACCTTATCGCGCAGCACGTCCTCGGTGAAGCTGCGCTCCATGAAGTACACCGACTGATAGCCCTCGGTGTCGAGCCGCTTGACAAAGCTCTCGCTGCGGTAGCCGCTGCCGAGAATTTCCTCAAAATCCGCGTCAGTAAGCTCGTCCCACGGCTTTGTGATAACGTCCGCGCCGAACCTGCGCGCACAGCCGAAGCGTTCCGCCGCGCGGTTGAGACGGCTGATCGTGTTCTGAATCTGCTCTGGAGTCGCGTTTTGGGATTTGCTCAGCACTACCCTGCCGGCGCCTGCGACCTGAGAGAGAAGGATATACTCGGACTGCTCGCTGAGCTCGCCGAGATTCGCGTCGACGACCGCGATAACGCTGCCGATTTGGTACCAGCTGTCGAGCGGCGGCTCGCACAGTGAGTCGAAGAACTCGTCAACGTCAAAGATACCCGACGGCTCGATCAGCACGCGGTCGTAGTCGGACATTCCGAGCGCGATCAGCTTCGTCTTGAAACGGCGGCGGTGGCAGTCCGCGCAGCAGCCGCCCGCGACAGCCTCAACGCCGCAGCTCTCACCCTCCAAGTCCTGCAGCAGCATTACGTCGACATTGACCGCGCCGTAGTCGTTCTCGAGAATTCCGACGCGGCTGCCGCGCCGCAGGAGAAAGTCCGTATAGCGGCGGATAAAGGTCGTCTTGCCCGCGCCGAGAAAGCCCGTTATCAGGTCGATTTGCTTCATCTTCCGAGCACCGCCGCGAAGTCGCCGAGCTTTGCCTCGTTCTCCTTGTGCGCGTCCTTCTTGTTAGGCTCGAAGAATATCATCTCAGGCTCGATCTTGTCCTTTCCGAGGCACTTAGCGAGCTTTCTGTTAGCCTTCTCCGCTCCGTTGCCGAGCTGTGTGAAGAACGCCGCGAGCTCTTTGCCGCCGAGAGCGTCCCTGTTGTCCTCAATGAACGTGCGGATCGGCGGTGCGGGCGAGCTCGCCCATACGGGAGAGCCGAAAACGACGCGGTCGTATTTCTCCGCGTTGAAGTGATATGGCTGCAGCTTCGGCTTTGAGCCCGCGACAGCCGCTCTGCCGCCGACGATGAATTTCTTCGCGCCCTCATTCGGGTACTCCTTCACGGGGGTGAGCCGCAGCAGATCAGCGCCTGTTTTTGCGGCGAGCTGCTGAGCGATTTTCTTTGTGAATCCGCCGAGGGAATAGTAGACGATTACGGTTTTCATATCAGTGGCTCCTTTCGCAGTCATTATTATATTATACATAATATTATATACTTTTGGGATTATTTTTTCAATAGATATTGCAGAAATACTGTGCCTTGTGTTATAATAGGTACAATCTTTTGTCTTGAATGACATAATGAAAAGGAGAATTGAAGAAAAATGGAAAAAAGAGGTATGTGGAGCTCCCGCCTTACCTTTATCCTTGCCGCTGTCGGTTCCGCGGTAGGATTGGGCAACGCGTGGAGATTCCCGGGTCTCGCCGCTAAACACGGCGGCGGTACATTTCTGGTGGTTTACCTGCTGGCAATGCTGCTGATGGGTATTCCGCTTCTTATGATGGAGATTTCGATCGCGCGCAAGTTCCGCCGCGGCGCTATCGAATCCATGCGCGGTATCGGCAAGAAATGGGAGTTTGTCGGCTGGGCGGCAACCTCGAACGCGTTTGTAATCGTCTGCTACTATTCGGTTGTATTCGCGTGGGTTATCCTGATGTTCGTAAACTCGTGGCAGTTCGCCGGCATGACAGCTGACAACGAGGCGGCTTCAACCCTGTTTTTGAACCTGACACAGACCACAGCCGCTATCGACGGCGGCAATATCCCCGGCATCGTGCTCGTTTGTCTGCTCATCGCGTGGGGGCTGATCTTCTACTGTATCCGCAACGGCGCGAAGTCCGTCGGCAAGGTAGTAAAGTTCACCGTATTCGCCCCCGTAGTTCTGCTGCTTATCATGGCGGTCAAGGGCTGCACGATGGAAGGCGCTATGGACGGCATCAAGATGCTCTTCGTTCCCGACGTCAACGCGTTCTCTGACCCGACGCTCTGGGTCGACGCTATCGGTCAGGTATTCTACAGCCTGTCGATCATGATGGCTATTATGTTCGCTTACGGCTCCTACGTCGGCGACGACGCGGATATCGCGGCTGACGCGATGATCATCGCGTTCTCCGACATGGCGGTCAGCGTTCTCTCGGGTATCGTAATGTTCTCGACCATGGGCGGTACCGGAATGCTCGGCGACATCACCGCGAGCGGCATCGGCACTGCGTTCTTCGTATATCCCACCGCGATCGTCAACCTCACCAACATCGGCTGGCTCAACGCGGCGTTCGGCGCTATCTTCTACTTAATGCTTATCACACTCGCCATCGACTCGGCGTTCTCTATCGTTGAGGGTATCTCGGCGGCGATCTCCGACAAGTTCCACCTCAAGCCCAAGACCGTAACCATCGCGGTCTGCGCTATCAGCGGACTTATCTCGCTCGTATTCATTACACAGGCAGGTCTTGCGTGGCTCGACATCGTGGACAACTGGACTAACCAGATCAACCTCATTCTCATCGGTATTCTCGAGTGCATCGCGATCGGCTGGACATTCAACCTCCGCAAGGTGCTCACCGAAGTCAACCGCAACGCAAAACGCTTCAAGATGCCGTTCGCGTGGTTCGCGGCTTCGATCAAGTTCATCTCTCCGCTGCTGCTCGCGGGTCTGTTCGTTTGGAACATGATCACCCTCTTCTCAACCGAGGGCGGCTACGGCGGATATCCCATCTGGGCGCAGATCGTCGCAGGCTGGGCTGTATCGGTGCTCGTATTCATCAGCGGATTCATCGCCAAGGGCGTTATCGCAAAGATGAAAAAGAAAGGCTACACCGAGGACGAAATCGTCTGGAAAGACTAGTGCAAAAAAGGCTGACCGCAAGGTCAGCCTTTGATTTTTCGCTGATTAATCAAAAAACAAGTGCTCGATAAGTATCTGTACGCCCATAGCTATGAGCACTATGCCGCCGACAAGCTCCGCCTTTGACTTGTACTTCGCGCCGAACACGTTGCCGATCTTCACGCCGACCGCCGAGAGTATAAATGTCGTCGCGCCTATCATCGACACCGCGGGCACTATCGAAACGTCGAGGAAGGCGAAGGTCACGCCCACAGCGAGCGCGTCTATGCTCGTTGCCACCGCGAGCGGCAGCATCGTCTTTGGCGAGAAGGAGTCGTTGAGGTTCTCCTCCTCGTTCTTGACCGCCTCGCGGATCATGTTCGCGCCGATGAGCACCAGCAGCGCGAAGGCTATCCAGTGGTCAATGCTCTTTATAAGGCTCTCGAACTGCCTGCCCAGCAGCCAGCCGATAACGGGCATAAGCGCCTGAAAGCCGCCGAAGTACAGTCCGCAAATGAGATTGTGACGGGGCTTCAGCCGTCTTACCGACAGACCCTTGCAGATCGACACGGCGAAGGCGTCCATCGACAGTCCCACCGCGATTACGAATAACTCAAGATATGACATAATAATCTCCTAAAATACGAGCTGAACGAGCACCATGTAGAACGCTACGCCCGCGAATACGCTTATCAGGGTGTTGCGCTTCCAGACGTGCAGCCCCACGACGAGCGCCGCCGCCAGAAGCTCGGGTATGCAGTACGGATACTCTATCAGCGACTTGCCCTTGAAGCAGTAGACGACGAGCATTCCTATGACAGCATATGGCAGTACAGTGCCGAGATATGTGATAACGCGCGGCCTTTTTCGTCCCTCGGGGAAGAGTATGAACGGCGAAAAGCGCACAAACGCCGTCACCGCCGCCATCACCGCTATGAGTATCAGCGAGTATGGTGTGTTGATAACGCCGTCAATCATCGCTCTCCACCTCCGCTTTCTTCCCGGTTCCGCCGTCGGGTTCGGGCTGAGTCTTGTCGAGCTTCCTGCGCAGGATAACCAGCTCGAAGGCTATCAGCGTCATCGCGGGAATGATGAACATATCGGGGCCGAAGGCGAACAGACATACCGCCGTTGTCGCCACGCCGAGGATCGCGGGCAGGTGCTCCTTTGTGCTGAGCCACTGTTCGACCATTATCACAATGAAAAGCGCGGTCATCGCGTAGTCTATGCCCTCGTTTGAAAACGGCAGCACGCCGCCGATTATCGCGCCGAGGGTGCAGCCCGTTATCCAGTAGAGGTGGTCGAGGGCCGTCAGGAAAAAGTAGTATTTCCGCTTGCTTATCGTGTCGTCGAGCTGCGCGGAACAGACGACGGAGTAGGTTTCGTCGGTCAGACCGAAAATCAGGTACGGCTTGACAGCGCCCATGCCCTTGTACTTGTCGAGCAGCGAGAAGCCGTAGAAAAAGTGGCGCGCGTTGATTATCAGCGTCATGAAGGCGGTGGTGAGTATCGTCGCGCCGCCCGCGAGAAAGTCGACGCCCGCGTACTGACCCGAGCCCGCGAACATGGTTATGCTCATGAGTATCGCCCACCAGAAGCTGTAGCCCTTGCTCTCGAGGAGCACGCCGAAGCCGAAGCCGAGGGCGAGATAGCCCGCAAGTATCGGCAGGCTGTCGCGAAATGCGCGTTTGAAAGTCCGTTTTGTCATAAATCTTCCTTCTGTAATCCGTATCCCAAATTTTTCATATCAATATTTAAACAGCCGCGTGCCGAGTATCCGGAAGCGGCTGCGGTTGAAGTCGATAACTCCCTCTTTTTTCAGCTCGCCGAGAGTCCGCGAGAGCGACGCCCTGTCGACCGCGAGGTAATCCGCAAGCTCCTCGCGCGAGAACGGCACAGTGAATTCGTAGCACCGCACTCGTTCGGCGTAGTAGTACAAAAAGCGCATGACCTTGTCCCTGACGGTGCGCTTTGAGAGGCAGGCGAGGTGCTGGGTCATCTCGTAGTAGAGGTTCTTCTGACCCGCGATGAGGTTGACGAGGATCTTGTGCTGAACCTGAACGTCGCCGAGCTCCTGAACGCGGATAGAGTCGGGCGTGAACATTATCATCTCGGCGTCCGACGACGCGACGAACTCAACAAGCGAGTTCTGGTAGTCGAGCATCGAGCAGAGAAGTCCGCTTGTTTCGCCGTCCCCGAGCGAGCGCAGAAGCGTGCGCGTGCCGTCGTAGCCCACGCTGTAGATGTGGGTCACGCCCGTGATAACAAGCCCTATCATGTGTGAGAACTCGCGGTCAAGGCGAATTCGCTGACCTTCGTAAAGCTCGACGTAGACAGGGTTTGCGTGGACGATGAAGGAGCGGATTTCGTCGCGGTTCATGCCGCGGAAAAGCACCTTGGACTGTAATATTTCAATGTGTTCCTCGCGGAAATGGTCGAGATATCTTTCCATATAATTTCACCTTAATGATTATAGCATATATTTTTGCAAATGCAACAGATATGCAACAAAAAAGCAACGTTACTTATCACGGGCGTCGTCGGACGCTTTCTCCGCCTTTGGAAAGGTTTATCTGAAATTGACGCTTCATAAACGGCGGATCAGACGTTTTCTTTTTCTCCTGATGCGCCTGTCTTTAAAAAACTTCCCTAAAAAATAAATCGGAGCGAAGCGACCCTTATTTTTCAACTTTCAACTTTCCATTTTCAATTAAAAAAGAGGTTTGACCGCTGTCAAACCTCTTTTTATTGCTTGTTCCTGCGCCAGATGAAGCCGCTGTAGGGCTTGTCGCGTTCCATTGCGAGCGAGATCTTGTTGCTGATGTTCTGCTTCTCCCTGACGGTGAGCTTCTTCTTGAGCTGCGTCTGAGAGAGCCACTCGGCAGCCTTGCCGCAAGAGGCAAAGGTGATCTCGAACTCGTCGCGGAGAGCCACTACGCTGCGCTTGCCGGTATGGACGATATCCGCCGGGGAGGGAAGCTCCTCCTCAAACGGGCACTTGTCGATGACCTCGCTGCGCGACCGGAAAAATACCTCGCGCAGATATACCGCGTCGTCGAGGGAGTTGTGCCGCTGCACGATCTCCTCGCCGCGGTAGTAGGACACAGCCTTCGCAAGTCCGATGGAACGCTTCATCTTGAAATGCCGTCTGAGCTCGACCGAAAAGTCGACTATGTTGGCGATGATCAGGCTCAGAGCAGTCTGGGCGCTGAAATCCGTGACCGCACCGACCGTGTTGAGCGCAAACCGCCTGTCACAGTCGCCGTAGCAATAGAACTTCAACGCCTCGCTTTTGTCGAGCCAGTCGTAGAAACGGGCGAAAACCTCGTCCGCCTCGGGCGCGGCGAGAACCTCCCCGCGCGTTATGCCCGTCAGCTTGGTGATGAAGTCAGTCACCTTTTTCGGTTTTTTCGGGCGCACCAGAGAGTAGAAGCTCCGTCCGCTCTCGTCAACACAGCCCACCGAGATTATCTCCTCGGCAAACTGCGACGCCTCAAAATCGATGAAATACCTCATAGTCGTCCCTTTTTTTAAGCGTTCCTTATAGATAGAAAAACAGCACCGCCGCGTTTGCTTATAGAAGACATTCTGTGTTTTATTCTTCACGCGGCAATGCTGCAAGTTTTGAACATCAGGTTCTGCCATCCTTTAGTTCATTACAATTATATCATCTTTTTCAATATAATACAAGTTAATTCGGAAAACAATGTTGCTATTTTCCGGTGCCTCTTCTGTCATTTTTTGTAACAGGATATAATACGCGCTGATTTTCAAGGCTTTTTTCGGTCATTTCAGTGCAGTTTCTGCCCCGGAAATATCATATTGTCAAAAATACCCCCAAAAATCCCCCGACGCATTGGCAGTTCATATAAAAAGCGGCTTTTCGCCGCAAAAAATTCTCTCAGGGAATTGACAGACCGCGGCAAAATAATATATAATAATCTAAATATCGATAACAGCCTATCTGAAAACCAAAACTTTGTATAATTTACGAGAGAGAGATGGAAGGTATATGAAAAAATCAAGAATTGCCCTTTCGGTGATCCTTGGCTCCGTGGTTCTGGTTTCCGCTGTCGCGGTAAGCATCTTCGTCGTCGCGAACGACACCGCCGCGTCGTCCCCGGCTCAGACCGCCGACGTCGCAAAAATGTCGCCCGCCTCGCTCAACGAAAATGCCGCGCTTCCCGTTCAGTCGCGCGGTGTGATCGACACAATCAAAAAAACCAGCTATGAGCCCGACCGCATTGACCTTTCCTGGGACGCTGCCGACGACGCCGACGGATACTCTGTCTATATCTGCGACAGGGACAGCTCCGAGGACTACGTCAAGGCAAAGGACGTCACCGAGCCCGAGGTTTCTATCGGTGAGCTCAAGAGCGGCACCCAGTACTGGATCAAGATCGTTCCCTACACCGTGATCGACGGCGAAACGAGAGAATATCCCGAGTCCGTCAAGAAAACCGCCACCCAGGCAGGCGAGGTTTCGAACCTCCACGCCCTGCACAGCTCCGACGAGATGGAGATCGGCTGGGACAAGTCCGACACCGCCGACAGCTACCGCGTTTACCGCTCCGTAGAGGACGGCAAGTACAAGCTCGTCGGTGAGATAAACGACGCCGACAAGACCTCCTTCGCCGACGACGACGTCAAGGAAGGCGTTCTCTACACCTACAAGGTCTGCGCGAACCGCACTCTGTACAACGGAGTCAACTACCCCTCAGAGGGCAGGACGATCCAGCTCGTCTGCGGAATGAGCGCGCCTACCGACCTCATCGCGACAAGCGAGGCGTCCAGAGTTCACCTGAGCTGGAACTACAACACCTACGCTACAGGCTACAACATCTATGTCGCTCACGGCGACAGCGACCTCGAGTACCTCGACGCGACCGAGAGGAACTACTTCATCACCGACAAGCTCACCGCAGGCGACACATACACCTTCCGCGTTGAGCCGTACTATGTGCTCGGCAATAACAAGGAAGCCCGCGGCACATACACCACCTGCGAGATCGAGGTTTCCAAGGCGGAGGGCAAGAACAACGCCGCCACCGCCGCCGGAAGCGGTACGTATATTGAGATCAGCATTTCGCAGCAGCACCTCTGGTACTACGAGAACAACGAGCTGTATCTCGACACCGACGTTGTTACAGGCAACAACGACGGCGAGTGCAACACTCCCACAGGCCGCTACAGCATCAGCTCACGCGCTGTCAACACCACCCTCACAGGCCCCGGATATTCGTCCTTCGTCAACTTCTGGCTGGGCTTCAACGGCGGTATCGGAATCCACGACGCGAGCTGGCGCTCGTCCTTCGGCGGCACTATCTACAACGGCAACGGCTCTCACGGCTGCGTCAACACGCCTTATGACAAGGTAAAGATCCTCTATGAGCGCACCTCATACGGCACGCCCGTAATCGTATATTAAAAGCAAAAACGCACGCTGAACGCGTGCGTTTTTCTTATTCTCATACAGCAGCTTATCCGCCCTCGAGATCGCCTCGTGAACGGCGCTGAGGTCTGCGGCTGTCAGTCTGACAAAGCCGTAGGCAAAGCTCAGCTCGGGTCTGCCCTTGTCGGTCGAGTATTCCCTGAGGCAGATATCCGCGCCCACATAGGACGGTATCATGCGGCTGAGCGAATGCCTGTTATAAAGATGGGTAAGGCTGTCGTGGTTGGCTATATCCTCGAGCGCGCCGTTGAACTCCTCGTCGCGGAGCTTCTGATTAAGGCTGTTGACCCCGACGCGGTAGCGCACGATCGAGCTGCCGACGAGTATCAGGATAAAGAGCGTGTAGTTGATCGGCTGGATCTTGCCGGGCTTGAGCCAGTACAGCAACGGTTCTTTGAGCTTCATGCAAATTACCTCGTAACTATTATTTTGTTTTAAAAAATTTATGGAGCAATTGTGCTGATTGGTACATTGCTCACTGTTATTTTAACACTATTTGAGGGTGTTTTCAACATCTGCGGCGCAAGTCTTTTCACGATTCCGAAATTTCATAAAAAAAGTACAAATGCCCGCGGCAACGCCTTTTGTTTTTGTCGTTATTCCGTATTTTTCCGCACTCAAAAAACGTATTTATTTGTGGAAATCGTTGACGTTCGGTCGATTTTTGTATATAATTATAGTATCTTATTATAAGGAATGTAAATTATGGGAACCGTTATTTTTTGGATCATTTTCTGGATAGTTATCGCTGTGCTCGCGTTCTGTCCGCTTTATTTCATCTTTCTCTTCATCGTCGGGCTATTCGTCGACATGAATAAGGAGTACGAGCACGACAGCAAATTCTTCCGCTTCCTGCTGACGAACTCCACCGCCGTCGCGGCAAAGCTCATTCGTATCCGCGTCAAGGTCACGGGCAGAGAGCTTCTGCCGAAGGATACAAGGTACCTGCTCGTGTGCAACCACCGCTCGAAGTTCGACCCGATACTGACATGGTACGCCTTCGGAAAGGAACAGCTCTCGTTCATCTCGAAGCCCGAGAACTTCAAGGTGCCAGTCTACGGAAGGATTATCCACCGCTGCCTGTTCATGGCGATCGACCGCGAGAATCCGCGCAACGCCATGAAAACCGTCAACCGCGCCGCCGATCTGCTCAAGCGCGGCGAGGTCAACGTCGCCGTTTATCCCGAGGGCAGGCGAAACTACGACGAGGGTCTGCTGCCCTTCCACGGAGCGATGTTCAAGATCGCCCAGAAGGCGAACGTCCCGATCGTGGTCATGACCGCGAAGGGCACGTATGAGATCCAGAAGAACTTTCCTCTCCACCGCAGCCATGTCGAGCTCGACGTTCTCGGGGTGCTGTCTGCCGAGGAGATAAAGGGTATGAAAACGACCGCAATCGGCGAGAGGGTCGCCGGGATCATGAATAAAAATCTGTGAGGCGAACAATTATGAAAACCTACGTTATCTACAACAAAAAGTCCAACAACGATCAGGGCGCCAAGGGCGCGTTCAGGATCAAGGAGATCTGGACGCAGAAGGAGCTTGTTTACAAGGAGGTCAATGAGTTCGACACCTATCAGGAGCTGTTCGACAGCATCTCGCCCGACGACGAGGTCGTTGTCTGCGGCGGCGACGGCACGCTGAATTTCCTCGTCAACGAAATCGACTGCGACTCCATCGAGAACCGCGTCTACTATTACCCCACGGGCAGCGGCAACGACTTCTGGACCGACATCGGCAAGAGCGCCGAGGACGGCCCCGCGCTGATCAACGATTACCTCGTCAGGCTGCCGTCCGTCATCGTCAACGGCATGACAAAGAAATTCATCAACGGCATCGGCTACGGAATCGACGGCTACTGCTGCGAAGAAGGCGACCGTCAGCGCACAAAGGCGGGCGACAAGCCGATCAACTACACCTCCATCGCGATCAAGGGACTGCTCTTCCACTACAAGCCCACCCGCGCGACGATCACCGTCAACGGCGAGACCCATGTTTTTGACAAGGCGTGGCTCGCTCCCACGATGAACGGCAGGTTCTACGGCGGCGGCATGATGGCGACTCCCGACCAGGACCGACTCAACACGCAGAGAACAGTCACTACTATGGTTATGTACGGCAAGGGCAAAATAGGAACGCTCGCCGCCTTTCCGTCAATCTTCAAGGGCGAGCACGTCAACAAGACAAAAATCGTCAAGACCTTCGTCAGCAACCGCGTCAAGGTAGCGTTCGACAGACCCGTCGCGCTCCAGATCGACGGCGAAACCGTCCTCAACGTCAGAGAGTACGAGGTCATCACGGCGGAATGATAAAGAA
>JAEEGI010009312.1_pt1 | contig 21536 bp, 20 predicted proteins | sample 8958751 | NCBI WGS metagenome assembly JAEEGI01 (sample SAMN16246545, study PRJNA631951) | gut metagenome | biome: gut microbiome; feature: rumen; material: KS-attached | host: Bos | place: Iran: Karaj | collected 2018-10 | reverse complement strand
TGATGATCCCCGGTGAGATGCTTATCATCACCAACTTTGAGACCATCACCAAGCTGGGATGGATAGACAGCTACAAGGCTATGATCATCCCCTGGGTTTCAAGTGCATTCTATATCTACCTGCTCACAAGGTTCTTTATGCAGGTTCCCGAATCACTGTACCTGGCGGCCAAGGTTGATAAGTGCTCTGACTTTAAGTACATGATGAAGATCATGGTACCCATGAACAAGCAGGCTATCTTTTCAATAGCCATCCTTAACATCATCAGTTCCTGGAATGCATTCCTGTGGCCGTTACTGGTTACCAATTCCCAGGAGATGCGTGTCCTCTCCAACGGACTTATCAGATTCCAGACAGAGGCCGGATCTTCAACGGAACTTATCATGGCAGCATCCTGTATGCTGGTACTGCCTATCATCATTGTTTATCTGTTCCTTAGAAAGTCCATTATCGAGGGTGTTACCCGTGGCGGACTTAAGGGATGATATCACATGATCATTTAATGCCCAGGCATTTTAATGATAAAACGCTTTATATTTAGAAGGGAGATTCAAAATGAGAATGAAAAAGTTAGGAGCAGGCGTTCTTGCTACAGTTATGGCAGCATCAATGCTTGCAGGATGCGGTCAGACCGCAGCTGACACAACACAGAACACTGCAGCTGACACAGCTGCAACTGAGGCTACAGCTACAGATGCAGCACAGACTACAGAGGGTACAGAGGCTGCTTCAGGAGAGAAGACAATCGAGCCTACAGAGGTTACTTTCTGGCACTACATGACAGGTGGCCTTGAGGAGTCACTTGTAGCTCTTACAGACGAGTTCAACAGCACCAACGAGTACGGCATCACTGTTACCCTTGTAAACCAGGGTAATGCTTCAGACCTTCAGACCAAGCTTCAGGGAAGCGCTGCTTCAGATTCACTTCCTGATCTTACACAGGCTTATAACAACTGGCTTCAGCCTTACATGAGCAAGGTTGTTCACCTTGATGATTTTGTTGCCAATGATTTTGATAACTGGGATGACATTGTAGATGCATACCGTGAGGAAGTTTCAGAGTTCGGATTCATCCACGGTGTTCCTCTCAACAAGTCAACTTACGTTCTTTTCTACAACAAGACCCTCTTTGACGAGCTCGGTATCACAGCTCCCAAGACATGGGCTGAGGTAGAGGAAGATGCTAAGGTTGTTTACGAAGCTAAGGGACTTCCTTTCATCGGATTTGACGATATCCCCGGCGTTATCGATGCTTCACTTCACCAGAACGGCGAGGGCTTCATCGATGAGAACGGCGCAATGTTCAACACAGACGGAGGTCTTGAGACTTTCACATACCTTTCAAACCTTTACAACAACGGTTATGCACGTCTTAAGGGAGAGGACAGCTTCTTCTCAAACGTACTTAGCAACCAGAACATCGCTTCTTATGTAGGATCATCTGCAGGTGTTTCTTACATCACAGTTGACGGATGGGAACTTGGAGTAGCTCCCCTTCCCGGAAACAAGGTAAATGCAGCTAACATGGCAGGTACAAACATTGTTATGTTTGCACAGGATACCAACAAGCAGCTTGCAGCTTGGGAGTACATCAAGTTCCTTACAAGCACAGAGTCAACAACCAAGTTCGCAATCTCAACAGGATACCTTCCTGTAAGAAAGTCAGCTTACGAGTCAGCTGATTATAAGGCACTTATGGAGACAGATGCTACCGCAGCAGCATGCTACGAACAGTCCGCTAACTTCTTCTTCTCACCTACTTATGATCAGTCCAATGACGTAAGAAACGCAGTTTCAGAGGAGTACGAGAACCTTATCTTCAATAAGGCTGATGCGCAGACCTGGCTCGATACACTTGTTAATGCTGTAAATGCGCAGTACTAATCTATGACTAAGGTTAAATTCTACAGCGGACTCAGAGAAATAGGTGGAACAGTCGTTGGAATAGAAACCGACAAGGCCGTTTGCATATTTGATTTCGGCTTTGCCAATGTGAACAGACTTGATGATAACATCCGCCTTCGTCCGGGCAGAGAGGCCTTTGATTATACCAGACTCGGTGTTTTAAATGCCATTGACGGTATCTATGAAAAAGAGGCTGCAACTCAGCTGGGACTTAAGGCCTATGGCGAGACAGACAAGGAAGTCTTCATCATCATCTCTCACATGCACATTGATCACATGGGAGGCCTCGGGGCTCTTGCCCCGGAGCTTCCGGTTTACATGAGCACCGGCTCCGCCAGGCTCTATCATGAGCTTGGAGTAATGGGACAGCTTGAAGTCAGAGAACATGAGAATGTTCAGGCTGTAGACTTCGATGCTTCCTTTACCGTTGGCGATATCAAGGTAACCTGCGTTCCCGTGGATCACGATGTGGTGGGCGCCTGTGGATTCCTCATAGAGACAGCTGAAGGAAGGATCTGCTATACAGGTGACTTCCGCTTTCACGGATACCATCCTGAGATCACCGGCTCTTTTGCCGAGAAATGCAAGGGTGCGGATCTGATGATAAGTGAGGGTGTTGCCATAAGCTTTGCGGATGTGGATGTTCTGGCGCTGGAGGGCCCCGAGAGGGAGACCGGCGAGCTTACGCTTCTTGAGAAGGTCAAGGACTATTCTTCAGAGAAGGACGGGCTCATCGTCATCAACAATTACAACCGCAACGTTGAGCGACTTCACAACATGATCGGAGCTCTGGCAGGCCACAGGACCTTCGCACTGGATGCGGTTCAGGCTGACCTGTTGGCAGCTTTCTATCCGGAGGATGATTTCTGCATCTATCTGCCCGAGGGCGGATCGGTGGATGCGCCTCTTATAAAAGACAGAAGAGTTGTGACCAGAAGTGAGATCATGGAGAACGCCGCAGGATATGTTCTTCAGCAGGATTACAGGGACAGCTACGAGCTCTTTGATCTTGCGCCCTGCATTTCCGTGTACCTTCACATGGACGGCGCACCTCTGGGAGATTACGACCCGGCCTTCAACAAGTTTTACAGCCTATTGGAGCAGACCGGCATTGAACATGAGAAATGCGGTTTAGGAGGACATGCGGAGCCTTACTATCTGCGCAAGATGGTGGATGATATCGCTCCGGGAATCCTTGTTCCTCTTCACAGCTTCCGTCCTGAACAGCTTAAATCCAACAGGGCAGGCAAGATAATTCTTCCTCAGCCGGGAGATGTCATTACATTGTAAATTAATTTTCTTTTTTAAGGCACTTGTGTAGAAAACAAGTGCCTTATTTTTGTGCAAATCGCACAACAAATCCTAACATATTATGAATTTTCTGTTAAAGAAGTAAAAAATGTGCTTCTTAATGTAAAAGAAATCCATTCAATATCGTTAGCTATTTTTTTATATTTTAATTACAAAGAACGAGATGTACATCTAAAGAGGCAGTTGTATGAAAAAATTTAAGAAATACATGATGATCATGGCATTCGTGATGGCTTTTACACTGCTGGGCGGATGCGGGAGTAAAGGAAACAGCGAAAAGTGGGCATACATTCATGATCCTGGTGAAGAGGTGATCGAGCTTTCCGACAATGGACATGCCGAGTACAAAGGGGAAAAGTACACCTTCACCAAGGACGATCAATTCATCACCCTGACTGCAGCAGGTGGGGACCAGGTGCAGCTTAGGTATGTCATGAATGGTGACCAGATGACCCTGTATGAAAAATCAACTTATACCTTCAGCGGGGAGAAGAACACCGACGGAATAGTCGGCGTGTGGCTGCAGGATAACGGATGGAGCTACCAATTCACGGAGGACGGAGCGTTTAGTGAGGAGAACATCTTCTTTGGACATTACACCGTGGATGAGGCCAATTCCTGCATAAGACTTATGTACAGCGATCCCATAGAGGATGCCTACCTGTACTACACACTTGACGGTAACAAGCTGACTATTGATTACCCGTGGCCAATGGTGAAAATGGGTAGTTAATGAATAAAAGAAAAGGAGAGGTGTTATGAAAATGAAGCGTTTAGTTTCAATGTTGTTGGCGGGTGTTATGACTCTTTCACTCGCTGCATGCGGAAGTGGCGGAGCTCAGAATGAAGCTCCTGCAGCAGATACCGGTGCTGAGACACAGACAGCCGTAACTGAGGCAGAGCCCGCAGCTGAGTCCGAGACTACCGAAGCCGTAGAGAATACGGACGCAGGAGAGCCTATTACTCTCAACATGTGGTGTATCGCTACAGAGAGCGATTCAAACCGTCATTCTTACGAGGCAGCCATTGCCGATATGCAGGCTGCACATCCCGAAGTTACATTTACTTGGGAAGCTTTTGAGAACCAGTCCTACAAGACCAAGATCAAAGCTGCTGTATCCGCTAACGAGATGCCTGATATCTTCTTCACATGGTCATGTGCTTTCCTTGGCGATTTCGTAGACGCCAACAAGGTTTACTGCCTGGATGATGCATATCAGAACTACAAGGATGAGCTCCCTGAGGCTATGCTCGGAAACTCAACCTACAACGGCAAGCACTACGGTGTGCCGCTTACCATGAACATCGTTGGTCTCTTTGCTAACATGGAACTCCTTGAGTCCGTTGGCTACACAGAGATCCCCGGAACTTACGAAGAATTCATTAAGTGCTGTGACGATCTTAAGGCAGCAGGAATCATTCCTTTCGGATGCGCCGGAAAAGAGACATGGTGCGTAACTGAGTACCTTGAGTCCGTTATCGAGAAGAGCGCAGGCGCTGATGCTCTTAACGACATCTTCCTTGGAAGAGCTACATGGAACAACCAGGACGTTGCAGACGCTGTTAACACATTCCAGAGCCTTGTAACAAACGGCTACTTTGATCCTTCAGGAATCGGCCTTACAAACGACGAAGTTAAGAACAACTTCATCGCAGGCAAGTACGCATTCTACATGAACGGAACATGGAACTGTGCAGACTTTGCAGCCAACGAGGAGTTCCTTCCTAAGGTTAAAGTTGGTGAGTTCCCTGTTATCAACGCTGACAAGTCAAAGCTCGGCCAGCTCATCGGCGGACCTTCAGACACACTTGCAGTTGCAGCATCTTCACCTAACGCTGAAAAGGCTGCTGACTATGCATTCGAGCTTGGAAAGCTTATCTGCCACTACGGATACCTTGATGGATGCGGACTTCCCGCATGGACACCTTATGGCGACACAAGTTCCATCAATCCTCTTACACAGACTGTATCTGAGATCGTTTCCAACGCTGACAGCTTCGTTCTCTTCGGCGACACAGCTATGAGCGCAGATTCAGCCAATACATATCTTTCATATGTAGATCAGGTTTATGGATGCTTACTTGATGGCGATCAGTTCATCGAAGGTCTTGCAAAAGACATCCAGTAATAAGTAACTATTTCGGTCCTTCCTGCTCTTCTAAGGAGGAGCAGAAGGGGCCGATTTTTTTGGAAGGTTTTTATATGAACACGAAAAAAGCAGACGTAATAAAGGGTATTACAATTTTCCTGTTTATTCTCCCGGCTCTGGCTCTGTTCGTCAGCATACTCATAGCCCCTATCGCTGTGTCCGTGTACAGAAGTTTGTATGACTGGAACGGCTTCTCCGAGGGAACATTCATAGGACTGGACAACTATAAAGAGTTGTTCACCAACGGCTCCATCAAGTTCATGACGAGCCTTAAAAACTCAATTATACTTGCGATTTTCTCAGTGTTTGTGCAGCTTCCGTTTTCTCTTTTTCTGGCTCTTTTGCTGGGAAGAAGACCCAAGAAGGAGCGCGCATTCCTGTCCATATTCTTTATGCCTGTGCTGATTTCAACGGTTGTAATCGGTCAGTTATGGCTGAAGATTTATAACCCTGATTATGGCCTTTTGAATAGATTTCTTGATGCTGTACACCTTGGAAGCTGGAAGCATGTATGGGTCGGAGATATCAAGACTGCCCTGGGAAGTATCATAGTTCCCACCATCTGGCAGTATATCGGTTACCACATGCTTCTGATGTATGCGGGAGTTAAGGGCGTATCCACTGACCTTAGGGAGGCCGCCATGCTTGACGGTGCTTCACCCTGGCAGGTGGACCGCTATGTGGTCATTCCTATTATCAAGCCCATCATAAGAGTCAGCGTTATCTTTGCGGTAACCGGATCTCTTAAGGCTTACGACCTTGTAAGGATACTCACGGAGGGTGGTCCCTTCCAGTCTACGGAGGTTCCCAGTACACTTCTGGAAAACATGCTGTTCCTTAGAAACAGATACGGCATGGGAAGTACAATTTCGGTAATGCTTATCTTCCTGTGCTTTGCAGCAGCGCTCCTAATAACAGCAGCATTCAGGGAAAAGGATGATTAATATGGAAAACTTTAAAACTGAGGCGGTGAAGGAATCAAATCCCGTCACCAAGATTTTAATGTATATATTCCTGGTATTCTGGGCCCTGGTAAATCTGTTCCCGATTTATTTCATGTTTACCTTCTCCCTTAAGTCCAATGAGGAGATCTTCGGACAGAACATCATAGGACTTCCGAGAGAATGGCTCTGGAGCAATTACACCTCCGCGCTCAATACCGGAAACATGGCGCTGTATTTTTTAAACAGCCTTATAGTAACTATTTCAGCAATAGCAATTTCAATGTTCGCGGCCATGATGGCAACCTACGCCATCACAAGGATCCGCTGGAAGCTCAGTAACCTGACCAATGCATTCTTTATGCTGGGACTTACAATTCCCATTCAGGCTTCCATCGTTCCGGTATACGTTGTGCTCTCCAAGCTCCACTGGCTCAACAAGTACACCACACTGATCATTCCTTATTCAGCCTTTGCCCTGTCCATGTCAATTCTCATTTGCACAGGCTTTATGGTAGAGATACCCTATGCGCTGGATGAGGCGGCCAGAATTGACGGCTGCGGACTGTTCAGAACATTTTTCAGGATCATTTTGCCTCTTATGAAACCGGCGGTTTCAACAGTAGGAGTTTACTCATATCTCCAGTGCTGGAACGAATTCATGTTTGCCAATGTCTTTATTTCCGATTCCGTCCATCGAACTCTTCCGGTAGGAATTAAGGCACTTTCCGGCCAGCACACCACAGATTGGGGACCGATAGGCGCAGCGCTCGTAATAGCCACTTTTCCTACCCTCATTTTCTATCTGTTCCTAAGTGGAAAGATTCAGGAAAGCTTCATAGCCGGAGCTGTGAAAGGCTGATGATGACGCAGGCCGGGGCACTTACGCCCGGCCTGTTTTGCTGTTTGCGGCCGAGGCGGAGTCTTTGCTTTAAAGGCCGAAAAATGGTATGTTTAAACTGTATGAAAGAAGATTTTTATCTTAGGGTTTTGGGGGAGTTATATGTCTTTTACCGGGGAGAAAAAGAATAATTCTCTGTCTTCAAGCTTAAAGCGGGTTATCTTCGGCACCGTTATCGTGGTGGTGATCTCCTTTTTGGCGGCTTCCTACTTTGTTGTGGAGAGGGAGCGAGTGGAGTACGGCAAGCGCGAGTCCCAGAACGTCCTTAGAAACCTGTCCAACAACATTGATTCCCAGATTGAAAGCTACGCCTCACTTACGAGGCTTATAATGACTGAGCCCAGGCTCCTTGAATTTCTGAGGGCCGACGTGGATGCAGTGGATATCAGCATGATAAACGACGCCAGATATGGCATCATGGATATTTTGAACGTTACTGAGGGTGTGGATTCCGTCATCGTGTTCCGCGAGGACATGATCATGATAAACACCAACAGATTTACCTATAATTACAACTACGATCTTATGAACACTGAGAGTTGGAAGCAGGATATGTACGAGAGAAAGGGCGCCTGGGTCACTTCGCTCAATATCAACAACATCGCTTACAAGGCAGACAACAGGCCGCTTATCACCGTGGGCAGGGCCATCTACGACATCGACAGTCAGGAGCGCACGGGGATCCTGATGATGAACATTTCCACTGTGGTGCTGGACAGGATGCTGGCGCAGCTCCGAGACAGCGGCATCTGCATCATGGGTACCGACGGCACATTCCTTGCGGGAAACCGGGAATATGTGCAGTTCTACGACAGCTCTTTTGCCGGAAAAGAAATAACGACCAAGGCCATACGGTCAGAGGGCAAGCGCCTTCTGGTGTCCGGCTGCAGAGTCGGGGACAATCCCATAGTGATCCTCAGATCCTCCGAGTACGCCAACGCAGGAATTCCCTTCAGGATGATATATGTGCTGCTGATCCTTATGGCAATGCTGGTATTCATTGCCTTCTGCATCGGCCTTTATATAAGGAAGCACCTGACAGATCCCGTTATCAATCTCTCCTCTGAAATGGAGAAAAACAGGCAGTCCGGAGACCTTCAGAAGATCGACGCAGAGATGCCAAACAGTGAGCTTGCGCTGCTGGAGAGCGATTACAACAACATGATCGACCATGTTAACGAGCTCATCGCAACCCTTATGGAAAAAGAAAAGACCCTGCAAAAGGCGGAACTTCGCGTGCTGCAGGAGCAGATAAAGCCTCATTTCCTGTACAATTCCATTGAGACCATCGGTTTTATGGCGCTGGATGCCGGGGCGGACAAGGTCCACGATGCTCTGGAGACCATGGGAAGCTTTTACAGGAACTTCTTGAGCAAGGGCGGCCGTGAGATCTCCCTTTCAAGAGAGGTGAGGATAGTCAAGGATTACCTGGCTCTTCAGAAGCTCAGATACGGCGATATCATTGAGGATGTCTACGAGATAGATCCGGAGGCCGAGGAGTTTATAGTGCCCAAGCTGATATTGCAGCCTCTTGTGGAGAACAGTATTTATCACGGTATCCGCATGAAGGGCGAAAAGGGAACCATCAGTATCAGGGCCTTTTTGCAGGAGGATGAGACCAGGGGCGCCGGAGAACTCCATATCATCGTCACCGATACGGGTGTTGGCATGGAGCAGCAGGTCATCGACAAGATCTTAAGCCCCGACAGCAAGGACAGGCCTGCGGAAGCCGATGAGAGCTTCGGCCTGTGGGGCACCATCGAGAGGATCAGGATGTACACAGGCGTCAGGGACTGCGTGAGGATTGACAGTGAGATCGGTGAGTTTACCAGAATAGAGATCACAATTCCGGATATGTTCAGGACTTAAAATATGTGTGTGGGGGAAGCAATGGACAGAGTATACAGAGTTATGGTCATAGATGATGAAGAATCCGCGAGGAAGCTCATGAAGGCCGCCATCAAGTGGGATGAACTTGGAATGGAGGTTGTGGGCGAAGCTGCAAGCGGCGTTGAAGCCATCAATACGATTGATGATCTGAGGCCCGATATAGCCTTCGTTGACATTTCCATGCCCTTTATGGACGGCATCGAGTTTACTGAGATAGCAACGGACAGATATCCCAATCTCATCGTTATAATAATGACCGCCTTTGATCAGTTTGAATATGCCAGAAAGTGCGTGAGTCTCCCGGTTTTTGATTACATGCTAAAGCCTATGGTGAGGGATGAGGTTACCAAGGTCCTCCTGCGGGCAAAAGAAAAGCTGGCTAAAGCGGCAGACTACTGGGAAGAGCAGAGGCAGAGAGGCCTGGCAGAGGCGGAGGGCCTTGCTGAGATGAACGATACGGAGATCATTAAGAAGTACCTGGAGGAGAACTTTACGGATTCCAAGCTGAACCTGGCATTTGTGGCTCAGCACTTTGGCTTTTCCCCCAGCTATCTGTCCCGTAAATTCAAGCAGGACACCGGCAAGAAGTTCATCGAGTACCTGAACGAGCTGAGGATGAAAAAGGCCATACAGTGCGCCAGGTCGGGGGTTAAGATGTATCTCACAGCCTCCGAGGTGGGGATCCCGGATCCTAATTATTTCAGCAGGTGTTTTAAGAAATATACCGGCATGAGTTACTCGGATTATAGCGCGTAAGTAAATAATAAAACCTTTGTTAGCACTCATCATTGATGAGTGCTAAATTTTTATTGACTTTTGGTTCAGGGGGTCTTAGACTATATTTTGGGCCCTGAGTGAGCAACCGGGGCCGGTATTTTTTACAGAAAAGGAGTGAGAATTATGGCTTCAAAGAAGGGTAATCTTTCAATTAACAGCGAGAACATGTTTCCGATCATCAAGAAATGGCTTTATTCGGATCATGATATCTTTTACCGCGAGGTGATTTCCAACGCATGCGATGCTATCACCAAGATCCGCAAGATGGATATGATGGGTGAGTACGAGCTTCCTGCTGATTTCAAGCCCCGCGTTGATATTATTCTTAACGACAAGGACAAGACAATCAAGATCGTTGATAACGGTATTGGTATGACAGAGGAAGAGGTTGACGAGTACATCAACCAGGTGGCTTTTTCAGGTGCCACAGACTTCCTTAATAAGTACAAGGACAAGGCCAACGCTGACCAGATCATCGGTCACTTCGGTCTGGGCTTCTATTCTACATTCATGGTTTCAGACTATGTAGATATCGACACACTTTCCTGCAAGGGCGGCACAGCCGTTCACTGGACCTGCGACGGCGGCTCGGATTTCGAAATGAGCGACGGCGACAAGACAGAGGTTGGTACAACAGTAACACTTCACCTGTCTGAGGACTGCCTTGAGTTCTGCAACGAGTACAAGGCAAGAGAAGTTATCGAGAAGTACTGCTCCTTCATGCCCTATGAGATCTATCTCTCCAAGGAGAACGAAGAGGGTACAGAGACCATCAAGGCAAGTGAGAAGCTTGATTCCGACACTGTGATCGAAGAGATCAAGCCTGAGAAGAAGGAAGGCGAGACAGAGGAGCCTGAGCTTCAGTACAAGATCAAGAGGAGACCTCAGCTCCTTAACGATATCCATCCTCTCTGGGCCAAGACTCCCAAGGATTGCACTGAGGAAGAGTACAAGGAGTTCTACAGAAAGGTATTCAGAGACTTCAAGGAGCCTCTGTTCTGGATCCACCTGAACATGGATTACCCCTTCAACTTAAAGGGCATCCTCTACTTCCCCAAGATCAACATGGAGTTTGATTCAATTGAGGGAACCATCAAGCTTTACAACAACCAGGTATTTATCGCAGACAACATCAAGGAGGTTATTCCCGAGTATCTGATGCTTCTTAAGGGCGTCATCGATTGTCCTGATCTTCCTCTTAACGTATCAAGATCAGCCCTTCAGAATGACGGCTTTGTCAAGAAGATTTCCGAGTACATCTCCAAGAAGGTTGCCGAGAAGCTTGCAGGCCTCTGCAAGACAGATAAAGAGAACTATGACAAATACTGGGATGACATCAGCCCATTCATCAAATACGGCTGTCTGCGTGACGACAAGTTCTGCGAGAAGATGACTGACTACATCCTCTTTAAGAATCTGGACGGCAAGTACCTTACAACTCCCGAGGCTCTGCAGATCAACAAGCAGGCTGAGGAGGATGCTGCCAAGGCAGAAGAAAAGGCAGTTGACGAGAACGGCGAGAAGGTTGAGGCAGAGGTTGTAGATGAGGGCGCCAAGACAGCTGAGGCAGACAAGGCCGAGGATGACAAGGACAAAGAGCCCCGTATCATCTACTATGTAACCGACGAGCAGCAGCAGAGCCAGTACATCAACATGTTCAAGGCTCAGAAGATGGAAGCTTTCATTATGAAGCACAACATCGATGTGCCTTTCATGGAGCAGCTTGAGCGCAAGAACGAGGGCATCAAGTTCCAGAGAATCGATGCTGACCTTACAGACACTTTCAAGTCCAAAACCTCCAAGAAGGCAGCAGCCGAGCTTGAGGAGAAAGAAAAAGAGCTCTCCGAGAAGATGAAGAAGGCCCTTAAGAACGACAAGCTGGTTATCAAGCTTGAGAAGCTCAAGGACAAGAAGGTATCTTCAATGCTGACAGTTTCCGAGGAGTCCAGACGTATGGCTGACATGATGAAGATGTATGCCGTAAACGGAATGGATATGGGCGGAATGGACCTCGGCGGACAGACCCTTATCCTCAATGCCAACCATCCCCTTGTTCAGTATGTTCTGGACAACGGAGACGGCGAGCACACCAGGATGATCTGCGAGCAGCTCTATGATCTTGCCCGCATACAGAATGCACCCCTTGAAGGTGATGCAATGACTAAGTTTGTTCAGAGAAGCAACGATATCATGATGATCCTTGCTAAATAATTACATTATAAAACCCCGCCATTTCTGTAATGGCGGGGCTTTTAGCTGCTATTAAGCATTATTCATTCTTGAGATATATCGCATAGTAGGTGGCGCCCACAAAAAGGCTGCCGCCTATTATATTGCCCAGAGTTACGGGGATCAGATTGGTTACAAAGAACCCAAACAGTGACAGTCCATCGGCGCCAATACCGTAAACCGAAGTGGCCATAAGTCCTGCAGGGATAAAGTACATATTGGCTACACTGTGCTCAAAGCCGCAGATGATAAAGAGCATTACAGGGAGCCACAGAGCGAGGACCTTGCCTGCAAGCTCATCTGCTGCAAAGGAACACCATACTGCCATGCAAACCAGCACGTTACACAGGATTCCCTTTAAAAGCCCGTCGGCAAAAGAAATGTTGGCCTTGGCCACAGCCGTGTTAACGACTGTCTGGGCAAGAGCCCCATCGTTAAAGGCATAGGTATGTGAAAAGTTAGCTATGAAAGCGATAATGAGAGCACCTATCATGTTTCCGAAATAGACGATCACCCAGTTCCTGAGCATACCGCCTAATGTGGCCTTTTTGGACAGCACAGGGATTATTATAAGGCAATTCCCGGTAAAGAGCTCAGCTCCACCCACTAGGACCATAAAAAGTCCGATGGGGAAGACTACAGAGCTTATGAGCCTGCCTGTTGACGGATCCGGGGCGCAAGCCGATGCTATCTGGCTTCCAAGGCCTCCAAGCGCGATAAACGCTCCAGCCAGAATTCCCAGCAAAAGAGTCTTGGTAAAGGACAGCCTGGTCTTGGCGGTGCCGGCCGTTTCATAGGTTGTTGCCATAGCTGCTGGTGCTTTCATAGTAAACTCCTTTCGAGCTAAAGTTATACTCGTTTTGGTTGCTTTATATACATCATATAGTATAACAAATAACGATAATATACAAGATATAGTTTCTGAGAGGATAATATATTGTATGGAACAGGCCGGGAGAGCGCCTGTGAGGCTCAGAACCCTCATAATAACAGGAAATGTCAAGAAAATCTAGGGAATAAGGCTTGAAATTGGGGACGTAAAAATGTAGAATTGTGTAGATGTTATAAAATATATTGATTTAGGAGGAAACGAAATGAAAACATGTCCTAATTGTGGGAATCAGGTTCAGGATGATGTTACTTTCTGCAACAACTGCGGAACTTCTTTGACATCCGACAACGCTAACAACGGAGCAGCTCCTGTAGCTGGAGAGGCACCTGCAGGTCAGGCTCAGAACTTTGGTCAGCAGCCTTTCCAGAACAACTATCAGCAGCCTTACGGCCAGAATGGATATCCTCAGGGTGCATATCCTGCATATCCTCAGGTAGATATTCATGATCACACTGCAGAGTTCGATCCTAAGGATATCGCTGACAACAAGCTTTTTGCTGTTGTTCCTTATCTCTTTGGTGTTCTTCTTGGCTTACTTGCATGTATCTTCGTAAGAGATTCTGCATTCGTTAAGTTCCACCTTAAGAACTGCATCAGATTTTCAATTGCATCAGTACTTGTTTGCCTTGTATTCATCATTCCCTTCCTTGGATGGGTTGTTGGTGGTCTGGCACTTCTTGGTATTGAGATTCTTGAGATCATTCAGATCGTTTGGGTATTACAGGGTAAGGCTAAAGATATCCCTGTTATCGGCTCAATCAAGTTCCTTAAGTAATCTGATTACTAACATTAAAAGCTGTGGCTTTGGGCCACAGCTTTTTTATGCTCTGTTTTATGTTGTTTTGGTCTATCAGCGAGTAAGAGCAACGCCTGCTGAAAAGAGAATGAAATAAAGCAGAAGAATAAGAATTAAAGAAATGATCTGCCAGATAAGTGTAGCAATAGCCCAGTTCTTTTTGGCAATCTTGTTTGGATTGTTGCTCACTGCACAGACAATGAGGTAGATAAGTCCGATTGTGGGGATTGCTGATACCAGCATTGTAAGGAACCACTCCAAGACACCTATTTCAGATGCGGGAGCAGAAACAGGGCCATAGCCATTGTTCTGGTATCCTGTGTTTGGATCAAATCCCTGGTAATTGCCGTTTGAATCGAAGTTCTGATTGGCGAAATTGTTATTAGCGTCCATGATTTTCCTCCATTTTTATTTATTTACATTCCGTTTTATTATTATATAAGATAGATTTATCTTTTCAAGGAATTCGGCCTGATTAACGCTATTAAATGCTCGTGCTGATGATTAACCATAAAGACCTTAAGATTTGTTTAAGATATCCTTAAGATTTAATGAATGCTATTTACATCGGTTCTGCATCGTGATATCTTAGCTTTTGTCAGATGACCGATGCGCTTTTGCGTCGGTACCTGCTCCGTTCGGAGCACTCCCTGCCACCATCATGTGGCAGCGACATTATTCCATACACTGGCTTGAGAAAACGTCTTTACGCATTATTTGGAAGTTGGCACGACCTTATTATGCGCTCCTTTAGGCAAAAATATAAACTCATATCTTTTCTGTTTTTAGCAGTATCTTTCTGTTCTTCGCTTTCTCAGGTCAGTGTCTTTTCAATTAATACCAAAACGTGCTAAGATTATTATTACAGTGAGTATTCTTAACAGATAGGAGAAAACATATGCGTAAAGTGCTTATTGCCGATGATACCGCTTTGATGAGACAGATGATCAGAGGTGCGCTTCCGACTGAGGAATACCAGATCGTTGGAGAGGCGACCTCAGGTGATAAGGCCGTGGAGCTCTACAAGGAGACCAAGCCTGATGTTATGATCTTGGATATCAATATGCCCAAGATGAACGGAATCGATGCACTTACTCAGATCATGGAGTATGATCCCTCCGCCAAGGTTATCATGTGCTCAGACCAGAAATACGAGTCCATGATCATGATGGCGCTTAAAAAGGGAGCCAAGGACTTTGTAATCAAGCCCTTTACATCCTATGATATTCTTTTGGCTGTTAAAAAGCTCTTTGACGACGGAGAATAATCTAGGAAAGTGAGTGCGACATGTTAAAGCAAATTTCTATCTACGCAGAGAACAAGAAGGGATGTTTTCAGCATATTACAGGCCTTCTAAATTACCATGGAATCAACATTCTTGGTTCTGTAACCAATGACTCGGCCGAGTACGGCATCATCCGCATGGTTGTTTCAGATCCGGATAAGTGCCTTCAGGTGCTCAGCAACAATGATTATCTTTGCAAGGCCACACCGGTACTTGCAATTGAGTGCCCCGATGAAGTCGGAGCTCTGGATGGCATTTTGAAGACCCTTTATTCCAGCAATATCAACGTTAATTACATCTACCTGTCCTTTAACCGTGAGTCCGGATTACCTATCATGGTAATGCACACCGACGATGTTAATCAGGTGGAGAACATTCTTATCAATCGTGGATATAACTGTCTTCAGGATTGAGAAATAAATGATGAAAATGAGAAATGGCGCTTCCCACGCGGGATGCGCCATTTATATATGCTCAATATATGTTATATAACAAATATATCTTTACTCATTTGGCCATGCGCCAATCTTGACGGTGTGGATAACCAGTCTTCGACCGCTTCCCGTCCTTCCGTTACAGGTTGAAAGAGTAAGGATTGACGGACGATTGGAGAAATCCAGATCTGTGGGGAAAGGATAAGCCGTGCGATTTCGGATATAGGTCAGGAAATCGTCGTATTGCTCATCAGTGGAAACTACGTCATAAGCGGGACTTCCCACAGTAGTGATGTAATAAGCAAATACCTCGTACTTGTAAACCACGTCCTCGGTATAGATATATACATAAGGATTCTTGGATATATCTTCATCACTGGACTGGACCAGACGTTTAAATTTACCGAACATGGATCCGTTTCTCATGTTATGACCGAAGATAATGTCATGCATACCGGTAAAATTCGGGCTACTGTAAATATCTGTAAAAAGACATCCCGAACTGTTATAGGTTCCGTCAAAGGTCTTTTTCAGGTATTCATCTATTTCTGTCTCCTGAACAACAGGGTAGCTGATGTCAAAATAAGGGAAATAAACCCAGCATACGAAGTCTTCATTTATGGATTTGAGCTGCGAATAGTTAACCTGGAGATGAGGATAGTCCTCTTCAGGCGTTGCTGCCTCAGTTCCGTCAGTCTTGGTCTGACTGTTCAGCAGCTGCTGATACTCCTTGTCGGCTATGGCATACTCCTGATTATCGTGATACAGCTCAATGGACTGCCAGATGATAAGGCCCACGCATATCAGTATTCCGATAAATTTAAGGACATTCAGGTAGGAAAAATTCTTGCTCTTGTCGTCGGTGTTTTTGCCGATATCGCTCATAGGAACCCTTTCATATTTGGTCTGACATGCATTAATTCTATCGTTTATTTGTTAATTGTTCAAGATGACATAAAAAAAGAAACTGTCGGGGTGTTTAACAGTTTCTTTTCCCTACAGAACGCTGTTCAAGGTAGAATTTATTGCACTATTGACCTTGGCGTTCATGTCGTCTGAAAGCTTGATGTGGAGCATATCGATGACTCTGTTGTCGATGGAGTATCCCAGGCGGCTTGCGTGCTCCCTAAGGTCGTTCTGTGATTGCAGGAAACTGTTTCCGCTCATGGTCTCCTTAACAGCCTTGGTGGCCATCAGAGAATCATATGCTTCTTCAAAGGCCTCTCCAAACTGCTTTTTGGTCTCCTCATCAAGTACGGGGACCGAAGGAGCCTTGTTTACGGCCTCCTGACTCAGGTAAGTACTGGTTATTCTGTTTGCACTGGCTAAGAAGTTAAAATCCATAAATACCTCTCAAATTTTTGTTCCGAAATAGTTATCGGCAATGTGACCGGATACTTTATAACCAATATATAAAATAATTGGGAAAAAAATTGAGGGACATGATACAATTTTTTTACAGAGTACTATTGTTGTTTTCGTGGTGAAAGCGAGGTAGTTATGGCATTTCTGGGCGCATTTATAGTTCCGCATCCTCCCATTATCCTGCCTGAGATCGGCAAGGATGAAGTCAGGAACATTGAGGCAACAACCAAGGCTTATGACAAGGTGGCAAAAGAGATAGCGGCTCTTGCCCCGGATACTGTGATAATATCCAGTCCCCACAGTATTCTTTATTCTGACTATTTTCATATTTCTCCGGGGAGTTCTGCCACCGGAGATATGAGGAGATTCGGCGTTCCGCAGCTTAACATGAAGGTGGATTATGACACTGAGCTTGTTACGGCGATCTGCAATCTTTCTGATGAGGATTTTGCCGGAACTCTTGGCGAACGAGACCCTTCATTGGATCATGGAACCTTTATTCCCCTATATTTTATAAGAAAATACTATACAGATTTTAAGGTTGTCAGAATCGGCCTCTCAGGCTATTCTCTGGCGGCTCATTATGAGATGGGGCAGATAATACGCAGAGCTGTTGAAAAAACCGGCAGAAGAGCCGTATATGTGGCCAGCGGAGACCTCTCCCATAAGATGAAAGCGGACGGACCTTACGGCTTTGCTCCTGAGGGCCCACGCTATGACGAGGAGGTCATGAAAGTCTGTGCAGAGGCTGATTTCGGAAAGCTATTCGATTTCAGCGACGATTTTTGCGATAAAGCAGCTGAATGCGGTCATCGTTCCTTTGTGATGATGGCCGGAGCTCTGGATGGTCTCTCGGTACAGGGAGAATTATTATCCCATGAAGCTCCCTTCGGAGTGGGATATGGAATATGCAGATATACCATCGGTGGTGAAGATATGAGCAGATGTTTTTTGGAAAAAAGGCGCAAAAACAGGCTTTCAGAGATAAATAACAGGTGTTGTGATACAGAACCCTATGTAAGACTTGCAAGATTTTCTCTGGAGAGCTTCATATCCTGCGGCAAAAGAATAACCAGAGAAGACCTTACGGGCGACAAATGGTCTGATATGCCCGGAGAGCTCTTTTCGCAGAAGGCGGGAGCATTTGTATCCATACATAAAGATGGTGCGCTTCGAGGCTGTATTGGAACGATTCTTCCTACCAGGAGCTGCGTTGCCGATGAAATAATGCACAATGCCATAAGCGCTGCCGTAAATGACCCGAGATTCCCGTCGATAACTGAGGATGAGCTTGATAAGCTGGATATCAGCGTTGACGTTCTTGGGGATCCTGAGCCCATCAGCGGACCGGAGGAGCTTGACGTTAAGAGATACGGAGTGATCGTGACAAGCGGTCGCAAGAGAGGATTGTTGCTGCCTGATCTTGATGGCGTTGATACAGTTGAAGAGCAGATTGATATTGCCTGCAGAAAAGCAGGTATCTACGATGACGAGACCTATAGTCTGGAGAGATTTGAGGTTATACGTCATCACTAAATGGTGATCCTATGGATAGAGCTGCGTGTAATGTTTGCCATAACAAGTGTAATCTTAAAGATGGGCAAAGAGGCCTGTGCATGGCCCGTGGCAACGTGGGCGGTGAGATAAAATGCCTCAATTACGGTGCGGTTACATCTATCGCCCTTGACCCGATAGAGAAGAAACCGCTAAATCTCTTTTGCCCCGGAAAAAAGATTGTCTCCGTGGGAAGCTACGGGTGTAATCTGCGCTGCCCATTCTGTCAGAATTATTCAATATCATATGATTTTAATGAGCAATATGATGGAGATTATCGTATAATTGAGCCTGATGTCCTTGCGGAGATAGCATCCGACTATACAGATAGAGGTAATATCGGTGTTGCCTTTACCTACAATGAGCCCCTGGTTGGCTATGAATTTGTACTGGATGCAGCCCAAGAGGCCCATTTGCGGAATTTAAAGACGGTTCTGGTATCCAATGGCTGTGCTTCTCTTGAAGTGTGCGAACAGGTGACTGAGCATATTGATGCCATGAATATCGATCTTAAGGGCTTTACGGACTCTTATTATGAGATGCTTGGCGGGAACAGGCAGATGGTCATGGATTTTATTGAGCTTGCTGCGAAAAAATGTCATCTGGAGCTCACTACTTTGATCGTACCGGGGTATAATGATACGGAGCAGGAGATTGAGGAGCTTGCCAAATGGGTTGCCGCTCTTAATGACGGAAAGGGAAGTCACGATATTGCCCTGCATATCAGCAGGTTTTTCCCGAGATATCATATGTCAGAGGGAGAGCCCACCGATGTGGCTTTGGTCTATCGTCTGGCGGAGGTGGCCGGAAGGCATCTTGATAATGTATTTACAGGTAATTGTTAGTTGAGGTTTATATGAGTTATATAAGTTATATATATGAGACACATCTTCATACACAGGAGGTCAGCGCCTGCGGACAGACACAGGCTATAGATTACATCGACCATATGAAGTCCCTGGGTTACAGCGGGATTGTTGTAACAGATCACTTCTTTACAGGAAACTGCGCTGTTCCCAAGACTCTGCCCTGGAATGAAAAAGTGGACAGATTCTGCAGAGGCTATGAGCTTGCCCACGAAGCGGCTATTGGCAAGGATTTTACAGTTTTGTTCGGACTTGAGTACAACTTTCAGGGTGATGAGTTCCTGATCTACGGCGTTGACAAGAAGTGGATCCTTGAGAATTCCGACATCGAAGGGTGCGACAGATATGAAGTATATAAGCGCGTTCACCAGGGGGATGGCATCATGATCCAGGCCCATCCTTACAGGGAGAGAGGATATTTATCAGCAATCCACCTTACTCCTGACGTATCTGACGGAGCAGAGGCCTATAACGCTTCCAATCCGGACTGGCAGAACGCCCTTGGATATCAATATGCCAAGGAGCATGGTCTTAAGATGACAGGCGGATCCGACATCCACTACACTTCTTTGGATGACCGCGGAGGATTGGCTTTTCCTGAGCCTGTCGGCACTATACAGGAATTTAAGACAGCATTTATGGAGGGCAAGGGCGTGCCTGTATTCAGGAAGAATGTCCATTCTTCTGATACCGGATTTGCTCCGATTGAGGAGAACAGCGACCTTACAACTGCGACCCAGCCCCCTACACTTGAAGTTTTCTGGCACTGATTTTGTGCCTATCGGAGGAATCGTAACATGGGAATTGAGATTGAAAGGAAATTTACGGTTAAAAAGCTTCCTGATAATCTTGAGAAGCTGCCTTTTCGCCTGATAGAACAGGCTTATTTGAATGTCAGTCCCGCCATCAGAGTCAGGCAGGAGGATGATCACTTCTATATGACCTATAAGGGCGCCCGTTCTCAGGTTCAGGGTGAAATAGGCCAGGTGGAGTACAACATGCCTCTTGACCGGACATCCTATGAGCATATGCGTGCCAAGGCAGACGGGAACATCCTCCGGAAAAAGAGATACCTCGTTCCTGTAAATCCCGGCGCATATGACGAGGATTACCTTGCCGGCAGACCTGAATTGGCTGAGCTTATTAAAAACGGCAAAATGGCCATAGAATTGGACGTATTTGATGAACCCTTTAAAGGCGTGATGATTGCAGAGCTGGAATTCCCCGATGAAGAGGCTGCGAGATGCTACCATATGGCAGACTGGTTCCTTGAGGATGTGACAGGAAAGCCTGAGTACAGCAACGCTTATATGAGCAGCCAAAAGCTCTGATTTTGGGGCTTGAAATAAAATTGCAGAAACTGGAAGATAGGTGTATGATACTCGCTGTTGTGGATATTTTTCAACAGCGAGTTTTATTTTACTATTTTTTTAAGCAATAAGTATTGTGTTTTAGGCGCTAAGCGCCTAGGAAAGTGAGGATGGTATGGCACCTATTTTATTGTTGTTCGCATTGATTGCGCTTATCGTGTTGATCATTGTTGCGGGATATGTGAAGGCACCTCCGGATAAAGCATTTATCATTTCCGGTATCAGAAAGAATCCCAGAATTCTGATAGGACGTGCCGGGGTTAAGATTCCCTTCTTTGAAAGGGTCGACAAATTGTATCTTGGACAGATGACTGTTGATATCAAGACTGAGCAGTCTGTTCCCACAAATGACTTCATCAATGTAAATGTTGATGCTGTTGCTAAGGTGAGGATCGGTACCGACACTGAATCAATTCAGCTTGCAGCCAAGAACTTCCTTAACAAGGCTCCTGAGCAGATCACCATGGATCTTCAGGATTCCCTTCAGGGTAACATGCGTGAGATCATCGGTACACTTGCTCTTAAGACTATTAACACCGACAGAGACAGCTTCTCCGATCAGGTTATGGAAAAGGCTTCCAAGGACATGAATAAGCTCGGTATCGAGATCTTGTCCTGTAATATCCAGAACGTAACCGATGAAAATGGCCTTATTAGTGACCTTGGTATGGATAATACAGCTAAGATCAAAAAAGATGCCGCAATTGCCAAGGCACAGGCCGACAGGGACGTTGCCATTGCCCAGGCTGAAGCTGATAAGGCTGCCAATGATGCCAGAGTATTGGCTCAGACAGAGATCGCCGAAAAGAACAACGCACTGGCTATTAAGCAGGCAGAACTTAAGAGAGAGGCTGATACTGCTGGAGCTAT
>JAEEGI010009307.1_pt1 | contig 21554 bp, 15 predicted proteins | sample 8958751 | NCBI WGS metagenome assembly JAEEGI01 (sample SAMN16246545, study PRJNA631951) | gut metagenome | biome: gut microbiome; feature: rumen; material: KS-attached | host: Bos | place: Iran: Karaj | collected 2018-10 | reverse complement strand
CCTATTCCTATGATGTCATCTTCCCTTACTCAACCTCCTATCATAACAGTAGGGCAGCCCACTACCGCCATTGCTCCGCATCCGCAGGGATCCGTTATGCGCAATGCCGGCTTCCCTCCAATCAGGACAGTCGCACTGCCCAGAATGAAAGGCGAAGATGGGATGTGTCCCGGTTGGATGGGACAGGTGTGCATATCACCGAGAACCGCCGCAGGCATACCGCCAATAAGAACGGTAGGGACTCCCGGCCCCGTAACTACACCTCCGTGATTTGTAGGATCGCCTACTCTTGCCGCTGCTGCCATTGTGTTCTTAATTTATCTGTACCACAGCACCCTTGACCACTGTATTGCCTCCGCTGGATATCTCAGAGGAAGCGCTACCCTTGGCCACGAGCTGCGCGTTTGCTTTCAAATTGATGTTGACGCCTTCTACATTGACGTCTCCCTGCGCCTTTATGGAAATGTCCTTGGCGCTTTCCAGACTTATTCCATTCTGGTCAAGGGTAACCTTGTTCCCGTTCTGGTCTTCAAGGATGATCCCTTTGCTGTCATCGCTGACCTTTACGGAATTGCCTCCCGGTGTCTCTATGGTCACCGTTTTGCCTTCGTCGTCAAACTCCAGTTTCAGGCCTTCGCGTGAGACAATTCCTTTTATGTTGTTGTCGTCGTTCTTCTCTATGGGAGAAGCTTTTCCATTGCTGTGAAGCATTCCCAGCACAACTCCTTCCGAGGGGTTGCCGCCAAGGAAGCCCACTACCACTTCATCGCCTATTTCAGGCATAAATTCAAAGCCGCGGCCGTCTCCGGCGTCAGGCTGCGCCACCCTTGCCCATATTGATGCGTCTTCCGTCCCCATCAGCTTTATGCGGATGCGCTCTTCTGACTGGGGGTCGCCGGCCAGCGCGTCCACGACGGCAATCTGGAGGCCCTGCACCGCAGGCAGGATGCCGTCAGCGGCAGGGGAGTCTATGTTGGAGAACCTCTCGTGGAAAGGTTCCTGGCCCAGTCCCAGCCCAAATGTAGTCTCCCATCCGGATGTGGAGTATTCCTGAAGGACGGAAGAAACAAGGGCGGTGCCTCCAAACGGCTTGCTGACAGCTTCCAGCGCAACGTTGTCAAGAGGGAAGACCGAAGCGTATCCAACCGCAGTCATTTTTCCGGTCATCCTGGAAAGGTCGTTGCGCATAGCCTGCGCCTTGCCAACCATTTCCATCGCATCAGGAGCGGTCTGGCCGCTCATAAGGTGGATCTTCAGGGTGTCATTGCCAACATTTGAAGCCATTGAAGGATTGTCCACGATGCCCAGCTTGTAGTCGTCCGCGCCGGTATCGGCTTCGGCGCTGTCAGCCTCCTGGGAGGAGTAGTTCCACGCCTCAGTGGCAATCTTCGCAAAACGGTCCTTTCCGTTGGTCTCCATCTGGAAACGGATCAGGGAGAGGCCGTTGGTGACTGTCAGGGCGGGCTCGGCGCCGGGATCCGGCTTCATTGCGCGGATGCCGTCTGGCACCGTGCACAGAAGCAGGCCGGAGGCTTCGGCGCGCATATTCACAAAATCCCAGTCAGTGCAATTGTACTGGAGGAGCTTTTCGTGCGAGACGGGGGTGCTGTCAGTCTGGACATCCAGGCCGTATTCGCCGCATACCTGGCCTATGGCGTCTGCGTCGCTTATTTCCTCAAAGCATCGGAAATGGCGCTCCAAGGTCATCTTGTACGCATCGTGCCTTGCTGTAACCACGAACATTGCTCCGTCCTTGGACAGGTTAAGGGCGCGGTTGGTTACGGTACCCTTGAAGATACATTCCGGTTCATCGCTGTCACGGCCAATGCGCACTTCCAGTGAGCTGCCTTCTGAAAATGCTTCAGACTCAGCTACTTCAAACTCCTGGGAATGGTCCTGGAAAGTGACAACGGCAGTAGAGATCCTGCCTATGGAACACAGGGTCTCAACTGATACAAGCCTGGCGATACAGTCAACCTCGGCGCCGTCGTTAAGCACCTTGATTACTGTAACACCGTCTATCTTGTAAGAACCGTCTTGCATTTAAATCATCAGTCACAAAGTTGTCTGCAGTTCATCAGGGAAGAGGATCCGTTCTTCTTTGCCTCATTGACTGTCTCTTCGTAAGAATCGCCAGGATCGATGCTTGCTTTTGGATCCGCTCCATCGGGAATATCCGGGCCGCTCTTAGTAGCTTCCTTTGCCTTCTTTGGCGGCGGATCCGGCTTGTCCTTGTCAACGGAGATGAACGTACAGCTGGCTTTAATCCTTAAAGGAGAACCGTTGCGGCCGAACATTGTATACTTTGCAGTAAGGCTGGACAATTTGCAATAGAACGTATCGCCACAATAGTTCAGCTCAACAAAGTTGGCCTCTTTCTTGACGGCCTTGAGCGTCTTCTTGGCATAGACGGTACTGAGGAATTTCTGGAAATATTCATCTGCCTTGCCTATTGAAGAGGCGCCCAGGGCTCCGGTTCCGTCAAAGATCAGGTCAAAGGAATAATTCTCCGAATCAAAGCCGGCACCTTCTCCTGAACTGCTCTCGGAACGGATTTTCTTGTTTTCTACAGTCTTTGTAGAAAAAGACCTTGTAAGGGAATCCGGGTTGACCTGCACAGTGAAAGCAAGCTGCTCGTGGGTTGATTCATCCTCTATCGGTTTTTTGAAATGAACGTCGTGGAATGCCTTGAAGTTCATCTTTTGAGCGTAATCAACCTTGCCCGTAGCCTTGATGGTTCTCTCTTTATTTACTGGAACATCAGTCATCTTTCATTCTCCTTGGCGTGATCTTGTTCATAAAAGCGGTTGGCCAGGCTTGACTGTTCATAAGGTTCCCGGCTCTCTTTGGGACTGTCTTGCTGCAAGGCAATACGGTCTTCCTGAGACCCGGTAACTTCTGCCCGGATTATTATTTCACGAATCCTTAAACTCATAAAGTCTAGCCTGGTTTAACTTCCACAATTGACTGGCAGGTCAGTTCAAGGGTCTCTATGACCATCTCGCTCTTGCTGGCGCTGAAATCGCTTACGGAAAGCTTGACGGCATAGGCGTTCATTACATTCCAGACCTTCAACTGCTGCTGGGATGCGTCTTCTAGAGAAATCACCAGGGTCAAGGGACGTATCTGGAATTTCTCCACGCAGTCCCTGGCCCATTCAATCACATTTGGCGACGCTGGATTAAGAGCCCGTTTCAATACCACGTTCTTTGGCTTGCCCTGTTTGGGGAGGCGGTAAGCATAGGTGTTACCGCCTCCTTCAAACACTTCCTCGGTCTGCAGCTCAACTGACAACCCTGACACCTCGCTGAATCCCAGGCGGTCCGGAACAAAATCGTCCGAGATGAAGAATACCTGGAAAAAGAAGGAAGGGATCAGCTTGCTGTAACTTTCCGCCTCTCTAGCGATTGGTGGTTTCTCAGATTTTTCCATTAATGCCTTTCAACAGTAAAGCTTTCGTATGCAAGTTCAAGGGACTCAATCAGGACTTCTCCTTTTGCCGCGTTAAGCGCGCCTGCGTCATATTTGACAGGGAACGCGTTCTTGAGGCTCCAGGTGATGACTTCCTCCTGATTCTCATCAAGAAGCATAATGGTGATGTCGCGCCTTTTGACGGTATTGTTCTTGATATCCTTGAACCACTCAAAGAAGCCGTTGTCTGCTGCCATCGAGCCTCTCTTGAGAGTAACATTGCTGTATTTCTTGAGTCCTGGCATCTTGAGGGTTGTATACTCAGGGTCTGAGCCCTCGCGATATTCAATGACGGCGGCTGTCACATTAAGGCCGGATACTTCGGAGAAGCTTATGTTTTCTTCATCGTCCGGGTTCCAGCGGACTGAGAAGTGAAAACCGGTAAGTGGATAATTGCTTGCCATGATATTACTGTATTAATTATTATTCTTGAACTTTATGTGAGAACTCCAGGACGATGAATTCTGCAGGACGTACGGCTGCAAGGCCTATCCTGACAATGAGATAGCCATTGTAGATGTCCTCGGCAGTCATTGTGATGTCTTTTCCTACCTCCACGAAGTAAGCCTCTTCCGGTGTGGCACCGGCAAGGGCACCGTCACGCCAGAGAGTGTTCAGGAAGTTGCTGATCTGACACTTGATCTTTGTCCAGGTGTTGGAGTCATTAGGCTGGAACACTGCCCAGTATGTTGAAAGCTTGACGCTCTGCTCTACATAATTGAAGAGCCTCCTTACGGGTACGTATCTCCACTCATTGCTACCGGCATTGAGGGTGCGGCTGCCCCAAACTAGATAGCCTTTTCCCTTGAAATAGCGGATGGCATTGATTGACTTGGATGTGCTTGGATCCACATTCATCTTATCCTGCTGATTGTCAGTAAGGAGCTGGCTTAAGCCTTTGATAGAGGCTACGCCAACATTGGCAGGTGCCTGCCAAACGCCTACGCGCCTGTCTGTTGCGGCAAAAATACCGGCCATGGCTCCACTAGGAGGGATGATGCAGGCTTCTTCCTGAAGGGCTGCAAGGGTCTTGGCGTAACCGGGTACTCTTGGGATGATGGATGTAATCTTCAACTCTTTTTCGTAGTCTCGCTCCGGAGCGGCCTCCTTTTTAGGCTCTTCTACAGCATCAGTTTCTTCTACAGCGTCTTCAACAGCATCAGCATTTTCTTCTTCATCAGTATCAGCATCTTCTACAGCATCGTCCTCAGGAAGCATATGTTGAGAGTTCAACACAGGAATAACAGGCTGAGGATCCTCTTCATTTGGATCTGCAGGCTCTTCTGGCTCTTTAGGCTCTACAACCTCTTCGGCAGGTGTGATGAGGGCCATCGCCTCTTCCCATATTTTGAGCTCTTCCGGATCTGTCGGCTGCTCTACCGCCTTCATTACTTCCTCGAAAGGAATGTCCTTGACATAGGATGTCTTAAGGTATGGATAATAAGCGGCGCCATAGCTGAGAACTTCCGGGGCACAGCTGACACCATCCCGGAATTCTTGCATAGCCTTTGTGAGATCATCCAGACGTTTCAAATCGAGGATTGCGAAACGGCTCTTGAGCCTTTCACAATTGTTCAGCGCGTATTGCTGAACTTCCTGGAGTTCTTCTTGTTTTAGCAGCATGGCTGCATCCGGGAACAGGAGGATGGTGACATCCGGACGCTCATCGAGTTTGTCGATGGCATCCTTGTAGTTAGCTGCTGTTGGATTTGAGTTGTAATCGCCAATTGAGATTACATAGCAGTCTGCACCGCCATTGTCATAGAAGAGACGCATACTGTCAAACAGGGCGTATTGCTGGCCGGACACATGTTTGTCTTCATCGACGGTAAGGGCGGGACCCTTTCCAAAGACGTTCTGGTAGTCCAGCAGGCTGGAGATGGCCACCGGTTCCAGTTTACCTGAACTGAAACCTTTCTCCGTAACTCCGATAAATGCGGGAATGGCCGTTTCGACGCCGGCCACCGAAGGAGAGAGCGTGGATTTTTCTTCCACATAAACTCCAGGGGTTTTGTACTGTGCCATAGGAATAGTAAATTAAAAGTTATTGCTTTGTTAATGTTTGTTCTTTTTTATCTCCTCCTCTTTCATAAAGTCTTCCAGGTCATCTGTTTGCTTTATTTGTGGAGGAAGCTTGTGAGGACCAAGGTCCTTGTCTTTCATACGACCTCTTTCAACCTCGACAATCTTGACGATTTCTGCGGTGTCTTGTTCGATCTCTCCAGGTACCGTGAGCATACGGAGCTTATACGCTACGGATGGCATAAGTTTGCCGTGCAGGGTCTGCCACATACTGAACTGCTGCTCGAGCGGCAGATTGAGAATGGAAATGTTAAGACTCTGCAATGCTTTGAAATCAGCTTTCATACCTTTTGGCTTAGGCACGGTCTGAATTGAATTCATTGCAGATATGACCTTTGATATATGGCCCAATGCGGTCTCATATTCTTTTGCTCGGGCGGAGATGAGAATCTCCAGATTGATGTCCACGTCAGGAGACTTCTTGTTGGTGACCATCCTTCTGGGATTGCCTTTGTCATCCATTACACTGATATAGCGGGATGTTACTGCCGGCTTCCTGCTTGTCTCTTCTTCTATGCGCAGGAGGGTTATGGTAATGAGCATATTGGATTCCTGCGCCTCTTCCTGATCCGGGACAGGGCGCAGCTTGACCGTGCATTCTTTGTCCAAAGAACACTCCAGATAATCCTTTACCAATAACAAAGTCTCCTTGATCATATTCCGGAATTGCTGTCTGCGTATTTCTTTATCTCAGCTTCTTTGCGCTTTACTTGTATCTGTGCCGCAAGCAAAAGGGCCTTTAGGCTCTCCAGCGAGGACTGGGCTTCCTTATAGTCCATTTCCAACTTGGCCAGTTTCTCTTCCGCTTCGGCGAGCTTTGTCCTTGCTTTCTGAAGGGCTTCCGCTTTCTTGTCCGCATTCTTGCCCTTTGAGACGGTCAGGTCATAATCATCCTGTTTTGTAGAAACAGTATCACGCGCCTTCTTGACCTTGCCGCATTGATTTTCCTTTTCAGACGGGTAATTGTCAACGGTCTGGGTTGCGGCCTTCAAATTCTTTTCCGCCTGTTTCTGCTGTGCGTTATAAAACGCGAGTTCCGTGTCACGGAACCAGTCACGGTCTCGCACCCAGGCGTGAAGCCATATCTTGGCTATACTCTCTACGGCGTCACCCAGGATTACTTTACTGTACTCCAGGAAATGATCCTTGTATGCATCGGAGTCCATATAGAGATTCTTTGAAATCTCATCGGGCACGTGGTCTGCGGGGACAAGCCTGTAGGACATAAGATAGGAATACTGTGAGATGCCGCTCATATAGTCCCAGGTGTTGTTGCAACCGGTTCCCCAACTCCAGACGAACTCTCTTGAAACAAGTTCCTCCTCTACGTATTTCATAAGATCCGTCATCTCAGCCTGTTTCAGCGGATAACCTTCCGGATCATAGAAGAAGCGCTCGTTGTCTTCGTCAATGAGGTACGAGGACCTGACCTGATCGTCCCATTGCTCTTCTATGAAACCGTGAACCTCGTTCTTGTTATAGAATGAGCGGGCGTCACAGTGAAGCGGCATATGGCAGTCCGCTATGTAATGGGACAATATGAAGAAGCGCATTGCAATGTGGTTGTTGGACGGCACTATTGGGGAGCCTTCGTTCTCCATTGTCAATATCTTGAAAGAGTCGATGAGGCTTTCCGTAAAGGCCTCGCACCGGTCGCAGATATTGTGGCGCTTTTCCAATGTGTACGGCTTGCCATACATATCGGAATCCAAACCATATTTATATAGTTGCAATGTTGGAGGCATAACCCTGAAAGAACCTGACGTTCCGCTGGTGTCCGGTTTGTACTTGACGATATGGCTTGTGGACATATCCTTGAAGACGGAGTCAGGGTACCAAGCACATGAAAGGACGAAATCCCGGTAATTCTTAAACCAGGAGATGAGAGCTTTGGCATCATCCTGCTGCCTTACAGGAATTTTAGCCTTCTCTATGCGTTTCATGGCCATAAGGGCCAGCCAGGCGTGGGTATATTTTTTCATTAGGTTCGGTTTCTTGGTAAATATATCTCTTTTTGCATATATTTCCAAGGCCTTTGAAAAAAAATTCAAAAAGAAAATCGGCAGGATTTGCAGAGCAAGTCCCGCCGATTGTCAAGGATTATTCTGGGTTCAGGCTAATAATTGGCCACTTTCTTGATGGTCAGAGGTATCATTGAATTGTCCGTAACGGCCATAAATTCAATTGCGCCTGCGCCCTTGACATACAGTCCTACAGGTGAACCTGTGTGACCGCCGTGTGTCCAGATATATCCGGCCTGTCTGTCGGCATAGACAATTGCGTCGGATACAATCCTGTTGCTGACCGAGTACAGGGCTTCTACCATCTCTGTCTGGTTGAGGACGAATGCCCTGTGATAAAGATCCCTGAAATGGGCTTCCTGGGCCTCGGAAACTTCAATGGTGCTCCAGAGTCCAAGGTGCTCGCTGAGGAAGGCCTGCATTTCCTGGTATGTAGGAATCCTGCGGTTGGGGAGGGGATTCCTGTCCGGACCTACGCCTGCGAATTCACGGAAAAGCTTGTTGATCTCGCCTTCGCTCTTCTTGTGTCCGTAGAGGAGTTCAGGGTGCATTATATAGTTGTCTCCAAGCTGGAGGCCTCCGGTCTCGTGGTCTGCTGTGATGAGGATGAGGGTCTCGTCCGGATGCTTCTTGTAAAAGTCCAGCACCACGTCGATAGCTTTGGCAAAGTCGTTGACTTCCTTGATGTTGCAGATGGCATCGTTGTTATGTCCGGCGCCGTCTATCTCGCCGCACTCCACCATATAGAAGAAGCCTTTCTTGCCATAGTTTCCGTAGAGGTAGTCGATTCCGGCGGCAACAAAGTCAGAGAGCGTGGTTTCTCCGGGTTGCTGGTCCATTGCAAAGTTGACGTCTGTAGATGAGTAATTGGTATCGACACAGATTACACGTCCCTTCTGAGAAGAAAGGTTCTTGAATTGGTCGCGGCCGTAAAGGACGGTGATTCCGGCATCCTTGGCCTTGTCTTCGAAGTACTTTGAATCGTGTCCGGTATTCCTTTCAACGATGAATCCGCCACCGGCGGCAAAGTCTATGAAGTCTGACTCTATGAGCTGGTTTGCAATCTTCTCATACTCGTTGCGGTTGTCTGCGTGGCCGTAGAAGGCTGCGGGGGTTGCGTGGTTTACGCCTACGGTAGTGGCGACACCTGCGCCAAATCCCTTCTTGTGAGCCCATACGCAAAGGCTGGTAACAGGATTGTGGTCAGGGTCAAGTCCAATTGCACCGTTGTAAGTCTTGACTCCTGTAGCAAGGGCGGTTCCGCTGGCCGCGGAGTCGGTTACAAGCGATGAGGAAGAGAATGTGGTGACCATAGTGCGGACCGGGAACTGGGTGAAGTTGATGAACTTGGGACCGTCTCCGGTTACCTGGTTGTAATTTTGCGCCCCGTAAACCTGATTGATGCCCATACCGTCTCCAATCATAAAGAATACGTACTTGGGACCGGATTTCTTACGTGCGTCCGCTGAAAAGATCAGTACGGAAGAAAGGACTGAGACCAAAGCCAGTCTTAGGAAAATGTGGATTCTATTCATTTGATAGTGATTATTCGATATGAAACAAATATATAAAATATTTTCAATACTTAGGGATAGTACATATTTTTCGTATATTAGCAAATGTGAAATTGCCTGGTAGATTAACTCTTTCTCTACTGATTTCCCTGGCCTGTTTCTTTCCTCTTGACGCGCAGGAAACTGGATACGGACAGGGTCAGGCTTTCCTTGAAAAAGCTGGTCCTGCCGCCGCATTCTTCCGCGGCCGCCAGGCTGTCCGCTATAATATAGCTTATGAGGGTACTTATTTCTGGTATTCTCCGGACTTTGCATCTGGAAGCGTGATATGGGATGGCAAGCAGTATGACGGCCTGATGCTCAACATAGATGCAGTGGCGCAGGAAGCGCAGGTGAATCCGCCGGGAACAGCCACAACAGTTGTTATGGACCGTAACCACATAGACTGGCTGGAGATTGACGGTATCCGTTACGTAAACCTCTTGAAAAAAGGCTATAAGGTTAACGAAGGCTTTTACGAGGTGCTTGAACAGGGCCCGGAAGGAACTGTCTACAGACAGTTGGTAAAGAACGTTGTGGTGGACCTGTCAGATGCGGAGAAGAAGCGCCAGGCAGCATACTATTTCAACAACACCGAAACATACTATCTGGAGCGTGGCGGCTCACTTCAGGAGCTGAGGCGAAGGAAGGCCCTGCGGTTGCTCAGCAATCCGCGTGGCCGCAGCATCGCCTCCGCCGTGAAGCCAAGGACAAAAGCGCTGCAGCTTGAAGTCCCGCATCAGCCGGACCTCCTGCTGCCGCCGGGCCTCCCCGCACAGGCTCTCCAATCACCGCCTTCCGGCACTGGCCTGACTGTAGACGGCAAGGAAATCTACGCCACGCTTCCCCCTGACTATTTCTCATCGGGCCAGAAGGAAGAAGATGACGAGCTGCTGCGTCTGCTCAACGCAGGCAACGAGATGGTCACCTTTGCAAACAAGGTTTACGAGGTGGGCCAGGCCGAAAACGCCCGCGGAGACAGGGCCGTGGTTCATGGAACCGTGCGTGACGTGCTTTCCGGCGAGCCACTGGCGGGCGTAGTGGTTTCAGGAGGAAAAGGCGGGACATACGCCCTTACAGACAACGACGGCAACTTCCGCCTTTCGCTCCCGCTAGGGGACAATTCGCTGGATTTCAGTGGGTTCTCTCTGGAAGACCTGCACCTGAGCGTACACGTAAACAGCGATGGCGGCCTTGACGTGGTTATGAAAGAAAAGGTCACTTCCCTAAGGGAGGTGATAGTGTCGGCTGAGAGTATGGTCAACCACCGCGATTCCAGGATGGGAATTGAGCGCGTAAGGATCAACACAATTTCAAAGATCCCTTCGGCCTTCGGCGAAGCGGATGTCCTCAAGGTGGTGCTCACGCTCCCCGGAGTGAAGAGCGTGGGAGAGGCGTCCAGCGGATTCAACGTCAGGGGCGGCTCGGCAGACCAGAACCTGGTACTTTTCAATGACGGTACAATATATAATCCGAGCCACTTCTTCGGTCTGTTTTCCGCTTTCAATACAGATGTCATCAATGACATCGAACTCTACAAGAGTTCAATTCCCGCGGAATTCGGCGGACGTATATCCTCTGTGCTTGACGTACGCGGCAGGGAAGGCAACTCCAAGAAGATACAGGGCTCGCTGGGCCTGGGCCTGCTTACAAGCCGTTTCCACGTGGAAGGTCCTATACAGGAAGACCGCACCACCTTCATAGTGGGAGGCCGTACCACATATTCCAACTGGATCTTCAACCTGCTGCCTCCAAACACCAGCTACTCCGGAGGAAAGGCCTCTTTCAGCGACCTTAACGCGTCCGTCACGCACCGTGTGGATGACAGGAACACCGTTCAACTGTACGGATACTGGTCAAGGGATGGTTTTACATTTGACGGGGATACCACTTTCCGGTATTCCAACCTGAACGTTGCCGCCAAATGGCGCCGGACAATGTCGGCAGGGACGGGAATGACGTTGGTTGCCGGTTATGACCGATATGCCAATACCGTAGATGACAACTTCAACACTGTTTCCGCCTTCAAGTTCACCACGGGAGTTTCCCAGGGTTATGTAAAGGTTGGATTCCAGACAGTCATAAACGACTGGCACACTCTTTCATACGGCGCTCAGACAATCCTTTATGACCTCAATCCCGGGCATATGGGCCCGCTCACGGACTCCTCGCTTGTGGAAAACAAGCTGCTGCCCAGGGACCGTGCCCTTGAATCTGCCTTGTATTTGAGCGACAACTGGAAACCCGGAGACAAGCTTTCAATGGACCTGGGAGTCCGCTTGACAGCCTTCAACGCCTTCTCACCGAACAAGTTCTACGGAGCTCCGGAACTCCGGGCTTCTGTCAAGTATTCCATACTGGACCAGCTTACCGTCAAAGCAGGCTTCAACAGTATGAGCCAGTACATACACCTCATATCCAACACTTCCTCCATATCTCCTATGGATGCGTGGCATCTGGCCAGCGCGGCACTCAAGCCCCAGAAGGGCTGGCAGGCCGCCGCAGGCCTTTACTGGACAGTGTATGACAACAGCATCGACCTGTCCCTGGAAACCTATTACAAACGCGTCTCCCACAGCCTGGACTACAAATCCGGAGCGGTTCTCATAATGAACGAGCACCTTGCCGACGACCTTGTAGAGACGTTCGGCAAGGCCTATGGAGTTGAGTTTATGATAAAGAAAAGCGTGGGCAAACTGAGCGGATGGCTGGGCTATACTTATTCCCGTTCGCTCCTGCGTGAAATGCAGGACAGGGGAGTGGAAACCATCAACGGCGGCAAATGGTACAACGCCCCTCACGACAAGCCGCACGATTTCAAGCTTGTGGGCAACTACAAGTTCACCCACAGGTATTCCCTGTCCGTCAACGTTGACTATTCTACAGGACGGCCCGTAACCATTCCGGTAGCCGTATACAGATATGGCGGAGGATACCGCCTGGCCTATTCTACCAGGAATGGCTATCGCATTCCGGATTATTTCAGGATGGATGTGGCGGTAAACATAGATCCGGGGCACTATCTGCTCAAACTTACCCATATGTCAATGACCATAGGCGTCTACAACGTCACAGGCCGCAAGAATCCATACTCTGTATTCTATAATACCCGTGGAGGCACATCCATAGATGGATATATGGTGTCCGTCTTTGCCACGCCTGTCCCTTACATCAACCTTAACCTCAAGTTCGGATGATAAAGAAGTTGCTCATAACTGCCTTGACACTGACGGCTGTCTCGTGCATCTACCCGTTCACTCCGGACCCGGAGGACGGGTCGGGGGCCCTTGTCATAGAGGGCGACATCCTCATAGGAAAGGAAAGTGTAATAACGATCAGCCGTACGGTCTCTATTTCCAATGCGAACGCTTTGTTGGTTCCGCCATCCGGAAAGGTATGGGTGGAGAATGACGCCGGCGCCGTTTTCAACGGGGTCGAGGATCCCAAGACCCCCGGCAAGTATACCGTGGATACCCGGAATGCCGACACCTCTCCCAACTACTGCCTTCATTTCCTGGATCAGGATTCCGGGAAAGAATACGTGTCGGCCTGGGAGCGTGTATGTTCCGCTCCGGTTATTGACTCCCTGTCCTATAACCTCGATTATGACAGGTCAAAGCTCAACATTGCCTTGAGCATGCACGCCCTCAAGGAGAGTTACTTCAAGTGGAGCTATGAGGAGGATTGGGAATACCATTCCCTCTATTACTCTCAGATCAAGTTCATTCCCATCTACGATTATGTTCACGGCATACGCACTATAGTTGACGGGAGAATAGAGAAAAGGGATTATTATGACAACATCTATGCTTGTTACAAGCACGGTGAATCCACCCAGATAATGACTTTCTCCACAGAGAACCAGACGGACGACAGGTTCGTGGACCTGGAATTCCTTCCCATTCCCAGGGATGACTTCCGGATTTCTTACCTGTACAAAATCACCGTTGACCTTGAACCGCTCACAAAGGATGCCTACCTTTACTGGGAGAACATCAAGGGCAACTCAGAATACAACGGCAACCTGTTCGCCCCTAACCCCAGCGAACTTGTGGGCAACATCCGCTGCCTGCAGGAACCGGACGAGATGGTGATGGGTTATGTGAACGTTGCCCAAATAGCCCGCAAGGACTTGGTTGTCAGACATTCGGAGGCCAATTTCTATATGAGTTCCGAACCCGTTTCGGAAACAGCGTCCGTGTTGCTGGACAAGAGCCAATACGTTACCTACTTTGTCAAGGAAGAATACCTTCCTTACAACTATTATTTGTTCCCCGGCAATGTCAACGAGACCTATTGGGCTCCCGCCCGATGCGTTGACTGCAAGCTACGTGGAGGAACCTATGAGAGGCCGGAAGGCTGGCCGCCGACAGAAGATTGAGTTATGAGAAAGAACGTTTTGGGCATATTTTTCATCCTGTTCGCCGCCGCCTTCACGGTGGAAGCGCAGGTGCGCCTGTCGGAGCGTGTGTACGTGTCCACGGACCGGGATGTTTACGTGGCTGGTGACGAGATGTTCGTTTCAGTCTTCTGCCTGGATGTGTCACGCGGAGGCCTGTCCAACGTCAGCCGCACCGCCTATCTGGAACTGGTTTCAGCAGACGGCCCGGTCCAGACGGCAAAAGTTGCTTTAGACAGAGGCCGCGGCGGCGGAGTCATCTCCCTTCAGAATACGATTCCTACGGGAGAATACCGCCTTGTGGCCTATACTGCACAGTGCTTCAACGAGGAAGGATACAATTTCCTGGAAGGAGCTCGCACCCTGTCCATAATCAATCCTTTCACAACGGCGCGCGCCTCTTCTGGCGTTGAAATCCTTTCACCGGAGGAATACCTTCAACTTGAGAACGGCAACGTCCGCCCGGCAGCGGGAGGCATCAGCCTTGACACTGACGGCCCCGTGACAATCACGAACAATTCCGGCAGCGCCGTGACACTGAGCCTTTCTGTTTTCAATGACGATGGCATCCCTGCGCCGCGTACCGTGAACCCGGTATCCTTCGCCGCCAACGCTTCTCAGGGACGCGTATTTACGGATAGGAGAACGGTAGATTTTGAAGGTGAAATTATACGCACCAAACTGGTGGGTACCGCACAGGATATTGCTGCCGCCGCCGGCAGCCTTGCGTACCTATGCGTTCCCGGTCGGACCGGGGATATCTATCCGGCATTGCTGGAAGAGGACGGAACGGCTACATTCTATACAAAGAACATCTACGGACAGACAAATCTGGTCCTTGACCCCGGAACGGGCTCTGGAACCGTCCACTTGGAGGTGATACCTCCTTTTGCCCAGGTTCAGGATCCGGACATCCCGGCTCTTCCCCTTAGCTATGCGCTTCAGGACAGGATACTGCAAAGAAGTATGGCTATGCAGGTGCTTCGCGCAGCCCACGCGGATTCTCTCTATACAGTCCTGCCAATACCTGATGACACCCAATTCTTTGCTGATTCAGTTGTTTACTATCTTGACAATTATACCCGATTCCCCCTGATGGAAGAGCTGTTTGTGGAGTATATCAAGGAAGTAGGCTATCACCGGAGCTCAAACGGAAGGGAACTGCACGTTGCCCTTAAGGACGACTTCCGCACGGTGCCTGTTGCCCAACTGGCCTGCCTGGTCCTTCTTGACGGAGTACCGGTTCCTGACCATAACCGTATTTTTGAATATGACCCTCTCCTGGTGGAAAAGATCGTTATCTACCCAAACACCTATTCCATAGGGAACCGCACGTATCCCGGAGTAGTAAACTTTGTCACCTATAGGCGTGACCTGCCGTCTTATCCTTTCGGCGATAATGTCAGGGTTGTGGATTATCAGGGTGTAAGTTATCCTATAGTCAGTTGGCTCCCGGATACATCCGGAGAGGTGCCGGACCTGCGGCAGACCATTTTATGGCATCCGCTTATAGAACTTGCACCGGGAGAAAGCCGGACATTTGAATATGTCCTTCCTTCATACCAGGGCAGATTCAAGGTTGTTGTGGAAGGTTTCGACCTGTCAGGGACCCCACAATGCGCAAGCGGCGTACTGACCACAAAGTGATTATAATTTAATATTAACGATATGAAATTCATTCTGTTTCTAATCCTGGCCTTGGCTCCCCGTTTTGATGGGGATACTTACAAGGTAAAGTCCCCCGACCGCAAGACAGTTTTTACGGTGGGCGTAGATGCCGATGGAAAACTCCAGTACAGCCTGTCAAAGGGTGGCGAAGTAGCCATCGATTGGTCAGAAATAGGCTATTCGGTATCAGAAAGCACATCTCCAAAAGCACAGTCATTGGCCCCTGCAGGCCGCAGAATTCGTGTAAGGGGAGTATGGAAGCCTCTCTGGGGCAAGCGCTCAGAGGTGCCTGACAGGTATAACCAGCGTGATTTCACGCTCCAGTTTGCCGGCCTTGGCAGCTGTTCACTTCAGGTGCGCGTCTACGACGACGGCGCAGCCTTCCGTTTCACAGGCCTTCCAGCAGGAGAAATGAGCGAAAAGACCCAGTTCAATTTTGCTGGCGACTACACGGCCTGGTTCTATAACGGAGAAAGGCACAATATAGGCCCTGAGAAGCTCAGCGAGTCCAATGGGGAGAGATTGCCCGTGATGACCGTCAAAGCCTCTGAAAACCGCTATTTTGCCATCCACGAGGCTTTCCTTGGAACAGACTGCTGGCCTATGAGGCTCCGTTCCAAGTCAGGATCCACCGCATTTGAAGTGATTCCTGAAAAGATTGCGGCAAGCGAACCTTATACATCCGCCTGGCGCGTTATAATGTGTGGTGACACGGCAGGAGACCTGGTAGACTCTCATATTATTGAGTTGCTGAATCCGGAGCCGTCAGGTGACTTCAGCTGGGTTAAGCCAGGCGTGGCCCTTTGGGACTGGCGCATTGACGGAGCTGTCTGGGAAGGATACCATTACGGTATGAACTACGATTCCTGGACCCGTATGATTGACTTTGCCGCTGAGCAGGGCTTCAGCCATCTGGTGCTGGATGCCAACTGGTACGGACCGGAGTTCGCCGCAAGTTCGGACCCTGTAAATGGAGAGAAGGCAAAGGATGTACAGCGTATCATAAAATACGGCCAGGAAAGGGGAGTGGGCGTCTGGCTATATCTGAACGACGTAGCAGGAAGGCGCTATCCTATTGAGGAGACTCTGGCACAGTATGAACAATGGGGCGCTGCCGGCGTCAAGTACGGTTTTATGAACGGCACTCCGCTGGAAAAGAACCGCAACACCCAGATGATAACGGCCCTCTGCGCCAAGCACCATCTTCTGGTAGACTACCACGATTATCCTGTCCATCCTTTCGGACAGATGCGCACCTGGCCAAATGCCATAACCCGCGAATACTGCAAGGCCCAGTTGGACGGAAGGCAGATATTCCAGCCAAAGACATTCGTCACAGCTGTGTTTGTCAATATGCTGGCAGGACCGCTGGATATGAACAACGGCTTTATGGAGCTCCACCAGGGACGGACTACCCGTAAGGACAACAGCCAGGAAGTGCCGTCTACCGCAACTTCTGAGATTGCCCGTACAATGATAACCTGGTCCGGCGCCACCGTCATTCCGGACATCCCGGAGTACTACCACAAATATCCGCAGTTGCTTGAATTCCTGTCTGCCGAAAAACAGCCCTGGAAGGAAAGCCGCACACTGGCAGGAGAAATAGGGGAGTACATAGTGATGATGCGCCAGAATGCGGACGGAGACTTCCTCGTTGCGGCGGCAACTGATGAAGCCTCCCGCTCTGTCTCAATCCCGCTTTCATTCCTTCCCGGCGGAAAATGGATTGCAACGGTAAATACTGACGGTGCTGATGCTGACTACAGGACAAACCGCGAATCTACACACAGCGAGACGATAGAAGTCACTTCTAAATCAACACTCAGGGTACTGATGGCCCCCGGTGGAGGCACCTGCATCCTGTTGAAAAAGAAATAATGCACAAGTTAAGGAAAGCCCTAAAATACTTAATTGCGAACCGGATCTTAACCTCCGGTTCTTTTTTTATTATTTTAGGCTAAAAAAGTGTGTTACTTTTAAATATTTTTAAATATATTTGTAAAGAATTTATCCAACAGGACGGTTATTTTTAACTTATATATTACTAACCCTAATTTTACCTATTATTGTAATGAAGAAACTACTCTTTCAGCGGCTTCTACCGCTCCTATTATGTATGCTGTTCAGCATACCGGTAGTTTTCGGTCAGAATCAAGTAGCGGTAAGGGGTACCGTAGTTGACCAGGACGGCCAGCCTGTAATCGGCGCCGGAATTATGGTCAAGGGGACTACCAATGGCGTTACTACTGATCTCGACGGCAACTTCTCCATTGTCGTACCTGCGCGATCCATACTGGAGATATCCTCTATCGGATATACGACCCAGGAGGTAACAGCAGCACCAACGCTTAACATCACGATGCGTGAGGACATTACTCAACTTGAAGAAACCATCGTGGTAGGTTATGGTACTCAGAAGAAAGCATCCCTCACAAGTGCCATCTCCAACATCCGAAGCGAGGAACTCACTGCTACAAAGCAGTCCGACGTGCTCGCATCCCTCCAGGGAAAGGTTCCTGGACTTATGATCCGCCAGAAGACCGGTGATACAGGAGATTTCAACACAGACCTCCAGCTCCGCGGTTACGGCGAGCCTATCGTGGTTGTGGACGGTGTCGTAAGGACAGTTCCGCGTCGTAGCCAGACCCAGAACCTTTCTTACTCCAACAGTAGCTCCGCCGTGCTTGCACAGCTCAACCCTGAGGACATCGAGAGTATCTCAGTTCTTAAGGATGCATCCGCCGCTATTTACGGTATGGGTGCTGAGAATGGAGTAGTGCTTGTTACCACAAAGCAGGGAGCTATTGGCGCACCTACCGTTAAATACTCCAACAGGTTCTCATTCGGTGTTCCTACATCCCTTCCTGAGGAGGTTGACATCATCACCTGGTTCAAGGAAAGGAACGAGATGGCCGCCAACGTGGGTAACGTACAGTACTACTCACAGGATCTCATTGACCACTACATCAACGGCGACCCGGGTTGGACTGACAACCGCTGGTATTCGGCGTTCTACAAGAAGTTCTCCTTCGCCCAGAACCACCAGGTATCCATCAACGGAGGAAACAACCAGACGCAGTACTACCTGAGCGGATCCTTCAATGATGACCGCGGTATCCTTGACGGACCTCAGCTCGGTTACAAGAGTTTCTCTTTCCAGGGCAACCTTACTACCAACATAACCAAGGACCTCAAGGTTGTCTACCAGTCATCACTGACCTGGAACAACAGGACCAGCGTTCCCCAGAACTCCAACCAGAACTTCTACACCAGAGGACTGTATGCAGAGCGCTACATCCCTTGGAGGGTTCTTGACAACCCCACCCACTGGGCATACAACTCCGGAACCGACGGACGAAACAGTGTGGGCGCCCTCAACGGCGCAGGAGGATATGACAAGACACAGCAGTCTTCGTTCAACAACAACCTCACCGCTACCTACTCTCCTTCCTGGCTCAAGGGATTCAGGCTCCAGGGACAGATGTCCTATGACTTCCAGACCCGTCAGACCCGCCAGCTGAACCTTGCTTTCCCTCTGTACAACTGGCAGACCGACGAGTACGTAATGAACAACAAGGATACTGACTCATACGAGGAGCGCTGGGACAAGAGGCAGACCCTCTATGGAAAGATCCAGGCCAACTATTCAAACAAATTTGGCAAGCACGAGGTTGGAGCTATGGTTGCAGCTGAACTCAATCTGGGATGGACCTCGGAGATCAGGGGCAAGCGAGAGTATTCAGGCTTGTATACCCACGACATTCTGGACCAGGGAGTTGCATCTACTGCCACCAACGTGGGCCGCAGGAGCAGCAACGCCAAGGGCGGATACATTGGACGTATCAATTACGAGTATGACGGCAAGTATATCGTAGAGTTGATGGGCCGATATGACGGTTCATACTTCTACGCTCCCGGATACCGCTGGGCATTCTTCCCCTCATATTCCGTAGCGTGGAGACTTTCAGAGGAGCAGTTCTTCAAGAACATCCTTCCTTGGATGACCAGTTTCAAGCTCCGTTGGTCTGACGGTATGTCAGGAGCTACACAGGGCTCTGCTTATCAGTACCTGCTGGGTTATTCCAAGACCAATACGGACTATATGTTTGCCGACGGCAACCCTGTAATGGGATTCAACAGCACCCAGGTGGCTGAAACCCTCCTTTCCTGGACCAGGACCTATATGAGGGACTTCGGATTCGACTGGGAAGTGAACCGTGGAATAATCGGAGGATCCATCGACTGGTTCTGGAGGGACAGGACAGGTATCCAGGCCCGCAGCACCAACAGCGTTCCTGATATGTATGGACTCTCCCTGCCTTACCTGAACCTCAATGCCAAGGAGAACGTCGGTATTGACTTCGAACTCTCCCACAGGTTGAGGGTTGGCGATTTCAACTACCGCGTAACCGGAACCGTTACCTTCTCAAGGGAGCGCGATTCACACATCGAGGCTGAGAAGACCGCCATCTACACCTCCCACCAGAACTATTTCGAGAATCATACCGAAGGCCGTTGGGACGACGCTCTTGAAGGAAAGTACTATGAGTGGAAAGGCGGCCAGTTCAGCGGCTATCAGGAGATCAACAACTACCCGGTTCTCTATGACCGCAGCAGTTCACACAGCAATATGGCCTCTACTCTTCCCGGTACCTACAAGATTCTGGACCGCAACGGAGACGGTGTTATCTCCTCCGCAGACCAGTTCTACTCCTGGAAGGAAGGCAACCCGCCCCTGCAGTTCGGTTTGATGATTTTTATGGAGTACAAGAACTTTGACCTTAGCGCTACCTTCAACGGTGCTGCATTGAGCCACAAGAATATGCAGCTCTCGGGAGGTATGGGTTACGGACACAACAAGACCCTCTTCAAATATCAGCTCGACCACTACAGGCTTGCAGACGGTTACACCGATCCCCGTGACCCTAACTCTGTCTGGGTACCCGGTTACTGGCCGGCAATCGCACCTGCCAGCGCTTACAATGATGCTTCTTCAAATGGAACATACCGTTTCACCCAGCCTTATTCTTGGGTTAACAACGCATTCTTCCGTATGAAGAGTATCGAAATCGGTTACACCTTCCCCAAGGCTCTCCTCAGCAAGGCTCATATCAAGAGCGCCCGTATCCACTTCAGCGCCACCAACCTTCTCACATTCTGTAACAAGGTTGTAAAGGCCTGGGATCCTGAGGCATTCCAGAGCGACTACCGTGGAGCCAGCGGTGCGCCTCTGCTCAAGACATTCGTAATTGGAACCAGCATCAGCTTCTAAAGATATTGAGATATGAAAAAGATATTAAGATATACATTCGCAATTGTCCTCGGTCTTGGAATCTGCTCCTGCGACAAGCTGTTCGACAGCCTGGAGGGAGACCTTACAAAGATGTCCGAGGAGGATATGACATCAAGCCAGGCTGGTATGGAAAGACTGCTGTCCGACGTGTATAATTCCATCCCTATGGATGCTTTCAACAGGAAGGACAGAAGCACAACCTTTGCCACGCCTTCAAAGGCCGCGGATTACTCCATAGACGTAACCAGCTTCTGGGATTATACAAAGATGCGCTCCATCAACTACTTCATCAAGCAGGTTGACGTAGCGCTGGAGAAGAAGGCCATCAACCAGGCCACCCGCGATGCAATGCTGGGCGAAGCCCTCTTTGCCCGCGCATACTGTTATTTCGCTTCAGTTAGGCGCTATGGCGGCGTTCCTATCGTTACCGAACCTCTGGACCAGTACTATGACGGAGACAAGAACGAAGGACTCTACGTAAAGCGCTCAACCGAGAAAGAGACCTGGGATTTCGTTATTTCCGAGCTTGAGAAGGCAGTTGAACTCCTTCCGGAAAGCAGGAAAGATGGAAACTACCGTGCAACCAAATGGTCTGCGCTGGGACTCCTTTCACGCGTAGCCCTCTATGCCGCATCAGTCAGCAAGTACTGGAACAAGGAAGCTATTCCATCTTCCTATGATTCCGTTAAGGAAAAACTCACTTATATGGAGGCTTCCTATGCCGATGCGTATTACGCAAAGTGCATCGAGGCTTGCGAGAAGATAATGAACTCCGGGTTATTCTCCCTTTACGGAGGACCAACTGCAGACAAGGCAAAGGCCAAGGAGAATCTCACAGAACTTTTCCTTAACCGCCAGGACTGCGAGTTCCTCTTTGGAAAGAGTTACAAGAACGGCCAGGCTACTGCGGACCACTCATTCGATATCTACAACTCTCCTAACCAGGCTCACGCCGTGGCCACCAACCGTGGTTGGGGTAACTACTCCATCACCTCAGACCTCGTAGACCTGTTCGACGACTACGACGCCGCAGGCGGAAGGGCTGATGGAACAATTAAGACAAGGAA
>JAEEGI010009305.1_pt1 | contig 21554 bp, 27 predicted proteins | sample 8958751 | NCBI WGS metagenome assembly JAEEGI01 (sample SAMN16246545, study PRJNA631951) | gut metagenome | biome: gut microbiome; feature: rumen; material: KS-attached | host: Bos | place: Iran: Karaj | collected 2018-10 | reverse complement strand
AAACCAGACAGAAATATAAACTTGATAATAAATATGGCACTACTTTATCCTGAACTGAGTAAAAGAATTCTTGGAATTGCGATGCAACTGCATCGTGAAATGGGATGTGGATTCAAGGAGAAAGTGTATCAAGATGCCTTTGAGGTTCTACTCAAAGAAGAAGGAATCAAGTACGAAAAAGAGAAACATATTGATCTTGTCTTTCATGGAGTAAAACTAGAACATGACTTTTTCTATGATTTCTTGATTGAAGACAAAATAGGTGTAGAATTAAAAGCTACATCTGAGATAGTCGGAGAATTTGAATCTCAGATAATAAACTATTTACATGTTAGTAACCACAAGTTAGGTTTGTTGCTCAACTTTGGTTCCACCAGTCTAGAATATCGCTGGTATCCAAATGAATGGCACTATCGTGACAAGGCAGAAATAGGCTAGAATCAAGAAATTTATTTATCAAGATATTTATTTATCAAGAAATTTATTTATCAAGAATTAGCGAATTAGGGAATTAATGCAATCACGTTATGATTGCTATCTATCTAAAGGAATAAAATTCTCTAATTCTCAAATTCTAGACAGAAAAATAAAAATAATAATCAAGAATTATAGAATTAGGGAATTAATGCAATCATGTTATGATTGCTATCTATCTAAATTAATAAAATTCTCTAATTCTCGAATTCTAGACAAGAAAAATAAAAATAATAATCAAGAATTATAGAATTGGAGAATTAATGCCATCATGTTATGATTGCTATCTATCTAAATTAATAAAATTCTCTAATTCTCAAATTCTTGACAGAAAAAATAAACCAGACAGAGATATAAATTATTTATCAAGAATTAGAGAATTAGAGAATTAATGCAATCACGTTATGATTGCTATCTAAAGGAATAAAATTCTCTAATTCTCAAATTCTTGACAGAAAAAAAGTAATCGTTATCTAATTCTTGATTGAAAAGAAAACAAAATTCTTCAATACTTTAGGCTTGTTTTAAACGTTAATTGATAGGGTATGGCACGACGCCATACCTTTATTTTATTAACTTTTAAAATTTTTTTATTATGAAAAAGTTCTTTTTCATGGCAGTTGCAGCACTGCTTATCAACAGCTGCACAAAAGAAAATGGTATTGAAGTATCTAACCCTCAGACAGAACAGAACGCTCTGGTTCCCGTCAAAGTACACGTGGACGGCTTTTCCGTTGCCCAGGAGGATTTCCCTCTTACGCGTGCAGCACAGGATGTGGCTGACTACACTGGCGTGAAGGAGGTTACTTTGGCATTCTACAGTGGTACTACCGAGGTGCTCAAAACCACTCAACTGCGCTCTGATGCCAGCACCTACGACACCTTTGGCGAGTTCGAGTGTGACTTGCCTATGGGCAGTTACACGATGGTAGTACTGGCTAACGGTAAGGACACGGATGATGCCCTGGTGCTCACCAGTCCTACCGCAGCTGAGTACACCGGTGCCCACACCCGAGAAACATTTGCAGCTACTCAGGCAGTGAACATCACCAATACCAATGCAGTGGACATCAGCGCCACGCTCAACCGTATCGTAGCGAAGTTGAGTGTGTACTCTTCAGATGGTCGTACCGCAAATGCCACGAACATCCGCATGACCTTCTCTAAGGGAGGTAAGGCATTCAATCCTACAACAGGATTGGCAACAAGCGACATCGGTTTTGCACACACAGGTGGATTCAGTTCAGCTGTAGGCGCAACCACCGGCTCTAGCACCTATGTTTTCCTTGCATCTGATGAACAGGAGATGGATGTCACTATCGAAACACTTGACGCAGACGGAGCTGTTTTGTTCTCCAAGACAGTCGAAAATGTCCCCTTCAAGCGCAACCGTGTCACAAAACTCACCGGTGCGATGTACACCAACGAAGCCCTCAGCGGTACCTTCCAGTTAAACGCCACCTGGCTCACCGATTATAACGGTGCCTTCTAATGACAGGACGAAACATTATGTCAAAGGTTTCGTTTATTGTGAGTGCCTTCCGTGCGCTCGTCATCTCCTCCAGGGTGTCGTCTATCTTGAGTGCATTCCGTGCACTCGTCATCGCTCTTACGCTAGCGTCCTGTGAGAGATTCGACCTTTCCGCAGAATCGACGCCCCAGAAAGGTAATCTTCAGGTTCGTGTATTTCAAATCGAACAAACAGCATTTGAAACTTTTACTCGTACCGCGGTTTCGGATGTATGCACCCGTCTGAACTTCGCCATCTACGATGAAGGCGGTTCCCGTCTCAAGCAGATCAACCAGCAGTCAAGTGCTGCCGATTTTGGTCAGTGCGCTTTTCAACTCGACGAAGGCAACTACCAGCTGGTGGTCGTAGGCCACAGTGCCAGCAGCAACCCCACGATGACCGCCCCGACGAAGATACAGTTCACCAACGCCACGGGCTATACCGACACCTTCCTGTGCTATGGCGAGGTGACCATCGGTGAAGACCCCGTGGACTACAAGGTCTCTCTCGACCGTATCGTGGCGCTCTGCCGCTTTGTCATTACCGATGAAATCCCTGCGGAAGTCAAGAAACTGCGGTTCTACTACACCGGCGGCTCCGGCGCTTTCAATGCAGTGACGGGTCTCGGCTGTGTGGCGAGCAAACAAGAAGTGAAGTTCGACGTCACCCCTTCGGGCAGTAAGCAGTTCGACCTCTACACCTTCCTGCACGAGCAGTCTGACAACATCGCCCTCACGGTCACGGCCCTCGATGCCAGTGGCAACGAACTCTACAGTCGTCAGTTCGACGTACCCCTGCAGCAGAACCACATCACGTGGCTCTCGGGCGCGTTCTTCAGCGGCAGCGGTTCCTCCTCCACCACCATCACAGGCGTAACAGTCAATACCGATTGGGCAGGAGAGACCCACCTTACGTTCTAACTTACTTCTCATGGTCCGAGGACATCTCGTCCCCGGACTTCTTTTTTGTTCTAAGACAAAAACCTAAATAACCCTTTTTGAAAGTTTAGCACTACGTGCCCTAGTCCTGCTGTCGCCAGGAATCTGATTGTAAGCAAGCTTCCATCATCTTCCTGTCAACATCACGACCTATTCTTACGAATAGAAAACTTTCAAAAAGCAAAAACCTTAAAAACATTGTAAACAATAAACAGTAAACCGTAAACTAAAATTGTTTTTTCTGTTTTTTCCTGACAATAGTATAACCTGGTGGAGGCAGGTGCAGGAGTTAAAAAATATAAGGACATGGGAGCTCGCTCACAATGGGCTTGTAGTTTTAACTACTGCAAAGTCTGTTAAGACTTATACTATTGGAAGGGGTTTTTCTGGTTTTTGTCAAAATTCGTTAGATTCGTGAGATTCGTGTTCGCTTAAAAGGTTTTCGTTTTCGTTATCGTTATCGTTAACTAAAGGTTTTCGTTTTCGTTTTCTAAAGTCAATAACCAATAACCAATAACCTATAACCAATAACCACTAAAGCCTTTAACTGTTAACCTTTAACCTATAACCGTTACCGTTTTTCCCCTTTTTATATAATAATGTTAAAAAACATGTTATTATTTTTTTGTCATCTCAGATATAATCCATAACTTTGCACCAACCAAAAAGGGAAAATCGATTTTCTCACACATCCCTTCTCTTGGTTAAAAATGTTTAAAATTACTGTATCTCGCTGAATCACACATTATAATGGCTTGAGATGCGGAAAATATCTATTTGCTTTTTTGAAAATAAACTCTTTCGAATTCGAAAAATAATTTAATATTCCAGATATGATAGACGTATCAAAAATGACTGATGAAAACATAGAATCATCAGAACTTCAAGAAGAACAGTCCATCTTTAGTTTCCAGAATCTATTTGCCATGTTGGTTCTCAACTGGCAGTGGTTCCTGTTGTCGTTATTTATCTGTGCTTGTACAGCACTCATCTACCTGCGCTATGCCACACCTACCTATCAGGTGTCTGCAAAGATGCTGATAAAGGACGATGCAAATAGTCGTCGTCGTGCTGCTACTAATCAGATGCTGGGCAACATGCAGGAGTTAGGTTTCATGACCAATTCTGCCGGTATCGAAAACGAGGTGGAGATTCTCCAGTCGCGCATCCTGGCACGCGATGCTGTGAAAGACTTGAAACTCTATGTGCAGTACTATAACAAAGGTCGTGTGAAAACACAGCTGGCTTATAAGACTCAACCTATTAATGTAGAACCCGATTCTGCTATGCTCGATAGTTGGGACGAGGGATTGCTGGAGGGTATGAAGTCTATACGAATGACGATTACAAAACGTGAGAAGGGGTACGAAGTCGAAGGTCAACTCATGTACAACGGAAAACCCAAAAGTGAGTTCGAACAGGAACTGGCTAATCTGCCGGCTGTCATCAAAACCGACTATGGAGTTCTCACGCTCACTAAGAATACTGATATCCGTATAGAGGATAAAGAAGATGAAGAGGATACAAATGATGAAGGCGATAAGTTTATAGTATCCATCGTGCCTCCTATGGCAATGGCTGCAGCATATGCCAATGCTCTCAAAGTGGCACCTACATCCAAGATGACTTCAATAGCTCAGCTCACCCTTGTTGACCAGAACGTGCGCCGAGGTCTCGACTACCTTCGCCAGTTGGCAATCTGCTACAATCGGCAGGCTAATACCGATAAAAACGAAATCGCTATGAAGACCGAGGAGTTCATCAATGCCCGTCTGGAGAAGATTGATGCTGAGTTGGGTTCTACCGAAAGCGCCCTCGAGAATTATAAGAAGCAGAATGCAGTGACTGAACTTAAGATGGATGCTACTCAGTCATTGACTCAGAGCACTCAGTACGAATCTAAATATACTGAAATAAATGCTCAGATACAACTGATGGACTACCTTCGTGAGTTTGTCGATAATCCTGCCAACCAGTATAAGATTATCCCTTCAAATGTAGGCATGACCGATGAAGCCTCTACATCGCTGATTAATTCATATAATCAGGCTGTGCTGACGCGCAACCGCTACCTGAAGACTGCAAGCATGCAGGCACCGCAGGTAGTTGCCCTCACATCAACCATCGACGAACTGCAGACGTCCATCCGTACTGCTCTCCTGCAGGCACGTCGCTCTGCCGACATACAGCGCCAGAGTTTGCAACGCCAGCTGACTAAGTATCAGGGACGTATCGGTAACACTCCGGAACAGGAACGTGTACTCAACCAGATTGGTCGTCAGCAGGAGGTGAAGTCCGGTCTTTACCTGTTGCTGTTGCAGAAGCGTGAGGAGAATTCTATCTCTCTGGCAGCTACCGCTGATAAGGGAAAGATGATTGACGAACCAGTATATAATGGCATGGTAAGTCCAAAGAAATCTATCATCCTGCTCGCAGCTATGGTACTCGGCTTAGGTCTGCCATTTGTAGTCCTCTTCCTCATCCAGTTCTTCAGTTATCGTATCGAAGGTCACGACGAAGTGGCACGACTCACAAAACAGCCTATTGTAGCTGATGTGCCGGTGGCAAGCGACTCTGTGAAGACCTCTGCTGGCATCGTGGTACAGGCAAATAAGAACAACCAGATTGACGAAATTTTCCGCTCGATGCGTACCAACATACAGTTCATGATGAAGGAGAGCGATAAGGTCATCCTCTTCACTTCCAGTACCTCAGGCGAAGGTAAGACCTTCCTGGCTGCTAACCTTGCCGTGTCCTTTGCCCTCCTGGGTAAGAAGGTAGTCCTCTGCGGACTCGATATCCGAAAACCGGCCCTGGGACGCCTGTTCAGTCTGAAAGACCGCACACAAGGTATCACCCAGTTGCTCGTCAAGGATACAGTTACCGAATCCGACCTGCGCACCATCATTTGTCCTTCTGGTGTCAACGACCACCTCGACCTGCTCTTGGCTGGTCCAACGCCTCCAAACCCAACCGAACTCCTGGCACGTGAAAATCTCCACCAGATTATCGAGATGCTTAAGAAACAGTACGACTATATCATTCTCGATACCGCCCCTGTCGGACTGGTTACCGATACACTGCAGATAGCACGTTATGCCAGCGTAAATTGCTTCGTATGTCGTGCCGACTACACACCAAAGGCAAATATCGGACTTCTCAACTCCCTAGTTGAAGAGAAGAAACTCGTCAACACATGCGTCATCCTGAATGGAGTTGACATGTCGAAGAAGAAGTACGGCTACTACTACGGCTATGGCAAATATGGTAAATACGGCCGCTACGGATATGGCCGCTACGGCTACGGTAAATACGGTTATGGTAAATACGGCTATGGCAACTACGGCAGCTACGGCAGCTATGCCGAATCCCGCTACTCCAACAAAGACGATGATTCCATTAAAAAATAAGCTTTAGCTTATAACGAAAACGAAAACGAAAACGAAAACTGGATTTCGTACGAAAACGAAGACCAAAACGAAAACTGATGGAGAAAGCGAGGAACTTCAGAAACTATAAGGTGTGGCAAGATGCTGTCGTATATGCATCGAAGGTGTACCAGGTAACTTCTGATATGCCTTGGTTTGAGAAGAAAGGGCTCTGTGACCAGTTACAAAGGGCAGTCGTTTCCATCAGTTCAAACATTGCAGAGGGTTCTGCTAAACCATCAAATGTTGAATTCGCACATTATCTTGATACTGCGCTCGGATCAGCTTATGAAGTTGAGACCCAACTGTTGATAGCAAATAGAATAGGATACTTTAAGAATAAAGAAGATAAAGATGACCATAACGAGTTGAGTTATGAAGACCTCTTGCCTGGAATACTAGATATAGAGAAACAGCTTGCTGGCTTAATTCGCACGTTACGAACCTAGTTTTCGTTATCGCTAACTAAAAGTTTTCGTTTTCGTTAACTAAAGGTTTTCGTTTTCGTTATCGTTTTCGTTAACTAAAAGTTTTCGTTATCGTTTTCGTTAAGGTTTTCGTTTTCGTTATCGTTTTCGTTAAGGTTTTCGCTAACTAAAAGTTTTCGTTTTCGTTATCGTTTTCGTTAAAGTTTTCGTTTTCGTTATCGTTTTCGTAATTTTAATTTTAATTAAAATTTATGCTCATCGCAGTAGATTTCGACGGTACAATAGTTACCCATAAATACCCGGAGATAGGTGAAGAAATCCCCTTCGCCATCGATACCCTGAAAATGCTTCGCCAGGATGGTCACCGACTCATCCTCTGGTCAGTACGTGAAGGTAAACTGCTCGACGAAGCAGTGGAGTGGTGCCGCCAGCGCGGCCTTGAGTTCTATGCGGTAAACCGCGACTATCCCGAGGAAACTACAGATAACAACCCTCACTTCTCGCGTAAGCTTAAAGTCGATGTGTTCATCGACGATCGTAACCTGGGTGGCCTTCCCGACTGGGGTACTATATATAAGATGATAAAGAATCGCCACAAATGGGACGATGTCATCGATGAAATCGTGGCACAGTCCCCTCACAGCCAACCCCACGCCCCCAGGAAAAAACACTGGTGGCAACTATAATATAGTTAAAAGTTAATAGATAATAGATAAAAGTTATCGTTATCGACATCATCCTTCAGCCCTCAGAAATTCTCTAATTCTCTAATTCTTGACAAAAACCATAAAAACCCTTTTTGAAAGTTCAGCACTCCGTGCCCTAGTCCTGCTGTCGCCAGGAATCTGATTGTAAGCAAGCTTCCATCATCTTCCTGTCAACATCACGACCTATTCTTACGAATAGATAAACTTTCAAAAAGAAAAACCCTTGTCTGCGACAAGAAAAACCTTAGCCAGCGTAGATAAACAATAACTGTAATCTTTTATTTCAAATTATTGGGGAAAGCCATCAAGGCTTTATGCTTATTGCTTGGCGCAATATTTTCCAACAATAATTACAAACAATTACCAATAATTATTCCAATAAAATTTTTTGTCAATTATTTTAAATTATTGTTCAAATCCCAACGCTACCCGCATGGTGTTTTTCCGCGAAGCGGGGTTTTTCCTTCGAGGTCTTGTAAGAACGAAGTGATGTGATGAGGGATGTGACGTTGGCTGAAGAACTTGTTCTTAAAGACAAAGACACATAACTTAGCACAAAGCTCTGGAGGAGCATCAAGACAGAAGAAGGGGTTTTCGAGGTTTTTGTTTCTTTCGATGTTTACGGAATAGCTAACTGTCAATTATCATAAATTCGTGCTATTCGTGAGATTCGTGTTCAAAATAAACAGTAAACGGTAAACGTTAACCTTCGACATTCGACCTTAGACATTTGACAATTTAACAATATAAAACAATGAAAAAAATCAACATCCTTTTCGGAATATTCCTGCTGTTAACAGTATTATTCTCATCCTGCGGCAGCACAAAGAAAATAGCTTATCTGCAGAACAGCGACAGCATCAACTTCGAACAGTCACGATTCCTATATGATGCGCGCATCATGCCAAAAGACCAGATTACCATCTCGGTCAACACCACAACACCTGAAGTATCTACACCCTTTAATCTCCTGTTGCAAAACTCTTATACACAAGGACGCTCTGTTCAGGCTAGTGCAGGTACCCTTATGCCATATCTGGTAGATAACGACGGTTATATCAACTTCCCGATAATCGGCAAACTGAAGGTAGGTGGACTCACCAAGTCAGAGGCAGAACAACTCGTTACAGAGAAGATACGCCCTTACATGGCAGAAACCGAAAATCCTGTGGTTACAGTCACCATGGCAAGCTACTCCGTATCTGTCTTGGGAGAAGTGAATCGCCCAGGTACCTTCCAGGTATCACGCGAGAAGATTACCATTCTCGAAGCCCTGGCACAGGCGGGCGACCTCACTATCTATGGCGTGCGCGACCGTGTGAAACTCATCCGTGAAGATGCCACAGGAAAAAAATCAGTCGAGACCCTGAATCTCAACGATGCCAACATCATCAACTCCCCGTACTACTACCTCCAGCAAAACGACGTAGTATACGTAGAACCAAACAAGATCAAGGCCCAGAACTCCAAAGTCGGTCAAACTACCACCCTCTGGTTCTCCGCCACCAGCATCCTCGTCTCCCTCACCTCATTGCTCTACAACATCCTTAAATAGTTAATAGATAATAGATAACAGATAATAGTTGGCAGATAACAGTTGACAGTTAACAGATAATAGTGGGCGCGACAGCGACCGAGAAAAACAACTATAATCTATTATTTATAAACAAAAAAAATTAACTATTAACTTTTATCTATTATCTATTATCTATAAACTACAAACCTGTGGCAACGCAGAGTGTATTAGGAGATAAAAGCTTAGCTTTTGGTAAGCGAATAGCGAAGTGTTATCGATATCTGTGTGATAAGAAGCGCGAATCGGTAATGTCAAAACAGCTCCTTCGTTCAGGAACCAGCATAGGTGCTAACGTGCGCGAGGGACTCTACGCGCAGAGCCGCAAGGACTTTATTAGCAAACTTAATATAGCTCTAAAAGAATCTGGTGAGACAGATTATTGGCTCGATGTCATCCATTCAGCTGAGTACTTCACCGATGAAGAGTTTAGTTCGCTTAAGGCAGATAATGACGAACTTCTTCGCCTTTTGATTTCGATAATCAAAAAGACGAAAGATAATAGTGAACAGATAACAGTTGACAGTTAACAGTTAACAGTTGACAGTTAAAAGATAATAGTTAATAGATAATAGTTGGGATGGCGACTTAGAGTATAGTGGGCGCGACAGCGACCGAGAAAAACAACTATAATCTATAATCTATTATCTATAAACTATAAAGATTCTTTTATCTATTATCTCTTATCTCTTATCTATTATCTAAAAAATTTTTTCTCTAAACTTAAAAAAATTTTTTATGTCCGAACATACACATCATCATCATAAAAAAGATGGTAGCAGCCTCTTCAAACAGAAAAGCCTTGCCGCCATCCAGCGCAGAAAGGTAATCGAAAAATACCTGAAGATCGCCCTCATCACCATCGCCATCCTCATGGCTCTCGCCGTCGTCGCAGTCTATACCATAGGATAAACTTTGGTTCATGGTTCATGGTTAAGGGTTCATGGTTATTGGGGTTTCTCTAATTCTCTTAACGACCACGGATCTAACAGATTTACACAGATATATAATAGGTGTTTTTATATTGATGATAAGTTGAGATTATTTTGAGGTACTTCTGAAAGTGAACTTTCAAGATACCTCCAAACAATATCAACCTTTGTTCACAACAAAGCAATCTTGAACAAGATTGTCATCAATATAAAAAAACATCCGTTCAATCCGTTCAATCCGTGGTGAGCCAGTCGAACTATCCGTGTTCCAATAAAAGAAATATGTTGCTATACAGTGATTTGAGCTATGCCATCAATGGAGCAGCTTTCCAAGTTTATAACAAATTAGGTTACGGTTTCTTGGAGGCAGTTTATCAGGAAGCACTGGAAATAGAATTTCAGAGACGCAACATTCCGTACGAGCGTGAAAAGGAACTAAGAATCATGTACGATGGCGTAGAGTTAAAGCAAACCTACAAAGCAGACTTCGTATGCTATGGGAAGATAATTGTAGAACTGAAGGCGGTAAGCAATCTTGAGGATGCTCACCGGTCTCAGGTTTATAATTACCTTCATGCCACAGGCTACAAGTTAGGTTTACTCTACAACTTCGGATGTTCCGATGAACTGGAAAAAGAAAGGATAGTAATATAACGACCACGGACCTGACAGATTTACACAGATATATAATAGGTGTTTTTATATTGATGATAAGTTGAGATTATTTTGAGGTACTTCTGAGAGTTCACTCTCAAGATACCTCCAAACAATATCAACCTTTGTTATAACAAAGCAATCTTGAACAAGATTGTCATCAATATAAAAAACATCCGTTTAATCCGTTCAATCCGTGTTCACAAAAGAAGTTTTCGTTTTCGTTTTTTTTATGTTAGTAAAAAAAGATATAAACAATCGCATCTGCTATATAGAGATGCAAAACTCCGACCACTTCAACTGCCTCAGCGAGGCCATGTGCGAAGAACTACAAGAAGCCATCCGCTACGGCTACGACCAGGAGTGCGTCGGCATCGTCATCAAGGCCCAGTGCCGTAAAGGCGTCTGGAGCGCCGGCCACGACATTCGCGAGTTGCCGCAGAACGGCGAAGACCCCCTGGCCTACGACGTCCCCATGGAGAAGCTCTTGCGCTGTGTCCAGGAGACGCCCATCCCCGTCATCGCCTGCGTCAACGGCAGCGTGTGGGGCGGTGCCTGCGACCTGTGCCTCTCGTGCGACATGATTGTCAGCAGTAATGATGCTACCTTTGCCATCACCCCGGCTAAAATAGGCATCCCGTATAATGCTTCCGGCATCATGCACTTCATCAACCAGCTGGGCATCAACAAGGCCCGCGAGATGTTCTTCCTGGCGCAGCCCATCACGGCAGATGATGCCCTCAATGTGGGTCTCATCAACCGCGTCACGAAGCCTGAGGAGCTCGATGCTGTCCTTGAGGACCACTTCCTGAATCCCCTGCGTCGCAACAGCATCATGTCCATCAGCGCCATCAAGAGGCAGTTCCGCATCCTGAGCAAGGCCACGACCTCCCTCTCCTCCGAGAGTTTCGAGCGCATCAACGCCTACCGCACCCGCGTCTATAAGGGCGACGACTACCTCGAAGGCATCCGCTCCTTCCTCGAAAAACGCGCCCCCGAATACAAAGGCAAAGCCTCCGACCTCGACACGAAGAAGAGGTGAAAGATAACAGTTAACAGATAATAGTTAATAGATAATAGTTGGCAGATAATAAATAGATAGCAGATAACATATAATAGTTGACAGTGGGCGCGACAGCGACCGAGAAAAACAACTATAATCTATTATCTATAAACTATAAACTGAGATTATCTCTTATCTATTATCTATAAACTATAAACTATAAGGTTCCTCTCACCTTTCACTTTTCACTTTTCACATTTCATCTACGACAACAAACGATATGGCCAATATAGCGAAGAAAAACGATAGTCTGCTGCCGGCTTTGATGCACGAGGTGGAGGGCAAAATAGCAGTTATCCGCAACCAGGAGGTGATTGCCGATGCAGATGTGGCGGCACTGTATGGAGTGGAGACTCGCGAGGTAAATCAGGCAGTGAAAAACAACCCTGAAAAGTTTCCTGCGCACTATATGTTTGAGCTGACTCCCAGTGAGTTACGCGATTTGAAATCAAAAATTTTGATTTCTAACGTGTCAGACAATAATCGACGTGGTGCCACCAAGGTATTCACTGAGCGAGGCCTTTACATGCTGGCCACTATATTAAAAGGTGAGCGAGCCAGGGCCGTGACCTTCGCCATCATCGAAACCTTTGCAAAGGTGCGTGAGTTGAAGCGTGAGTTGCTCGAGCTGCATCAAGAGACCGATAAGAAAAAGCAGGCTGCCAAGATGCAGCACTTCGGTGAGGTGCTTACCGACATCGTGATGCCCGACTTGCAGACCTCTGAAACAGAGTCTTCTCTCGAGATAAACTTCCTCATCGGCAAGATCAAGCATACTGTGAAGCGCGTGCGCAAAGAAAATCCAGACAAGAAATAACTGTCAACTGTCATCTATCCTATATTCCCTCACCAGGGAAAAACAAACAACAATGACCGCCAAGGAACTTATAGAGCAACTCTCAAAAGTGTCCCCGGATACCGAGATTGTCGGTGGAATGTTCAACGGGCGGGTAGAGACGTACACGGCGCTGGACGAGTTGCATGTGTTCTTTTATGATGATATTTATAACGACTTCTTCGGTACGCCCGGGGCCTTCGATGACAAACTGATGACAATCAAGTCGGAGAAAGTGGTCTATTTGGGGTCGTTTTTCGAGAGTACAGACAAGCGAGTGATTGAAGACCGTCATTTCGTTTGGCAGCTGAGAAAGGTTCTCCGCCAGCATCGCTCCAAGGAATGGAAGAAAGAACAACTCTACAGACTGCTGACGGAGTTTGACCTAAAAGATTAATGATAATCTGGACAGTAATTAACATCTTCCTTCTTACATCTTACATCAGCCCTCAGACATACCTGTCCCCCTGATCTTCCCCCCAAAAATTAATATTAAAATACTATATATTATATGGACACCAATATTATCTTAGCAATAGCACAGATAGTATCTGTATCATCAGTACCTTTGATAGTGTGGGTTCTTGGTGTTTTTTATCAAAACCGTAAAGCAAAAAAAGATGCACAACTTCGGGTATTTCTTACTCTCATGGCTAATCGAAAATCGAATCCAATAACAAAGGAGTGGGTAGATTCTTTAAATATAATAGATGTTGTTTTTCAAGATAATAGGAAGATACGTGAGGCATGGAAATCATATCTTGATAGTCTTAATAACAAATCTCCACATTTTGAATCAAATAATTCCTATATGCTTGATTTGTTATCAGAAATGGCATTGTCGTTAGGTTATAAAGATTTGAAACAAACGGAGATTGATAGTTTTTATAATCCGCAATTATTTTTGAATCAACAAAATGTACAGAATAAACTGATAGAAGAAAATTTAAGAGTATTAATGCATTCTAAAAGTTTTGCTGAATCATTACCTGATGAGAAAGTAAATAAAATACAAACTACAAACTAAATTTTGTGAATAAAGACCAGTTTTTTGTGGTATAATGTTCATAATAATATAATGTGTTTTAATTAGCTGAATTGATAATGAGACTGTTATATGTTATTGGAAATGGTTTGGATATAGCTCATCATATGAGTACTTCTTATCAAGATTTTATAGCACATTATCTTCGTCTAAAAACATCAGATGAGGACATACAATCAATGAAGAAAGATATAGGTTTTCACCAGTATGATAAATGGTCGGATTTGGAAATAGGATTTGGACAATACTCCAGTCAATGTGCTACTAAGGAAATATTTCTTAAGTGCTTAACTGATTTAAAGTTTGCATTAAAGTCTTATTTAAAAGAGGAATCAAAGAAGATATTAGAATATAAAATACAGTCTTATCAGAATTTCGTTTATCCTTCAGCCTTATTAGAGCCAGAGCCCAAAGAAAAATATAATAGATATACTGTATATCATAATACAGATAATGTTAGCATTGATGTAATTACATTAAACTATACTAATACTCTTGAACTATTAATGAATTATAACAATGCGAAACAATCCCTTACCAGAGGAACAATTTTAAATTCAATTTTTCATATCCATGGAACGTTGGATGATATGATGGTAATGGGCGTAAATGATAGTACACAGATTTCAAACTCTATATTTGCAGAAGATGAAGATGTAATAGAGGATTTTATAAAACCAGAATATAATGATGCATGTATGAATAATAAAAACGTTATATGCCAGAATCTAATTGAGGCAGCTGACGTTATTGTAATTTATGGGGCATCCCTTGGTTTGTCAGATGAAAAATGGTGGAGAATGATAGGTGCAAGAATGAGCACAGATAAGTATCCTCTATTAATTTATCTTCCTTATGATGATAAGAAAAATTTATATGCAGAACCTAATCGTTTGAGAAGATGGACAAGGGATTATGTGGCAAATATAAAGAAGAAGTTTGACATTAAGTTAGAAGATAAAGTATTATCAAACCGTATTTGTGTTGCAATTAATAAGACCTTGTTTCCGATAGTTAAGAATAATTCAGTTTCCAAAGTTTCCGGTACTAGTAAATAATAAATTATTAATTGTTATTTATCAAAACTTAATTTTTCAATGTACGTAGAAGAAGGAACCGATAATCTTTTGAAGGATTTTCAAATCTGAAAATCACTACAAAGAACTTTAGAAAGATTTCCCCACTAAAGAAAGCGGTGTCAGCCCAACCGACGCCAAGCCGAGTGCAATGCCAAGCTTGCTTGAGCATTGTCGAGGCGCGAAGGAGGAAGACGGATGTCAACCGACGCCAAACCGAACGCAATGAATCTTGCTTCAATTGCTGAGGTGCGAAGGAGGAAAAGCAAAGCTTAAAAGAGCCTCTCGACTCCAGACTCTCATCTCCCGCCTCTCGACTCCCGCCTCTTGACCCTTGACTCTTGACCCTCGACTCCCGCCCCTTGACTCTTGACCCTCGACTCTCGACAAATTAAAGGAACATGGAACGAAATTTTGAAAGCTTACGCATATGGCAGGAAGCTAGAGTCTTTGTCAATGATGTATATGGCATGATGCAGGATTGTAAGGACTATGGGTTTCGTGATCAGATTCAACGCGCTGCCGTGAGCATAATGAACAATATTGCTGAGGGTAATGAATCAGGGTCAGATGCTAAGTATATTAATTTTCTTTATATAGCAAAAGGAAGTTGTTCAGAAGTACGCTCTATGTTATATCTTTGTGAGGACTTTGGCTTTTGTATGCCAGATAAACATAAAGAGCTACACGATAAGGCTCAATCCATATCAAGTGGTTTGAAAAAACTTATCACATATATAGAAAATAATAAGCGTTCTCGACTCTAGCCCCTCGACTCCAGACTCTCGCCTCCAGACTCTTGACCCTCGACCCTCGACTCTTGACATTTTAGAAGGAACGGTAAACAGTAAACCAAAAAAAATTCTTTTTTTTTCCCATTATTAAATAAAATCCTTATCTTTGCCACAGTCAAAAGGGGAAAATCGATTTTACCCATTCCCTCATTGTGGTTAAAAATATCTAAAATTACTGTATCTCTCTGAATAACACATTATAAGGGTTTGAGGTGCGGAAAATGTCTATTTGCTTAACTTTACAAAAGTCTAAATCCAATAAATTGGGGCTCTTAACATTTCACGTTGGGGGCATGGGTACAAGCCCCAAGCGGATTACAGAGAGATTTGAAAATATTCTATAGTATTTATGTCACAAGTAAAGGTAATAAATCCTAGTGGATATAGTGAGAATGTGATACAATATCAAATAAAGTGTCCATTCTGTCATGCCAATATTGTTCCAAATTATTTATGCATTGATAAATATAATTTGTTCGTAAGTTGCTGTAATGATTCGTGTAGAAGTCATTTTATTATAGGTCAAAATGAAAAAGGGAAATATGTAAAAATATTGCCTAATTCAATACCATCAAGCAAAGAATTTAGTGAAATAATAACCTCTATTTCACCCTCATTTTCTGCAATATATAATCAAGCATACCATGCAGAACAAGCTAATCTTGATCAGATTTGTGGTGTTGGTTATAGAAAAGCGCTTGAGTTCCTAATTAAAGATTATCTGATTTCGAAAGAAACAGATGAAAAAGTTATAGAAAACCTAAAAAATAAATTCCTTAACAATTGTATACAAGAAAACGTACAGAACGAAAATATAAAAAACGTAGCAAAACGTGCAGTATGGCTTGGAAATGATGAAACGCATTATATTCGCAAATGGGCAGATAAGGATGTCAGTCATTTAAAACAGTTAATAGATTTGACTATAAGATGGATAGAAAGTGAAGTGGAAACAGAACGAGTTCTGCAGGAAATGCCATGAACCTGTCACCTGTCATATCGGATGTAAATAAAAGAATAGAAATGTTTTTGGAACTGAAAGACTGTGAAGCCTCAGTTCGCCAGCTGGAGCGTCTGACGGGGATAAGTAGGGGAATAATTCAGTTCGCAAAAATATGACATGAACTGAAGTGAACCCAGAAAGTTGGACACAACTTAAAGGTTCAAATGAGTAAAGAATTTAGTTTAGAAGAAAAGTTGTCCGCAATTGGGTTAGTCTACCAAGGCGAGTCAGCCCGTTCAGTGTCTCGTAAACTCCACTTAGGTCATCACGCTCTATATGAATGGATAGAGTGTTACAAACTCTATGGTGTTGAAGGTCTAAAATCCAAGCGAAAGAGAAAAAAAATACTCACATATGAAGAAAAATGCAAAATTGTTCGTGAATATAGAGAAAGTGAATTAACTTTGTTCCAACTTTCAGCAAAATATCAGTTATCAAGCTCGTTAATTGGCAATTGGGTTATGATGGCTGAGAGAAATGGATTTGAAGCACTGGAATCTCGTCGGTCCAGGCATTTTCAAACAGGTGAGCATATGGTTAAACGACTCCCTAAAGAAGAATGCGAGAAGGAGAATGAGCGCCTTCGCAAGGAGAATGAACGCTTAAGGCTAGAAAATCTTCTATTAAAAAAAGTGAGAGCCTTAGTCGAGGAAAGGAGAACCCAAAACAGAGCGATTGGGTACAAGCCATCGAAGAACTAAGGCATAATGAGCATGCAGACCTCAATCAGCTGTTGGAGCTCAAACAGATGGCGCGCAGTACATTTTATTATCACTTGAGAAACAGGAAGAAAGAAGATAAGTACAAGGAAGTTAAAGAAACAATATACACTATTTTTCATAAGCACAAAGGTCGTTACGGGTATAGGCGTATAACACAGGAACTGCGTAATAGTGGACTTCTTATAAACCACAAGACGGTCAAGAAACTTATGGATGAACTTGGACTGAAGAGCGAGGTGCGAAAAGTGAAATATCACTCCTACAAAGGCGAAGTGGGTAAGACCGCACCAAATGTCATCAACAGAGATTTTGTTGCAGAAAGACCTTATCAAAAGTTAGCCACAGACGTAACGCAGATGACAATTGGAGGATGCAAGATTTACCTATCCCCGATACTTGATATGTGCAATGGAGAAATACTTTCTTACGTTATTACAGAAACTCCCAACATCAGGATGGTCACTAAGATGCTCAATCAAATGTATGAGCGCATAGACTTGCCAGAAGGAGTCATACTTCACTCTGATCAAGGATGGCAGTATCAGCATGTGGCTTACCAGAATAATCTTAAGAAGCATGGTATTATTCAAAGTATGTCTCGTAAAGGAAACTGTCTTGATAATGCTATGATGGAGAACTTCTTTGGTCAGATGAAGTCAGAATTGCTCTATCCGGGGAACTACACATCTGTAGAAGTCTTCAAGAAAGACCTGATAGAATACATAGAATATTATAACAACGAGAGAATAAAGCTCAGACTAAAAGGAATGAGTCCTGTACAATATCGGAATCAGCTCCAAATGAGCAGTAATGTTTAACCGTCCAAACTTTAGGGTTCACTTCATTTTTTGTCCTTTTTGTCCTTTGTCCTTTTGGGGGCGTTTGAGAGGTGAGTGGGTGGGGCAGTTTTTTATATTTTATAAAAATGTATACTATAGATTTGCATGAGATTGAGATTTGTTTGTATATTTGCATCGAAGTGAAAAGTTAAAAAAGTCGAAGATTTATATTATTAGTTTAGAAGGAGAAGTATGGAATGAGAGTCTGATGGAGATAATGTGAGAAATCGTTGGTTACAATAAAATAATTTACGCGTGAGAAGATGTTTTTAACAATTTAATACTTGATTAACCATGAAACAAAGAACAATCTATTTTTTTGCACTTTTGTTTTTATCTATGTGCATCAGTATCAAACTACAAGGGCAAACTTTTACTTATAAAAAGTCAGCCAGTTCAAAATATATTCAATATAATTCTAATGATATAAAATCAACTGTAGGCAATAACACATATACTACCTCTATGGGAGTATCAGTCAGTAACGGAATTCTTCCTTCGATTAGAATATCGATGACAGTAATAGGAGATAAAAGTTTTATCGATTTATTTCGGCTTCACAAGATAGATACAGAATCAAGTCACATTACATATGCTAATATTATCTTGGAAAATGGAGTTACTATTTACAATTGCAAGTCTGCGATAATTGACGATACAAATCGTGATAGAGCCAAGGACTACTTAGCAATTGGGGTAATAATGATTGGTACACACGATTTGTCCATAATCAAAAAACTTAGGTCTTATAATATAAAGGAAGTAACCATTGAGGGGCATACAATAAACTTTGAAAAATTGAAGTTTAAGTCGGCAGTGGTAATTGAAGGTGCATGCAAAGAAATCGAGAAAGAGGGCTATTCTTTTGAAACTGCCAAAGTTGATAACAATTTTTCTACATATAGTTATGGTAATAATATCGATTCTAACTTTGCTAAGAAGAATAAGTCTGCTTTAGATTTGGTTTATCTTCCATTCGGTTTCCTTGAGAAAGATGGTAAGGGTATTGATAATTACAAAACAATGCTTGATTTATTGAAGAGTAAAACGAATTGGAAATATGATGAATATGATGATTTCTTTGTGACGTGGAATTACGATGGATTAGGTTTTTTCTATGATAATATAAAAATAACTAACGCTGGAGCTAATTTCCCAAATAAAAAATTTCTCTATCACTGGGAATATCATATAGACTTGAGTGATAAAAATGTCTCATTAAGAGAAGCAAATAATGTAGCAAAGAAATTTATAAATGAACTTCTAAATGATGGTTTCAACGTAAAATATAGTAATGCCGAAGATGAAAAAATAGATGCCATATTAAATAAAGGTTCATACCACGTTTCTGTGATCCTTTTTTACACCAGCGATAGGTATTGGATTAACGTTCGTTCATATCCTCGATACAATTAATCTCCACAACCCCGGTAATGAGTTTGTATTCCCCGACGATTCAAACAGATTTATGACAAGATTATTGATCTGTTTGAATCGGATATTGTTGATCTATTTGATATCCGACGGCTAGAATGGGATATAATGATGTTAAGGTAGAAATGTCATTAAATGAAGACAATGTGGAAACCGATGAATTGGTATTATGGGTTGAAGGAACAGTCGAGTCTATAATAGAAAAGTTAGATGTGTCTCTGAATGAGATACAAAAACATATTTGTTATTGATTTGATCAATCTTTGTTAGTTTTGTGGTTACTATACATTATTTAATAACATTATGAATATAAAAAATGAATGACCACAGATTTGCATTTGATTGAGATTTGTTTGTATATTTGCATCGAAGTGGAAAGTGCTTGGCTTTTTATAAAATAATATTAAAGAATATTCTAATTATTAATTATTATACTTATTATCAAATAAATTATGAGAAATATCATGAAAAGATTAAGTTGTATTATTATTGTATGTTTTATCTCTATTGTTTGCTTTGCACAAACAAAGTGTAGTAATTGTGATGGTACAGGAGGAGTTGTGTGTGGATATTGTCGTGGAAATGGTGTTATTGTTTCAACTGTTTGGAATCCTTATTTGGGTTCCTATCAAAATGTACAAACGGTATGTGGTGCATGTCAAGGATATCGGAAAGTAGTATGTGCATCATGTGCAGGTAAGGGATGGATTCAGTCTCCTTCTTTTAAATCTAAACAAGCTTATTATGCTGAATGTGCACACTGTAAGTGCAAACTTTACATTCCTTTCTCTGCAGCTAATTCATATTGTGCTACTTGTCATACATATAAGTGCAAATCAACTTTTACTTCTCATTACAAACGATACCGTTAGTTTTATTTTTTACTCCTTATAGTTTATTATACAGTTACAAAACATTTTCTTTTGCAAACTAATTTTCTTTTTGCTATGGAATAAAAATAACCAAACCTTAATTATTATGAAAAAGATTCTTGCATTTTTATTATTTATTTGTTTGTCAATAAGTGCTTATTCTCAGTATGTTGCTAGTGATCTTCCCAAAACATGGCGTCAAAGTATGATGGGGGGTGGATTTATGGAATGTACTATTCATGAAGATGGTAGAATAACATCAACCATGTGTAGCCGTTGTTTCAATTGTAATGGTATGGGGGCTTGTCAAGTATGTATGGGTAATGGTAGCCGATTTGTAGCAGTATGGGGTGGCTGGACTCCATGTACTCATTGTGCTGCGACAGGAAAATGTCCTGGCTGTAGTGGAAAGGGATATAGCGTAATAAATACTAGTACAACATATGGTACAACAATTGGCGTGGATGAGCGTGGAAATCTGTATGTAGAAGGTTCTGGATCTTCATATGGTGGAGGTGGTTTGTCTAATAGAAGCTATGTTGAAAAGATAGAAAATGTTCCATGTTATGGATATGATTGTGAGAAATATTGTGAGAAATGTAAGAAGGTTACAAGGCGTCATGTTCATCTGAAAGTTTACAGATAATTGTTTCCGAATGTAAGGAATTATTTCATTATTTAGAATCAGGAAATGAAGGCTTTAATTGAGAAGACGGTAGAGTGCCTTCTGAAGCAGGTGGAGGAGCATGTGCCTGATTATGGTGACTTTGCCCCTATTATGGAGTTTTTCCCGAATCCAGTAGAAATTACCAGGGAATTTGTAGGAACGTATGGTCTGAAAGTGTATAAGATGCCAAATGATGTAGTTCCTGATCCTAGAATGCGATATATTCAAGCTGCAGCATATGTTCTATCGGGAAAATATAAGTCGACGATGAATGTTGCCTCAGGTACAAAAGAAGAAATTATTGCAATTATGCAAGAGCAAAAGTTTATGGAGGATCTTTATGCGTCTTTTCAGGAATTGGAAGAACAGTTTGAGCATTATGATTGATTTAATGATTTTTAATATGAATATACTATGATACGTTTAGAACCACAAGATGTTCATTACATCATTTATGGAATTCCAGAGTTGGAAGGATGCGAATGTTATCATTGGGGAGAGAATCTGTACCTTGTGGAAGATAAGGACGAGGGACGCTATCTGGTGAATGTTGAGGCTGA
>JAEEGI010009304.1_pt1 | contig 21554 bp, 25 predicted proteins | sample 8958751 | NCBI WGS metagenome assembly JAEEGI01 (sample SAMN16246545, study PRJNA631951) | gut metagenome | biome: gut microbiome; feature: rumen; material: KS-attached | host: Bos | place: Iran: Karaj | collected 2018-10 | reverse complement strand
ATCTCCCGGCAGCTCCCGGCCGCCGCCGTCCAGCGGCAGGGCTTCCATCTCGCCCTCCGCCCGGCCCTTGCGCAGCATCAGGTTGAAGTCCCGGCAGCGCCCCATGGCGTGGGTGGCGTCCGCGCCGTCGAAGGCGTGGACGGCGAAGGGGCGCAGCAGGATCGGCGCGCCGTCCCCGTGCCGCAGGCGGATCTCCCCCTCCAGGGGCGCGATCAGCCGCCGGTAGTCCGGCAGGGGCGTGAAGTCCGACTCCTCCAGCTCCACCGTGGCGGAGCTGACCCGCCAGAGGAAGGCCCGGTCGGCGTAGCGCGCGCTCTCGGGGGCGATGGCGAGCTGGGTGGTGACCCCGCCGCTCCAGGCGCTGACCGCGTAGTCCGCGGGAACAAGATGCTTCCACAATCCGTTCATGATGGTTTCCTTTACATCCCCAGCTCTCTCGCCCAGGCGCTTGCCTCCGCGCCGCTGTGCACCAGCCTCGCGCCCAGCAGCTCGCCGCCGGGCAGGAAGGGGCGCAGCTTCTCCGCCGTCTTGCCGATGCCGCTCCCGCCGGAAGTGGCGAAGGCGGCGATCTTCTTGCCCGTCCAGTCGTGCGCCGCGCAGAAGGAGCTCACCGCCAGGGGCGCGCAGCCGTACCAGATGGGAAAGCCCAGCAGCACCGCGTCGTAGTCGGCCAGGTTTTCGATGCGGTTCGCCGCCGGGACGTTCTTTTTGCCGAAAAACTCCCGGTTGCAGCGGGCCAGCGGGTTTTTCCAGTTCAGGTCTCCCGGGCCGTAGGGCTTCTCGGGCAGGAGCTCGAACAGATCCGCCCCGAGGGCCTCCGCCGCATCCCGGGCGACGGCGGCGGTGGTTCCGCGCTCTGCGCTGAAATAGACGACCAGTGTTTTCATGGATGAAACCTCCTTTTATTGAAGACGGCGTCAATTGTACGCCGTCGCAGGGGCGTATTCCTCCGCCCTTCAGTCTATCCTGTCGCCGTTTCCGTACACCTCGCAGAAGCGCCCGGCGAAGGATGGCTCCTGCCCGCCGGCGTACAGGTGGGAGACGTCGCCGATGGCGCTCGCCCGGAAGGCCGCGATCCCCGGACGCCGTTCTTCGCTGTTGAAGACCGTCACGGAGCTGGGCGCCAGCATAAGACCCTGCCACAGCACCATGGGCGATACGTTCAGCAGGCGGCTCATCAGCACGCAGGAGAGGCCAAAGTGGCCGAAGAAGGCCAGCGTCTCGCTGCTTGGGCGCTCTGCCCGGTAGCACAGCCCCTCGCGGACGTAGCCGTGGGTGGCAAGGACCCGGTCGAATTCCGCGATCACCCGGTCATAGGCGCTTTTCAGCTCCGCCTCGGCAAAAACCGGGTGCTGGTGCCAATGCATCGGATCCAGCAGGACGGGGAATCTCGCCCAGTCCTGCGGCAACCAATCCCAGGACACCTCGCTCAGCCCGCCTCCCAAATCGGGGCGGCGCACGCCGATGGTAAACTCCCGCAGCCACGGGCACTCCGCCGCGGTGCGCCCAGCCTTTTCCAGGGTGGGCCGCGCCGTCTCCAGCGCCCTTCCCATGGTGGAGACATAGTATTCCGATATTTCCATCGGGGCGATGCGCTCCGCCAGCAGCGCGGCCTCGCGCCGCCCTCTTGGGGTCAGGCCGTCGATGGCGTAATCCGGATCGCCGTGCCGGATGAAAAGCAGTCTCATGGCATGCTCGCCTCCTTCGGATGTTATTGTATCATAGGGCGGAGAAAATGGCAAAGCCCAATCCAAAATAGAAGAAAGACCATAAACGCGCAGGATCGAGGCGCGCTCGGACATTTTGCGGCATTTTTCAATACTTCGTTTTCCGGTTTCAATCAGAAAAGCCTGCCGCAAGGAACTGAAAAACGAAAAATACAAAGCAAATAATCCTGCCGACTGCCGTCGACAGGATTTTCGTTATCGAAAAAGGCATTGCGGCTTGAAGAAAAACGCTTGGAGTGCGCCGCGGGTGAAGGAGTGCAGAATGAACGAGTGAAGCTGCGCTGGAAAACCGGAATTTCGCGTGATGCTATTTCTGCGCAATCATTGCCAGCCATGCCGGGATCGCAGCCATGGGATTGCACTTCCAATCATTTATGTTTGCGGTTTCCGCGTCGGCTTTTGATTTCAGCTCCTCGTATGTATACCAGAACGAGGCATCTGCCGAAGGCAGCTCCGCTATTTCCAGGATCCGCAGCCACGCCTGTGCGTGGGCGTTGACGATATCTTGGACTCTCCAGTGCAGATCAGGAAAAACATCTTGATAGGATTTCCTGATTTCAGGCGCTTTCCAAGCCTCCATCGTAAAAGGTCTGGTAAACGGATGAATGTCGACCATTGCCGAATACCCGCCCTTTTTTAGGACTCTTGCAATATTCCTGTACATCTCTCTCAGGTCGTTGATCCATGTCAGCGTCCCGTTCGATGTATATACCAGATCAAAGATCCCGTCATCGAATCTCGATAAAAATGTTGTATTATCGCAGATAAAATCTATATCGAGATTTCTGGCGTCGGCGATATTTCTGGCATTTTCCAACTGCCGTTCACTTAGATCGGCCGAGGTGACCTTTGCCCCCATGAGCGCAAAAGCAAAGGCCGCATGATTATCGCCGCTTGACGGCAGTAAGATCTTCTTTCCCTTGAAGTCGCCTACGTATTTTTCCATCAACTCCAACACGCCGGGGTAAAAAGCGGTTTTTGGATTCTCCTCTAATCTGTCCAGCCGCTCGGCTGTTCTTAAAGACCGATACCATTCCGAGTCGGAAATCTCATTCCAGTATCGTTTAACTTCCAATTCTCTCTCTTCCATATCTGAACCTTCCCCTGCCAGAAATCAAAAATAAAGGCAGTTTTCCTGGCGAACTCCGATTTATCTTCTTGTTTGCCGATCTTTTTCCGGCAGCGCAGACAGGCCCTCGGCCTGGACTGCTCTGCCATCATAACACAAAACACAAAGCACGGCAATTCTATCATGGTTACCGCGCTTTTCCGGCGGATCGGTCATATTCGCCTTCCAAGGGGTTTCGGCGTTTTCAGCGGTACGGATCGTTCGTATGACACAAAACGGTCTTTGCGCTTGCAGGAGGCAGAACCCTGTGCTACAATAAAATAAAAAAGGAAGGCCCCAGCGGGCGAAGGAGGACAAATATGAGCAAAAAGCAGGGACTTGGCGACATGGTGCGCGAGGCGCTGGGACGGCGCTGGGAGCTGCGCAGGAAGGATCTGGGGGCCGACGCGCATCTGGCAAAAAGCGGTTTTGTCTTTGACACGGAGGTCTGGGAGCTGCCGGAGCTGGGGCAGGTTTGCTTTATGCGGATGAGCGCCATGCTCGGGCTGATGAAGATGGAGACGGCGGTGCTGACCGTATCGGGAAAGGATACGCCGCTGTTCAACCTCGACTGGGTGCGCGCAATGGGAAAGGAGACGCAGATCGTCGAGCTTTACGACACTCAGCTATCCCCATGGCCTGCGGAGAAGCAGGCGGAATTCGACGCGCTGCGCGAGCGCGACGCCGGGCTGCCCGACATGCGCTCGTCGGGGAAATGGTATGATGCGATTCTGTATCCCTGCTCCTATCACAAAGCCGGCAAGGGACTGACAGAGCGCCTCGCCGCCGCCGCGCGGGATTATACCGAGACCTATCTGCGGCAGCTTGCCGAAGCGCCTGCCTGTGACGCGGCCGTCAAGCGGGAAAAAACGCGCGCCTTTGCTGAGCGGCTCTTTGCCGAGGGCGGTCCCGCCGTCGATCAGGTGACGAAGCTCTTCGGGCCGGAAACGGCGAAACGTCTTATTCTGTCGCATATGTACGGCGTCGAAGATTGATCAGAAAAGAGAAGTCGCAGAGTCCTCTTTTCTCATGACAGAGCGCCGACGCCTTCGGGCGGATTTGGCTGCTCGGCATGAGCAGACGGGCTGTTTCAAAAGGGGAACGCGGAGAAGGACATTCGGTAATCCGCCCATTATTCCAGGGAACTTACCCGTAAATTCAACGAACGCAGGGAATACTCCAACGGGCCCGGAAACTGACAGGGGCAGCAAAAAACGCATAAACGCAAAAAGACCGATCCCGGGATAAATCGGGATCGGCCTTGAACGCTGAAAAGCCCGGCACTACTGGGGCTTATTGCAAAACGAAAAGCACTCCGTTGGGGTGCTTTTCTTTTTGGAAAAGGTGCACTAGTCAACAAAAATTGGACACGAGCAAATAAAGAACTGTAGTTTGGAAATGTACTGGACTATACACCGGGTGTCGGGAAAAAAGACTCGCGGTACTGCTTTGGCGTCAGATAATTGAGCGCGTAAGCAGGACGCAGTTCGTTGAAGAAGACAATGTATTCGTCAACTTCTTCCCGAACCGGTTTGTCACCGGTCACATGCAAATCTGTGAAAAGCTCTGCTTTAATCCAGCCGTTTATGGCCTCCATTGCAGCATTGTCCGTTGGTGTTCCGGCGCGGGACATGGAGCGTGTGATGCCGTACATCGGCAGCAGCTCATTGAAAGATTTGGAAGAATACACGGAGCCCTGATCAGAATGCAGGATCATCTGGTGATCCGGCAACAACTTTTTGAGCGCGATCAAGTCTTCCAGTCCACTGATGTAGGTCATACGGTCTCCGCGTCTGGCGGAAAGGGCATGGCTGACGATCTCGTTATTCCAGAGATCCATATACAAGGTGAGTTCATAATAGACGCCTTTCACATAGAAGGCGGTCATGTCGCTCACAATGCACTGCAGCGGCCCATCAAGCTGTATTTCGGACAAAAGCAGATTGGGAAATACTCGGTAGGGATCGCCAGGCTTTTTGTACTTGTAGTGCTTGGCTTTGCTCTTGATTCCGGCTGTTTTGCAGCATTTATGAGCATAGGGATCAGAGAGAACAAGCCCGGTGTCCAAGCGGATCTTGGCATTCAACCAGCGGTATCCATGCGAAGGATACTTAAGGTGGTATTCCTGAAACAACAGGATATTGCTGACGAAGGCTCGTGTCCTTTCAGACGGGTCAGAGAGATGCTTTTTCCAGCTGTAAAAGCTGCTGCGTTGGATACCCATGGTTTCACAGAGCAGTTTTACCGGGAACTCTCCGGACAGTTCCATGATTACTTGGTATTCTTGCTGTCGTATAGAACGACTGTACCATCCCCCTTCACTTCGTATCCTTTTTTTAGTCTAGCCTCGGTGATTCGCGCTTTGATGAGTTCGTGAATCAGTTCCTCTTTTGTCATAGCTGCGAGATCGTCTATTCCGGCATGGTCGTTTTTGAGCAAAAGCGTAGAACCTGCTCGTTTCCCTTGCTTGGGTGGCAGCTGGTTGGCATCCCGGTACATTCTCATGTAATTCCGGGCAGTTTGATCGTTGATTCCAAACTGTTCGGCAGCTTCATAACGGCTTATTTCACCGTCGTATATTCTGCGGCCGATCTCCAACCGCTCTTCTAATGTGTATTTCATGGCAGCCTCCTGTCGCGCTTGAGGACAAGTCTGTACAACATACGTGTTTTCGTGTCCTTCATTATACATCTGCTGTACAAAAATTACCCCCTCCGTGTCCAAAAAAAGCTTACCACTACAAAGGTACTGCGTTTTGATAGAATAACCTCCAAGGGGGCGCACCGCCTGTTCAGAGGGGTGCATTTCATTTTAGGGGGGTGCAAATGGCGAAAGGGGGTGCATTTGAACGATTGGGTGCGCTGATAAATCGGAATTTGTCTGAATCACCGTTCCAGAAGCTTAGTTTTCATTCTCTGTTCAATTGCCTCGTCGATTTCGAACAAACTGATAAAACCTGTGAATTCTCGGTTTAATTCTTCCGGTGATTTGTTGTATACCTGCTTCATTGCCGCTTCCATATCCTGCTCTCGATACATTTCCAGGAAATGTTTTATGCCATATACGGCAATCAGCCAATCTGTAAAAGCCCCCATGATCGGGTACGTGATAGTACAATCCTGGGAGAAAAAGTATTCCTTATCAAGCAGTTGATTTACGGGAATATAGCGACCGGTTTTTAAATAGAAACCGACCCAATCCATATTCTGAATTCCCCACCATTTCCGGTCAAAATACATTGCCAATCCTTCGCGTATGGCCGGACAGTCAGGGCGGTTGATTACATAGCTGATCAGATGAGCATCTTCGTGGAATCCAATGCACTGAATTTGTTCATTGTACACTGCATAAACCTTATTTGGCGGAGTTGCAAAACCATTGCAAGGATCGTTGTCTCCGTAAATTCGTCCCACTTCCTCCGGAGAATCACAAAGGTAGTATTCAATTTTGAACTCCGGAGTAACACCTAAAACAGTGCAGATATGTTGGAAACAACTCTCCTGATAAGCGGCAATGGATTCTATATCCCGCGCTGCTTTTGTTTCTTCACCGAAATAAAATATATAATGTCTGCTTTCAAATTGCCTCATAGAATTCCCTCTACAGATTCCGATTTGTTGGCCTGCTTACCAATCATCATCCAACAGCGCAGACAGGCCCTCGGCCTTGCCTGCCCTGTCATCATAACACAAAAAACAAAGCACGGCAATTCTATCAGAATTACCGTGCTTTTTTGGCGGAGATGGAGAGATTCGCATGCATTTTTTCGCAGGGATACGGTGTTCTTCGGACAAACGGCAGCGCGTGCGAAAAAAACAAAGAATTCGCCAGTGTTTGCACTGTCTCATGCAAGCCGCCTATGTGGCTTGCGGACATGATTCGAATCTCTCCACATGCCAAAAAGAAAAGCACCCTGTTGGGTGCTTTTCTTTTTGGCGGAGATGGAGAGATTCGAACTCTCGAAGAGCTTTTGACCCTTACACGATTTCCAATCGTGCGCGCTCGACCAACTACGCGACATCTCCGTGTTGCTCAAGAATATGGCTGTTCATTTGTCAGCCTTGATAATATAATACAGCTTCTTCGTAAAGTCAAGGAATATTTTTGTGATTTGTGAAAAGAATAGAAGCGGGAGAACCGTTTTGAGATTTGAGTTTTGCGTTTTGAGCAGAAGAAAGAGACAAAGGAAATGGATTGCCGCGCCGCTGACGTCGGTCACCGGCGCGCAATGACAGGGAGACGAAGGGCCGGGGAACGGATCCGCGATCCCAGCGGTCTTCGCCGTAAGGGCGGCCGCCCACGGCAGCCCGCCTGTCCGTCGGCGAGGCGCTGCAAAAACGAGGCCCCTCGGCGCGAACAAAGGAGGATTACCCATGACCAATGAGGAATATCGCCGCTACGCAGGCAAGCACATGCCCCGCTCCAAGGTGGGACACAACTGCCTGGGCGCCTTTCTGGTGGGCGGCGCCATCTGCTGCCTTGGGCAGCTCCTGCTGAACCTGTACGGCGGCCTGGGGCTGGAAGAACAGGAGGCGGCCACCGCCGCGTCCGTCACGCTGGTGTTTCTCGGCGCGGCGCTGACCGGGCTGGGCGTCTACGACGACCTGGCGCGCCTGGGCGGCGCGGGGACGCTGGTGCCCATCACGGGCTTCTCCAACGCCGTGGCGGCGCCGGCGCTGGAGTTCAAGGCGGAGGGCCTGATTGCGGGAACCGCGGCCAGGATGTTTGTCATTGCCGGCCCGGTCATCGTCTTCGGGGTCGGGAGCAGTCTGGTATACGGTCTGCTTCTCTGCCTGCTGGGAGGATGAGGCATGGGAAAGAAACGAAAAAACAGCCGCCCCAGCGTGCCGATGATCCGGGATCTGCGCGCGAAGGAGCAGAATGGAGCGGCGCCCACCCCGGCCGCGCCGCAGGCGCCGGACGGGGTCAGCGGGAACTGGAACTGAAAACACATGGAAAAGCGGGCGCTTGCCCGCTTTTCGCTTTTTCCGCTTCCGGGTTCCGGGCGGAAACGAGGGAAAGAGAAAAAGAGGAAATTGGAGGATTCTGCGAAAAGCAGTTGCAAAAGAAGCGGAATAGAGGTACAATAACTCTGTCTAGGAATTAACGATCTGCACGGAGGCGCGCCGTGGAAGCTGTCCACATCAAAATACACGGAATCGTGCAGGGCGTGGGCTTCCGGCCCTTCGTACATCGCCTGGTGCGGGAATACGGCCTGGCTGGCTCGATCCGCAACACCTCCTCCGGCGTGGAGCTGGAGTTGGAAGGGGAGCGGCCCGCGCTGGAGGCCTTCGCGGCGGCCCTGCCGGAACGGGCGCCTAAGCTGGCGCTGATCGAGCGGATCGAGACGGAATACGGCCTGCCGCCCCGGGGGCTTACGGATTTTACCATCCTCCAGAGCCACGCCGAGGCCAAGCGCAACACCCTCATCTCCCCGGATATCGGCATCTGCGAGGACTGCCGCCGGGAGCTGCTGGATCCCGGGGATCGGCGCTTCCGCTACCCCTTCATCAACTGCACCAACTGCGGCCCCCGCTTCACCATCATCCGGGACGTGCCCTATGACCGGGCGCTGACCAGCATGGGGCGCTTCCCCATGTGCCCGGACTGCGACCGGGAGTATCACGATATCGAAAACCGCCGCTACCACGCCCAGCCGGACGCCTGTCCGGTCTGCGGCCCCCGGGTCTTCTTCCTGGACGGGGAGGGCAGAGCGGTGCCCGGCGACCCCATCGAGACGGCCCGGGACTGGCTCAAGGCCGGGAGGATCCTGGCCGTCAAGGGCCTGGGCGGCGTGCATCTGGCCTGCCGGGCGGACGATCCCGCCCTGGTAAAGGAGCTGCGTGCCCGCAAGGAGCGGGACGAAAAGCCCTTCGCTCTCATGGCCCGGGACACCGGGGCGGCGGAAAAGCTCTGCTTTGTTTCCGCGGAAGAACGGGCGGTGCTGGAGAGCTTTCACAAGCCCATCGTCCTGCTGGAAAAGCGGGACAAGCGGCCCTCACCCCTCAGCGAGAACGGCTGGCTGGGGATCATGTTTCCCTATACGCCCCTGCATGTGCTGCTCTTCGGAGACGACATCGACGCCCTGGTGATGACCAGCGCCAACCTCTCCGACACGCCCATCGTGTATCAAAACGACGAGGCGCTGGAGCGGCTCCGCGGCATCGCGGACGGCTTTCTGCTCCATAATCGGGACATTCAGACCCGTTGCGACGACTCGCTGTGCTGGGTTTTGGGCGGGAAAGAGTACTTCGCCCGCCGGAGCCGGGGCTATGTGCCCTTCCCGGTGCGGGTGCCCGGAGCCGAGAGCGCCGTTCTCGCCTGCGGGGCCGAGCAGAAGGCCAGCTTCTGTCTCTCCCGGGGGGACTGCCTGTTCCCCAGCCAGCACATCGGCGATTTGAAAAACGCCGAGACCCTGGAACACTACGAGGGGCAGATCGCCCATTTTGAACGGATGTTCGATACAAAGCCCAGGCTGCTGGTCTGCGATCAGCATCCGGACTATCTCTCCACCGCCTACGCCCGCCAGCGTGCGGCGCGGGAGGGGATCGGGCTGGTTCAGGTTCAGCACCACCACGCCCACATGGCCGCCTGCATGGCGGACAACGGGCTGAGCGGGCCCTGCATCGGCCTCGTCTGGGACGGGGTCGGCTACGGGGACGACGGCACGGCCTGGGGCGGGGAGTGCCTCGTCGGCGATTATAAAAGCTATACCCGCTTCGGCAGTATCCGGCAGATCCCCCTTATCGGCGGGGATCGGGCCGTGAAGGAGCTCTCCCGGGTGGCCTTCGCCCTGCTGCGGGAGGCCGGCTGCGACACGAGCGGCATGGAAAACGCCGCATTCTTTGAAAAAATGCTTGCCGCGGGGCTCAACTGCCCCCTGTCCTCCGGCATGGGCCGGCTCTTTGACGGGGCCGCCGCCATCCTGGGGATCAAGAGGCTTGCCAGCTACGAGGGCCAGGGCGCCGTGCTGCTGGAGGCCGCAGCGGAGCCCGATGAGGGCCGCTACCCGGCGGAGCTCTCCGGCGCGCCCCTGCGCTTCGACTGGCGGCCCATGATCCGCGGCATGGTTCGGGATCGGGACGGCGGCGTCTCTGTGGGCCGCATCGCCGCCCGCTTTATGAACACCCTGGTGGATATGGCCGTGGAGATGGCCCTGGCCGCCTCGGAGGAGAGCGGCGTAAAAGACGTGTGTCTCTCCGGCGGCAGCTTTCAGAACCAGTATCTGCTGCGCCGCCTGCCCGCCGCGCTGGAAAAGGCGGGGCTGCGGCCCCGGCTGCACCGGCGGGTCTCCTGCAACGACGAGGGGATCAGCCTGGGCCAGGTCATGATCGGCGGGGCGAGTTTTGCGTTTTGAGATTTGCGTTTTGAGAAGGATCGATGGTATGTGCTTGGCAGTACCCTTGAAATTGATTGAGATCAACGGCGTGGACGCCGTGGGCGAGGCCATGGGCCTGCGGCGGAAGCTGCGGGTGGACTTCATCCCCGAGCCGAAGCTGGGCGACTATGTGATCGTCCACGCTGGCTTCGCCATCGAGCGCCTGCCCGAGGAGCAGGCTCTGGAGGATCTGGAGACCTGGGAGGAGCTGGATGATGCCCTCCGCTGAGAAGATTTTGCAGGCCATCCGGGAACTCCGTCCGGAGCCGGTGAAGCTGATGGAGGTCTGCGGCACCCACACCATGGCCATCGCCAAGGCGGGCATCAAGACCCTCCTGCCCGAGGGCGTGGAGCTGCTGAGCGGCCCCGGCTGTCCGGTCTGCGTTACCCCGGCGGAGCTCATCGACCAGATCCTGGATCTGGCCATGGAGCCTGGGGTGATCCTCACCAGCTACGGCGACATGCTGCGGGTTCCCGGCAGTACGCCGGGGGACAGCCTGCTGCGCCGCCGGGCTCTGGGCGCCAGGGTGGAGATCGTCTATTCCCCCATCGACGCCATCGAGATCGCAAAAGCCAATCCCGCCAAGGAAGTGGTCTTCCTGGGCGTGGGCTTTGAGACCACAGCCCCCGGCACCGCCGCAGCCGCGCTGACAGCGCGGGAGCAGGGCGTCAAAAATTTCAGCGTCTGGTCCATGCTCAAGCTGGTGGAGCCGGCGCTCCGGGCCCTGATGGCCATGGAGGGCTTCGAGATCCGGGGCTTCCTCTGCCCCGGCCATGTAGCGACCATCATCGGGGAAAAGGGCTTCCGCTTCCTGCCCGAGGACTACGGCATGCCCGCCGTGATCTCCGGCTTTGAGCCGGAGGACATCCTGCTCTCCGTCTACGCGCTGCTCAAGCAGATCCGGGAGGGCGCGCCCAGGGTGCAGAACGAGTATACACGGGCGGTGTCCAGGGACGGCAACCTGCTGGCCCAGGCGATGATGGATCGGGCCTTCGAGCCCCGAACCGACCTGTGGCGGGGCCTGGGACAGATCGAGAACAGCGGCCTGGGCCTGCGGGAGGAGCTGCAGGGCTATGACGCCCAGCGGCGCTTCGGCCTGGAGACCCTGCCCGCCCCCAAGCCCACGGCCTGCCGCTGCGGCCGGGTGATCACCGGACGCATGGGGCCGCAGGGCTGCCCGCTTTTCGGAAAACGCTGTACGCCGGAGGATCCGGTGGGGCCCTGCATGGTGAGCAGCGAGGGCGCCTGCGCCGCGGCGTACAAATACAGTTCCATATAGCCTCCCCTGTGCAAGGGGAGGTGGCATCCGCCGATCTCCCGCGAGGCGGATGACGGAGGGGTTGTACGGCGGCCTCTTCGGAATGTGGGAATACAACCCCTCAGTCATTCGGCGGACCGTAACACGCCGAATGACAGCTCCCCTTGCACAGGGGAGCTAATAAGGAAGAGTTTATTGTAATGGACGAAATCATCACCTTAGACTACGGCAGCGGGGGGAAGAAGACCTCCCGGCTGATCGAAGCGTATATTGTCCCCGCCATGGATAATCCCATGCTCTCCGAGCTGGGGGACGGGGCGATCCTCCCCGGCGGAGGGCAGTTGGTTTTCTCCACGGACAGCTTTGTGGTGAGCCCCCGCTTTTTCCCCGGCGGCGACATCGGCAAGCTCTCCGTCTGCGGCACGGTGAACGACATCGCCATGTGCGGCGGCGTGCCGAAATACCTGAGTTGCGCCCTCATCATTGAGGAGGGGCTGCCCGCGGCGGAACTGGAGCGCGTCATCGCCTCCATGGCGGACGCGGCGAAGAAGGCCGGCGTCCAGATCGTCACCGGCGATACCAAGGTGGTGGAAAAGGGCCGGGGCGACGGGCTTTACATCAACACCGCCGGCATCGGCCTGCTGAAATACCCGGGTCTCAGCCCCAGGGCCATCCGGGAGGGGGACGCGGTGCTGGTCTCCGGCACCGTGGGCGACCACGGCACCGCCGTGATGCTGGCAAGAAACGGCCTGGCGGAGGGCGAGATCGTCTCCGACTGCGCGGCGCTGAACGGTCTGGCGGAGGCGCTGCTTTCCGCCGTGCCCCAGACCCGGGTGCTGCGCGACCCCACAAGGGGCGGTGTGGCCACCACCCTCAACGAGTTCATCGAGGGGACTTCTCTCGGCATCGAGCTGGACGAAAAGGCCGTGCCGATCCGTCCGGCGGTGCTTGCGGCCTGCGAGCTGCTGGGCCTGGATCCCCTCTACTGCGCCAACGAGGGCAAGCTCCTGGCCGTCGTCCCGGCGGAGCGGGCAGAGGAGGCCCTGCGCGCGCTGCGCAGTCGGCCCGAGGGCGAAAACGCGGCGCAGATCGGCCGCGTCACCGGAGACTGGCCCGGCAAGCTGGTGCTCCGCACCCCCCTGGGGGGACGGCGGGTGCTCCAGAAGCTCACCGGCGCCCAGCTCCCAAGAATCTGCTGAGCCAACCCGGCTCCGCAGTATCTGACCATGTCGGCAAATCCCTTTATATAAAACAGTACGCAAAAATCATTTTGGATAACGGAGAGGTGAAGAAATTGCAGCAGGAGTACAAGAGGATCGACATTACCAAGGACCAGATCGTACCCATTGCCGAGAAGATGCGGAAAAAGGACGTATACCTGGTGATGATCCACGCTTTCCTGAACAAAGAGGGGAAGATGGATATCTCATGGGACTACGCGGTGGACCCGGGCGTGGAGTCTTACCACGTGGTCGGGGAAACCACCGTGCCTTCCATCGGCGAGATCTACGACGAGGCCGCCCGCTGGCCGGAGAGGGAGCTGAACGAGCTGTTCGGTCTGACCTTCGAGGGTCTGGACGTGTCCAAGCGGCTGTTTCTGCCGGAGGATCTGCTGGAGACCCAGGGCAAGGGACAGATCATGGTCACACCGCTCAGTGAGCTGGTGGAGAAGAACCAGAAGAAGGAGGGAAGCGTATGAGCTACATCGTACCCATTGGGCCGTACCATCCCGCATTGGAGGAGCCGATCCACGCCAGACTCATCACCGAGGGCGAGGTCATCAAGGACGCGGAGGTCTTTGTAGGCTACAACCACCGGGGCATTGAGAAGCTGGCCACGGAGCGCAACGCCATCCAGACCCTGGTGCTGGTGGAGCGCGTGTGCGGCATCTGCTCCCATTCCCACGCGTTTACCTACGCCATGGCTGTGGAGAAGATCAACGGCATCGAGGTGCCCCGGCGCGGCGACTACATCCGCGTGCTCACCGCGGAGCTGGAGCGTCTCCACTCCCACTTCCTGTGGCTGGGTATCGCCTGCCACATCATCGGCCACGACAGCATGTTCATGCACATCTGGGACGAGCGCGAGCTGGTCATGGATCTGCTTGAAAAGCTGACCGGCAACCGCGTCAACTACGCCATGATCACCATCGGCGGCAGCCGCCGGGACGTGAGCGACGAGCTGCGGCGCGAGATCCTGGACGCCTGCGACAAGCTGAAGGCGCCTCTGGATCGCATCGTCGAGATCGCCCTCACCGACAAGACCATCGCCCTGCGCACCAAGGGTGTGGGCGTGCTGAAGAGAGAGGACGCGCTGCGCCTCGGCGCGGTGGGCCCCCATGCCCGCGCCTCCGGCGTGGACATCGACGTGCGCCGCGACGCCCCCTATTCTGCGTACAACGAGTTTGAGTTCGACGTTCCCGTGGTGGACAGCGGCGACGTCTTCGCCCGCGTGGTGGTCCGCGCGCTGGAGTGCTACGAGAGCATCAAGATCGTCCGCCAGTGCCTGGAGAATCTGCCGGAGGGCCCCATCAACCTGGGCAACAAGCTCATCAAGATCAAGGAAGGCCAGGCGGTTGCCCGTCACGAGGCGCCCCGCGGCCAGCTGAGCCACATGGTGGTGGGCGACGGCAGCCTGAACAACCACCGCATCAGCGTCCATGTGCCCAGCTTCAAGAACACGCCTACCGTCCCCTTCATGCTGCGGGGCAACACCGTGGCAGACGCGGGTCTGATCATCGCCAGCATTGACCCCTGCTTCAGCTGTCTGGATCGCTGATGCACGAGCTGGCGTTGACCGAGGGGATCATCGAAATCGTCCGGGAGCAGGCCGAGAAAAACGGCTTCGACCGGGTGCTGGAGATTTCCCTGCGGGTGGGCGAGTATTCCGGGGTAATCCCGGAATGCCTGCTGGAGTTTTTCCCCATCGCCTCCAAGGGAACCCGGGCCGAGGGGGCACGGCTGGTGATCCAGCCCATCCCGGCCTCCTTCCGCTGCTTCGGCTGCGGCTTCGAGGGCCCTATCCCCGCGCGGACTGCCTGCTGCCCCCGGTGCGGCGGCACGGCCATCCGCATGACGGCGGGAAGGGAATTCTACGTGGAAAACCTGAAAGTGGAATAAGAAAATTAAAAGGAAAAGAGAGGTGTTTCGGCCTTGAGAAAAACTACTATCCCTGCCGTCGTGGCGACCTTCGTGCTCTGCTTCGCCTTTTGGGTGCTGCTGACCTGGTCGTTCACGATGCAGGAGCTGATCGCGGGCGGCGTGATCAGCCTGGCGGTGGCGCTGTTCTCAGCCCGCTTTTTCGTCCATGAAAAGGCGTTCTGGTTCCTGAACCCCGCAAAGCTCTTCGGCGGGATCTTCTACTGGCTCTGCATCTTCCCGGTGGAGCTGGTGAAGGCCAACGTGGACATGGCCAAGCGCTGCTTCGGCGGCTGCAAAAAGATCAATCCTGGCATCGTGAAGATCCCGGTGGATCTGAAATCCGACTACGGCCAGGCGGCTCTGGCCAACTCCATCACCCTGACCCCGGGCACCATCACCATGGACATCACCCAGGAGCAGGGGAAGACCTACTACTACATCCACTGGATCGACGTCACCGCCCCCAGCGGGAAAGAGGCGGGAGACGCCATCAAGGGCACCCTGGAAAAAGGCTTAAGGAGGGTTTGGGAATGATCGATCTTTTGATTTGCGCGATCGTGTTCGCCGTTCTCGCCGCTCTGACGCTGATCCGGCTGGGTAAGGGCCCCACCGCGGCGGATCGTATGGTGGCCGGCGACAGCGCCGACACCCTGATCTGCATCGCCATGGTGCTGTTCTCCCTGTTTTCGGGGCGCGGGATCTACCTGGACATCGCCCTGGTGGCGGCCCTCTTCGGGGTGATCGACACCATGCTGGTGGGACGCTATCTGGAAAAGGAAGGGGGCAAGGACAAATGACGGTTCGCATCATTGCCGACGTGCTGATCGCCATCGGCGCGGTCTTTGCTCTGGCAGGCGTGATCGGGATCCTGAAGATGCCCGACGCCTTCAGCCGCATGCAGGCCAGCACCTGCGTCGCCACCCTGGGCACCCTGGGGGCGATGATCGGCGCGCTGCTTATCGCCATCTTTGTCAAACAGGACGCCGGCGCCGCGGTGAAGATCGCGGTGATCGCCCTGCTGATCCTGGTCACCAACCCCCTGGGCTCCCACGCGCTGGCGAAGGGCGCCTACAAGGCGGGCATCCGGCCGGAGAAGAAGATGGAAGTCGATGATTTGGGGAGGGATCTCAATGACTGATATGATCACGATCCTCAACATACTGGTGATCCTGGGCCTGGTGGTCTCGGCGATCCTTGCGGTTCACTTTGAAAAGCTGCTGTCGGCGGTCATTGCCTTGGGCGTGACCGGCCTCTTCGCCGCGGCGGAGTTCCTGCTCCTGCACGCGCCGGACGTGGCCATCTCCGAGGCGGCGGTGGGCGCGGCCCTGACCCCGCTGATCTTCATCGTGACCCTGAGAAAAGTAAAGGGGGGCGATGACAAATGAAGAAATTTCTAACTTGGGTCTCCCTGGGCGTTCTTATCGTGGCCTTCCTGGCCGCCAGCCTGAGCATGGGACAGCTTCCCCCCACCTACGACGGCAAGGAGGCCGCCGTTCCCGTGGCCGAGCTGCAGAAGAACAAGGGAGAGGGCTATGACGACTCCGCCGCCGACGGCGCGGCCGCTGCCATCGTGCAGCAGAACCTGGCCAAGTCCCACGCGGTCAACGACGTGACGAGCATCGTCTTCGACTTCCGTGGCTATGATACCATGGGCGAGGCCTTTATCCTCATCACCGCCGTGGCCGGCAGCGCGGTCATCCTCTTTACCAAGAAAAAGGGAGAGGAGGAAGAGAAATGAAGAACGAGAAAAACGTCATTCTCCGCTGCGGCGCGGACAGCCTTCTTCCCCTGATGCTGGTGTACATGTTCTACATCATCTTCCACGGGCACCTGAGCCCCGGCGGCGGCTTCCAGGGCGGCGTGCTGATGGTGGCAGTGGTCACGCTCCTGTATCTGGGCCACGGCTATGAGACCACCACCCGCGCGCTGAGCGCAGGTTTCCTCCACGACGCGGAGGGCTTCGCCTCCGTAGTGTATGTGGCCCTTGCCCTGATGGGCGTGGCGGTTGGCGCCCAGTTCTGCCAGAACATCCTCTTCCAGAACACGGAAATCGGCCAGCTCTACAGCTCCGGTACCATCTTCTGGATGAACGTCACCGTGGGCATCAAGGTCCTCACCGGCGTGGGCTCCATCGCCCTGCTGATGATCGGCCTTGTGAACGAGCGCTCTGCGCAGAATGAGAAAGGATGAGGTGAAAGACATGATGACACTGAACTATATCGCATCCTTCTTCCTCATCGTGCTGGGCCTGTACTGCATTGTGGTCAAGTACAATCTGGTGAAGACGGTCATCGGCCTGTCCATCATGGACTACGGCGTGAATCTGCTGATCATCACCATCGGCTACAATCCCGGCGGCACCGCCCCCATCTTTACCGAAGGCGAGCTGCAGGCGACCAGCTACTTTGTCGATCCCATCCCCCAGGCCCTGACCCTGACCAGCATCGTTATCGGCGCCTGCGTCACGGCCATGTCGCTGGCCCTGGTCATCAAGCTCCGGGAGATGTACGGCACCCTGGACACCCGTGAGATAAGGAGGCTGAGAGGATGAATTTCATGAACTTTCTGAATCCCCAGCACTTCCCGATCTTCACCATCATGCTCTACTTCCTGGGCGCGTTTCTGATCGTGCTCTTCGGGAAAAACCGCGCGGCGCGCAACATCATCGCCTTCATCGCCACGGGCCTGTCCCTGACGCTGCTGATCCTGCTGGTCAAGCCCATCATGCTCAACCAGGAGATCATCGCCTACTGGATGGGCGGCAGGGCCCCCGCCGGCGGCTATGCCATCGGCATCTCGCTGGAGGTTGACGCGCTGAGCCTGTTCTTCGGCCTGCTGGTCGCCACCGCGGTCTTCGTCTCCTGCCTGTACTCCTTCTCGTACATGCGGCATGACGACAACGAGCCCCAGTACTACACCCTGTTCCTGATGCTGGCCGGCGGCGTGATGGGTCTGGTTCTCTCCGGCGACCTCTTCAACATGTTCATCATGGTGGAGATCCTGACCTTCGCGGCCGTTGCCCTCACCGCTTTCCGCAACCGGGTCACCGGCGCGCTGGAGGCCGCATTCAAGTACCTGGTGGTGGGCTGCATCGGCTCCACCTGCATCCTGGCCGGCACCATCCTGCTGTACCAGGAGGCGCACACCCTGAACCTGGCGCAGCTTGCCACCATCATCCCCCTGCGCCACGGCACCAACGTGACCGTCGCCTTTGCGCTGCTGTTCATCGGCTTCTGCACCAAGGCCTTCATCGTGCCCTTCCACCCCCTGGCGGCGGACGCCCACGGCGCGGCCCCGGCTCCGGTGTCGGTGCTGATCTCCGGCGTGCTGACCAAGTCCGGTATCTACGGCATCATCCGGCTGGCCTACTTCCTGTTCCAGCGGATGCAGCTTCCCACCATGCAGTTCTGGCTGGTGTTCCTGGGCTCGGTGAGCATGTTCGTGTGCGTGACCATGGCTCTGGCCCAGCACGACTTCAAGCGTCTGCTGGCCTTCCACTCCATCTCTCAGATCGGCTACGTGCTGGCTGCGGTGGGCCTGTCCACGGCGCTGGGCGTTTCCGCCGGCCTCTACCACGCCATGAACCACACCCTGTTCAAGGGCCTGCTGTTCCTTACGGCCGGCGCGGTTCTGCATGAGACCGGCACCACCGACCTGGGCAAGCTGGGCGGCCTGTCCAAGAAGATGCCCGTCACCACGGTGCTCTTCCTCATCGGCGCCGCCTCCATCAGCGGCATCCCGCCCTTCAACGGCTTCGCCTCCAAGTGGCTCATTTACCAGGCCACCTATGAGAAGGCCGCCGAGACCGGCAACATCGGCTTCGCCTTTGTGACCATCTGCGCGCTGGTGACCTCTACCCTGACCCTGGCTTCCTTCGTGAAGGTGACCCAGTCGGTGTTCTTCGGCCAGCTCCCCAAGGAGTGCGAGAACGCCAAGGAGGTGCCCTTCGGCATGCGCCTGGGCATGGGCATCCTGGCCCTGCTGTGCGTGGTTACGGGCCTGTTCCCCACCGCGGTGCAGAAGTACCTGACGGAGCCCGCTGCCCGCACGGTCTTCCGGGTCTCCGATTACATCAACAAGATGATGGGCAGCGAAACCTATGCCCAGGAAATCATGGGCTCCAATGCGCCTGAGGCCGGTACCACCGCCGTGAAGCTGGTAGGCGTCTGGAATCCGACCAACTGGCTGCTGCTGCTGATGATCTCGCTGCTGGCCATCTCCATTGTGGCCATCGCCGGCAAGTACGACGCCGTGCGGGAGAACAAGAGCGCGAAGGTGGCCTCCAAGTACAGCCTCTTCTACGGCGGCGAAGACACCGAGTTCTCTCAGGTGGGCGGCGGCGACCTGTTCTGGGGCTTCAAGCAGAACTGGAGACATTACTTCAGCTTCATGCATGATCTGCACAGCGGTATTGTGAACGACTACTCGCTATGGGCCGTAATCGCGCTTGCGCTTGCGATCCTGTATGCGCTGATCGTTCGTCTGTAAAGGAGGGGGAAGTATGGAAATCGTCCTGAATGCACTGAAATACCTGGCGTACGTTCTGATCTTCCCGGGCTTCCTGTTCTGCTTCCTGTCCGGCATGCTCCTCTGCGGCATCGACCGCAAGCTGGTGGCCCGGATGCAGAAGCGCGTCGGCCCGCCCGTCCTCCAGCCCTTCTATGATTTCTTCAAGCTCTGCGGGAAGGAGACCATCGTCCCCGCCGCGGCCAACAAGACCGTGTTCCTGATGGCCCCGCTGGTGGGTCTGGCGGCGCTGGTGGTGCTGCAGCTCTTCATCCCGGTGTTCCACTTCCAGGTCGCGGACTTCTCCAACGTGGCGGACGTGATCGTGATCCTGTATCTGCTGCTGATCCCGGCGGTGGCCATCATCCTGGGCGGCGCCTCCACCGGCTCCCCCTACGCCGGCGTGGGCCTGAGCCGTGAGATGGTCACGGTGCTGGCCTGCGAGCTGCCCCTGGTGCTGGTGCTGCTGGCGGTGGGTAAGGCCGTGGGCAATGCCATCGGCACGGGAATTTGCTTCTCCATGAAGCAGATCGTGGCCTTCCAGCTGCAGAACGGCAGCCTGATCGCCAAGGCCAGTCTGATCCCCGCGGCTATTGCCTTCCTGCTGGTGATCCCCGGCGAGACCGGCAACCATCCCTTCGACGCGGCCGAGGCCGAGACGGAGATCTGCGAAGGTATGCTGGCCGAGTACAGCGGCGCGCCCCTGGGCGTGTTCAAGCTGAACCACGGCATCAAGATGCTGACCATGACCAGCCTTTTTGTGATGCTGTTCCTGGGCGGCGTCGGGACTGGGATCGGAAACCTGGTCGCCCTGCTGGGACTCACCGGCGGCGCCGCGCTGGCGGTGACGATCCTGCTGGACGTGGTGGTGCTGTTCCTGCTGTGCGTGGTCGTGACGGCGCTGTTCATTTCCCTGGTCCACGCCGTGACCGCCCGTCTCAAGATCGAGCAGATTTTCAAGTATTACTGGACTGTGGTGTCCGGGCTGGCCCTGCTGAGCCTGGTGCTGGTCTGGTACGGCCTGTAAGGAGGTGCGCGTATGTTTAAGAAGCTGATCGAGGAGAGTACCGGCAAGTCCCCCTGGCTCTTCCATATCAACGCCGGCTCCTGCAACGGCTGCGACATCGAGCTGGTCGCCGTCCTGACCCCGCGCTACGACGCGGAACGCCTGGGCTTCAAGCTGGCCGGTTCTCCCCGCCACGCGGACATCGTCGTGGTCACCGGGCCTGTTACCCAGCAGTCCCTGCCCCGCGTGCTGCGCGCCATTGAGCAGGTGCCCGATCCCAAGTGCATCGTCACCATGGGCTCCTGCCCCCAGTCCGGCAACGTCTTCCGGGGCAGCTACTCCGTGGCTGGCCCCCTCTCGAAGTACGTCCATGTTGACGTGGACGTGGCCGGCTGCACGCCCAAGCCCGAGGCCGTGATCGACGGCCTGTACCTGGCCACCCAGATCTTGGCGAAGAAGAGAAAGGAGATGAAGAAGTAATGGATTTCCCGTTTGTCAAAGAAGCGATCTCCAAGCTCTTCTCCAAGCCCAGCTGTGAGATGTACGTCCCCGACAAGACCAAGATGGGCGCGCCCAACTACCGCGGCCGCATCGTCTTCCATCCGGACAAGTGCATCAACTGCATGATGTGCGAGCGCGTCTGCTCCGGCAACGCCATTACCCACGTCATCGAGAAGACCCCCGAGGGCGACGACAAGGTCACCCGCACCTTCTATCTGGGCTCCTGCACCTTCTGCGCCACCTGCGCCGACTTCTGCAACCACGGCGCCATCGAGCTCACCCGGGACTACCACATGATCGCCACCAAGGAGGAGGATCTGATGGTCTCCGGCACCTTCGTGAAGAAGGCCCCGGTGAAGAAGGCCCCCGCTGCCAAGCCTGCCCAGGCGCCCGCCCCCGCTGCGGCCCCCGCCGCCGGCACGGTGATCAAGCCCCGGGACGACGGCAAGCCCGTCCAGGTGCCCTCGAAGTGCGTATACTGCACGCTCTGCGCCAAGAAGTGCCCCGCCGGCGCGCTGACTGTAGACCGGGCCAACAAGACCTGGACGCTGGACGAAGACGCCTGCGTGGGCTGCGGCACCTGTGCCGAAGCCTGCCCCAAGAAGGCCATCCTCATGCCCGGCGACGAGCCTGTGACCGTGGATGCCCCCGCGCCAGCTCCGGCCCCCAAGGCCGCCCCCGCTGCGGCCCCCGCCGCGCTCATCAAGCCCCGGGATGACGGCAAGCCCGTCCAGGTGCCCTCAAAGTGCGTGTACTGCACGCTCTGCGCCAAGAAGTGCCCCGCCGGGGCCCTGACGGTGGATCGGGCCAACAAGACCTGGGATTTGGACGAGGATCTCTGCGTGGGCTGCGGCACCTGTGCCGAAGCCTGCCCCAAGAAGGCCATCCTCATGCCCGGCGACGAGCCCGTGGCCGCGGACGCGCCTGCT
>JAEEGI010009303.1_pt1 | contig 21555 bp, 25 predicted proteins | sample 8958751 | NCBI WGS metagenome assembly JAEEGI01 (sample SAMN16246545, study PRJNA631951) | gut metagenome | biome: gut microbiome; feature: rumen; material: KS-attached | host: Bos | place: Iran: Karaj | collected 2018-10 | reverse complement strand
CCGGAAGCAAATCAAGAGCCTCACTAAAAACATCAAGCGTCTTGAATATCATGAGGCATGAGCTTCAATTCTTGCACAGCAAAAATGCTTGAATCTTACCTATAAATATCATATACTAACGGTAGGAGGTGCCGTGCTATGAACATTGATACCAATACCATTGTCTCCGTGAGCGAAGGGAATCAAAACTTTTCGCGTGTCACCAGAATTGCTGACCGGTACGGCCAAGCTGTTATTTTCAAAAACAATCGTCCAAAATATATTTTGCTGGACGTAGATCAGTCTCCGCTGCTGGATATGACCGACGATGAGAAAATCGATATTGTCGCGGCACGGATTCTAAAAAAGTACAAGCCAGCGTTTGAGGAGTTGGCAAAATGATATCAGTCTATGAAAAAGCCGCCTGCGTACTGCAAGCGGCTTTTACGACGGTTATATGATTACGCTTTTCGCGCCTTATACAGCTTCACCAGAAGCCGATCAATATCTATGGTGTCGATGCCCTTCTGAATGGCGGTGTTGCGAAACCAGATCATGGCATTGACGGCGAGGCGCATTTCCTCCGGGTTCATTCGGATATATCGTTTGTCTTTCATTTCAGATCGCCTCCTTCTGGCTCTATCATATAGGATTCCGGGAACAACCGCAAGGATGCGATTTGAGTTTTTTCATTCCGTCGCTTGCTCGGCATTTTTCAGCGTTTTGCACTGAACCCATAGCGGAAAGTATTGAACAGCGTGAATATGCCATGCGTTTCTGCGCTGGGTGGAACGAAACGCTTTCGAGCAGAAAAACTCCACAAGAAAGACCTTCGGGACCAAATTGGACGAGCCTCTTTGGAATGCCCTCAGATGGCCTCGCTTCACCCAACCGTTGACCGCGCACTTGGAGTAGCCGGTAAATCTGCTGATATCATCTGTCGTCATGACATCGGATTCATGTTCCAGCAGCTCTGTGTAATAAGCGGGCAGGTATTTCAGAAGCTCCGGCGGGATTTCGTCGAGCTGTATGGGTTTTCCTGTTGACTTGCATCCCTCGATATACCACCCAGGGATTGCCTTGTAGTTTTCCGGGCAGATTTCCCGTTCCTGCAAGTAGGCCATGGCGTCCGCCTTGCGGATTCGATAGCAGCGCGTCTTCTTTCCGCTGTTCGTACAAGGTACTTTACCGCTCTCCAGAAGAAAGCGGGCTGTCTTCTTGCTGATATGACAGAGCTTATAAAATTGCTCTTTCGTCAGGATATCCGGAACCTCGTTCCAGTTGATTTCTTTCATCGCGATACACCTCACAGTCAGTCTGTCGGAACGGACCTGCCTGTGTATCGCTGCCCTCTGCGCACCGGTTTGTTCTCTCCTGAGTTCTCTCTGTTCTCTCCATAGTTCTCTCCAAAATGCCGGTCCCGGGCGCATTCGAGCCGACGCAGAGAATACCAGGGTTTTTCAAGGATTACCGTGAAAATTGCCTGGAAAATCAAGGGTTTTCAGCGTGACGAAACGCACAGAAAATGCACGCAAAATCACAGCGGTGATCAGGATCGGGGAAAACTCGAAATCAGTTTGTGGTTAACGCCACACGTGGGTTCGAATCCCACCCGCTCCGCCACAAGCAGTTTTCTTGAAAACAGCCGGGGAGATTGTATCCCTACATCTTGCTTTCAATGGACTGCTCCCAATAACACCAATACGGCCAAGCGTCCTGGGGACGGCGTGTTCATAACACGAGAGGGTCCGGTTCGAATCCGGAACGCGGCCGTATTGGTGTTATTATCATCAGTGTTGAAAATAGGTATTAGAGATAACTCAAGGATGAAAAGAATGGATTTTTCAAAGAGGTCTCAAACAGAAGTTGCTTTTTCCACAGTTTCTTTGTATAATTAATTTTGGACTAATATAAGCTGCGGTGCTCTGTTTTGCAGATCACGGCTTATCCTGTCCTGCATGAGGTTATAACCAATTTGCAACGATACGGAGGATTTTCATGAATACAATCCTTCCAAAAAGCCAAATGAACGAAGAAGACATCAAGCTGAACTATATTACCCCGGCGTTGGTGTCCCGTGGATGGCAGAACAAGATCACCATGGAAACGAAAGTTCAGTTCACAGATGGAAAGGTCAATATCAAGGGCAATATTGTCGCCCGGGATACGCCGAAGAAAGCGGATTATATCCTTTATATCAACGCAAACAATCCGATTGCGGTGGTAGAGGCCAAGGACAACAAACACACGGTCTCTTTCGGCCTGCAGCAGGCCATGACCTATGCGCAGATGATGGATATTCCGTTTGCCTACAGCTCCAACGGCGAAGCCTTTTATGAGCACGACTTTCTGACCGGGCTGGAGCGGCAGATCCCGCTGGATCAATTCCCAACCTATGAGGAGCTCTGCGCCAGATTTGAAGCAGAGGCCAACAACGGTGCCGGTTTGACACCGGAGGAAAGCAAAATCATACGGCAGCCCTATTATTCCAGCATGAACACCTATCCGCCCCGGTACTATCAGCGAATCGCCGTGAACCGCACCCTTGACGCCATAGCCCGGGGCCAACAGCGCCTCCTTCTGGTTATGGCCACCGGCACCGGCAAGACCTATACCGCGTTCCAGATCGTTTACCGGCTGCTGAAATCCGGCATGAAAAAGAAAATCCTCTACCTTGCAGACAGGAACATTCTTGTGGACCAGTCTATCCAGCAGGACTTTGCTCCGCTGGAAAAGACCATTCATAAAATCAACTTCTCCAAAGACAACCCGTCCACCGTCACCTCCTATGAGGTATACTTCTCCCTCTATCAGCAGCTTACTGACCGGGAGGACGAAAAGGAGGACGAGGAGGCCGTTTCCCGTCTTTCCGCTCTGTTCAGCCCGACCTTTTTCGATCTTGTGATCGTGGACGAGTGTCACCGGGGCTCCGCAAAAAAGGACAGCAACTGGCGAAAGATTCTGGAGTATTTCAGCTCTGCCACACAGATCGGCATGACCGCCACGCCGAAGGAGACCAAGTATATCTCCACTATCGACTATTTCGGCGACCCGATTTATACCTACAGCCTCAAAGAGGGCATTGAGGACGGCTTTCTGGCTCCCTTCCGGGTAATCAACGTCACCATGGATATCAGCGAGGGCTGGCGGCCCAGAGAGGGCCAGTTGGACTACTATGGTTATCCGATCCCGGACCGTATCTACAACAACAGCGACTATGACTACAACATCGTCCTGGAGGACCGTACTTACCAGGTGGCCCGCGAGATCACGAACTATCTGAAGAGTACAAATCAACGCATGGCGAAAACCATTGTCTTCTGCGCCACGGAGGAACACGCGGAGCGGATGAGGATCGCCCTGACGAATTTGAATTCCGACATGGTGAAGCAGTACCCGGATTATGTGGTACGCATCACCGGCGGTGACGCCTACGGCAAGAGCAAGCTGGACTACTTCATCTCTGTCGGCGCAAAACTGCCCGTGATTGCCACCACCTCCAAGCTGCTCTCCACCGGAGCAGACTGCAAGATGACCAAGCTCATCGTGCTGGATCAGATGATCAACTCCATGACGGAGTTCAAGCAGATCATTGGTCGGGGCACCCGGCTCCGGGAGAAGGAGGGCAAGACCCACTTTACCGTCATGGATTTTCGGGGCGTTTCCCGTCTCTTTGCGGACCCGGACTGGGACGGCCCCATCGAGCAGGACGAGAACTACGATCCCAACCGACCTTCCAAGGAGCCGGGGCAGGAATCCCCAACGCCGCCCGAATCAGATGATTCGCCGACTACGCTTCTGCCTAAGCCTTTTGTGGACGAAAACGGCTGCCACGTCCATATCATTCATAAAACCGTGTCCGTCTATGACGCCAAGGGGAAGCTGCTCCGCCAGGAGAGCGTCATCGACTACACGAAGTCCAGCATCCTGGGGACCTACGCCTCCCTGGACAATTTCATCCGGCAGTGGACCGCCGAGGAGAAAAAGGACAAGATTCGGGATCTCTTCCGGGAGCGGGGCATCGATCTGGAGGCTTTGAAAGCGGACCAGGGTATGCCGGACGTGGACGATTTTGACTTTATCTGCCATGTGGCCTTCGACCGCAAGCCTCTGACCCGGAAGGAGCGGGCCAACAACGTCAAAAAGCGCGACTTCCTCAGCAAATATCACGGTGACGCCCGGGAGGTTCTGGAAAAGCTCCTGGAAAAGTACATGGATACCGGGATCTACGATCTGGAGAGCATCGACGTGCTGAAGCTGGACCCGCTGCGTCAGTTCGGAGCCCCGGCAAAAATCGTCAAGTTCTTCGGCGGCAAGGCCGGCTATCTGAAAGCAATCCGGGAGCTGGAAGGAGAGCTGTACGATGTGGGATGACTGGTATCGGAACACGAAAGCTGGGGAGATGACTCCCACGGAATTCGAGCAATACTGCAAGGAGATTCTGGAGCGATTTGCGCAGAAAGAGAATCTTCAGGATTTCGTCATCCTTCATGACGTCCATCTGGAATCCAACGACGGGAACTATCAGATCGATGTCTTCGCGGAGTTCCGGGCTCTGGGCGTCAGCTTCAAGGTACTCTGTGAGTGCAAGCAGTATAAGAACCGGGTGAGCCGGGAAAAAGTCGCTGTTTTGGAGAGTAAGGTCCGCAGCCTTGGCGCCCAGAAGGGAATCCTGCTCTCCACAGCCAAATTCCAAAAAGGTGCGGTCCAATACGCGGAAAAACACGGAATCGCCTTGGTTGAGGTCAGCAAGCTTGATGTCAATCCGGTTTGCTATGTCAGTCAGGCCTTCAGAAGTTATGAGGAATAGGGAGCAAAAATATGAGCAACTTATCCACCTTTGTCAAGCGTCTTCGTGACATCATGCGCAACGACGCGGGCATCAACGGCGACGCCCAGCGGATCGAGCAGATTGCCTGGATGCTGTTTTTGAAGGTCTACGACGCCAAGGAGCAGGACTGGGAACTGGAGGAGGACGACTACGCCTCCATCATCCCCGAGCCCTGCCGCTGGAGCAACTGGGCGGTGGACGACCGCAGCGGCTCCGCCATGACCGGCGATACGCTGCTGCAGTTCGTCAATAACGTGTTGTTCCCCGTGCTCAAGGGCAGCGACGCGAAGGACGCCGCCGGGACTGTAATCCCCGGTGTGACCGTCACCCCGGAGACGCCTATCAAAAAGGCCATCGTCCGCACCACCTTCGAGGACGCCAACAACTACATGAAGGACGGCGTTCTGCTGCGCCAGGTGCTGAACGTCATCGACGATCTGGACCTGGGTGACTACGAGGAGAGCCACGCCTTCGGAGAGATCTACGAGACCATTCTGAAGGAGCTGCAAAGCGCCGGCTCCTCCGGTGAGTTCTATACGCCCCGGGCCGTGACGGACTTTATGGCCCATATGATCCGGCCCCAGATCGGGGAACGCATGGCGGACTTTGCCTGCGGCACCGGCGGTTTTCTGACAAGCTGGCTGAAGGCCCTGGAGAAGAACGTCTCCACCGTGGAGGATCAGAAGTCCTTCGGCAGCTCCGTCTTTGGCATTGAGAAGAAGCAGTTCCCCTATATGCTCTGCGTGACGAATATGCTGCTCCACGGTGTGGACCTGCCTCAGGTCTACCACGACAACAGCCTTCTGAAGGACGTGTTGGACTACACCGAGGCGGATCAGTTTGACGTGATCCTCATGAATCCCCCCTACGGCGGAAACGAAAAGGCCGAGGTCAAGAACCATTTCCCGGCGGACCTGGCCAGCTCCGAAACGGCGGATCTGTTTATGTCCGTGGTCATGTACCGGCTGAAGGAGAACGGCCGGGCCGCCGTGATTCTGCCCGACGGCTTTCTCTTCGGCACCGACAACGCCAAGCTGAATATCAAGCGCAAGCTGCTGAAGGAATTCAACCTCCATACCGTGGTCCGCATGCCCGGCAGCGTCTTCTCGCCCTATACCTCCATCACCACGAATATCCTGTTCTTTGACCGCAGCGGCCCCACGGAGCAGACCTGGTTCTACCGCCTGGATATGCCCCAAGGCTACAAGCACTTCTCCAAGACCAAGCCCATGCAGCTTGCCCATTTTGACCCCGTGGTGGAATGGTGGAACAACCACACCGAAATCACCGAAGACGGCTTCGATAAGGCCAAGTGCTACGCCGCCGCGGAGCTGCTGGACGAGAAGGGCCTGAACTGCAACCTGGACCTCTGCGGCTATCCCCATCAGGAGGAGGAGATCCTGGCCCCCCTGGATCTGATCCAGCGCTACCAGGAGGAGCGGGCCAGCCTCAACGCCGAGATCGACCGGGTCCTGGCAGAAATCACCGCCCTGCTGGGAGGGAACCAGCCATGACGCCCCAGGAACTGAAGAACAGCATCCTCCAGCTTGCCATCCAGGGCAAGCTCGTCGAGCAGCGCCCGGAAGAAGGTACAGCAGAGGAACTATATCAGCAGATTCAGGCCGAAAAGCAGGCGCTTATCAAGGCCGGAAAGCTCAAAAAAGAAAAGCCCCTTCCGGAGATCACCGAGGACGAAAAGCCATTTGATATCCCCGAAAGCTGGAAGTGGGTTCGCATCTCTGCAATTACAGTTTTGAATCCCAAGAACGAACTTGATGACAGTATCGATACTGCTTTTATTCCAATGCCTTGTGTATCCGACGGTTATCGGAATGAACACTCATTTGAAGTCAGAAGATGGGGCGATATAAAAAAGGGGTTTACCCATTTTGCAGAGCGGGATATTGGCATAGCAAAAATAACCCCATGCTTTCAAAACCGAAAGTCAGTTATCTTTCAGAATCTTCCAAATGGGTATGGCGCAGGAACAACAGAGTTGTCCATAGTACGGGTTATTAGGGAGACACTCTCACGAGAATATCTTTTATGGTTTTTCAAATCAGACCACTTTATATCAAATGGAAAAAAGTCATTTACTGGAACGGCAGGGCAGCAGAGAATTCACAAGGATTATTTATCCACATGTCTATTGCCGCTCCCACCGCTAGCCGAGCAAAAGCGCATCGTTGCCAAAATCGAAGAGCTGCTGCCCCTGATTGACCGCTATGAACAGGCGTGGACCCGGCTGGAGGACTTCAACAAGCGATTCCCCACGGATTTGCAGAAATCCATCCTCCAGCTCGCCATCCAAGGCAAGCTCGTCCCCCAGCGCCCCGAAGAAGGCACCGGCGAAGAACTCTACCAGCAAATCCAAGCCGAAAAGCAAGCCCTTATCAAAGCCGGAAAGCTCAAAAAAGAAAAGCCTCTCCCGGAAATCACCGAGGAGGAAAAACCCTTTGAAATCCCGGAGAGCTGGAAGTGGGTGCGTTTTTCAGAGCTGATGTTGTCTATGTCTACAGGTCCATTTGGAAGTATGTTACACAAGTCGGACTATATTGAAAACGGAATTCCACTTGTTAATCCAGCCAATATCATTAATGGTAAAATATTATCTTCTAATAAGATGATGGTATCATCAGAAACGAGAAAAAGGCTGAACAGCTATATTCTCCACAGTGGCATGATCGTGATAGGACGCCGTGGTGAAATGGGACGGTGTGCAGTTGTTTCTGATGCCGAAGAAGGTTGGCTTTGCGGAACAGGGTCCTTTTTCATGGAACCGTCAAAAATGTTATCTGCGCAATACCTTCAAATTATATTCACGACGCCTTATGTAAAAAGCTACTTATGCGGTGAATCAGTAGGAACGACGATGAGCAACCTCAATCATAAAATACTGAGTATGATGCCAATTCCGCTTCCACCATATAAAGAGCAAAAACGAATTGATTCGGAGTTGGAATACATACTATCATTCTGTGAATTGAAAAAGTAGAAAGCGAGACGCAAATTATGTGTCTTTATGACTTCTGCTCTTGAGGAGGTCCATTATGATCTATTCCATCAAACATTTTGATACGCCTCTTATCCGGTTTTCTGCTGATTCCGGTGCAGAGCCCAACGTGCAGATACTCTGGATGGATGAATCGAACCGGAGCCTATTCCCGCTTGATCTGGAAGAAGCTTCCGGGAAGGGGATCGAAAGCTGGGTGCGCAACCGCTCGATCCCCAAAAACCGCGCTTATGTGGATACGATCCTGAGTGCAATGGGGCTGAGCATGAACCGCCCGTTTGATATTCTCCGGGTTTCCAAAGGCCTGTCGCTGAACGACTGCTATTGGGTTACCGTGGAAAGCTTTGACGGTTCCTTTGAGAAGTACAATCTGTATGACAATCGGTTTAATCGCACGCTGGGCGAGATTGCGTTCACCGGCTACGGCAGCAGCCCCTCCAGGCTGACCTCCAGCCCGGAGCTGACCACAAACGGCATGCTGCGGAAATGCTGGCGACGGGAAAACGGCGTCGTCCGGCTCTTTAAGGGCGGCACCGAAGGCGCTTCCAATGCCGGGAACGAGCCTTATTCGGAATTCTATGCCGCGCAGATTGCCCAGATCCTTGAGATGGAGGCGATTCCGTATGGCCTCTCCAAGTGGAAGAACACCCTGTGCTCGACCTGTGTTCTGTTCACAAGCAAAGAGCGGTCCTACGTTCCCGTTGGCAGGATTGTCCGCAGCGGCGGCATGAAAGCGGTGCGGGCGTATTATCAGCAGCTTGGTGAGGCATTCATAAAAGCGCTGACCGACATGATCGTCTTCGACGCTGTGATTCTGAATACAGACCGTCACTACGGCAATTTCGGCTTTCTCGTAGACAGCAGAACAAATCAGATCGTGGCCCCGGCACCGCTGTTTGACCACGGTAATTCACTGCTGAATTTCGCGTCCGGGGATGCGCTGACAAGTGAAAAAGGGATCAAAAAATATGCCGCCGGGCAGCTGCCCTGTGTATACGACGATTTCATCAAAGAAGCGAAGCCTTTGCTCACGCATGAACACAGGAACAATCTGCGGAAGCTGCTGGATTTCCGATTCAGACGCCACAGATTGTACAACCTGCCCGAGCAGCGCTTGGAGCTGATCGAAGCAGTTGTGCATGAGCAGGCGAGAAAGCTTCTGAAAGAGAAATAATACAAGCCTTCGACACGATGCAGACGCTGAAATGCCGCTCTGCGAGAGAAGTACGATCTGCACATGACCGCCGAGCGCTATACCGGCGAAGAGCTGGGAAGCGACACAAGCTTTATCAGAAAATGAGCCGATAAAGAGAAAGAGAGGTTCAGCATGGCATACCCGAAACCGTTATCTGAAAAAGCGCTCCAGAGGCTCTACAAGGAAAGTGGGCTGGATGCGCGTGCGCAGGGGTTCCTGCACGATTTCTTTGCTGCCTGCGCCAACCTGTACGGAGCGATTGAGCTCCGGGATGCATGGGACGTCTATCAGCAGATTTCAGAGGACAAGCCCAAGCTGCGCCGGAAGGATCTGGTCGCGTTCTCCGCCATTACCCGTCGGGAGGAGCAGCCCTATTACGTATTTGAGACCGAGGAAGTGTATTCCGAGGAGAAGCACAACGAGCTTTCGAGGCTCATCGTTTCGAAAGATCTGGTCCGCGGCTGTTATGGAAAGTTCATGTGGCTGTACAAAGTAATGGAGCAGGCGGTAAACTATCCGCCCTGCGTTCCCATAGACTTTCTGAGCTATGCGTCACCCAAGCCGGAAAAAGAGGAGACGGAGCTTCTGCATTTCCTCGGCCGGCTCAAGGTGACGGCTGATGTTTGGAAAAATCGCGCAGGGAAAGAATACCCCTGCGAGCACAAAGGCAAGCGTCTGCGGGAGTTTTCTTTCCTGAATTCGGACGAACGATTCGAAGTGGAATATCTGCAAAAGCGACCCAAGCAGCAGGCCGCATTCCTGGCTGACTGCGCCGGTACGGAAGCGGAGAAGATTGTCCGGCGTCTGCGGGAGGAAGACAATATCGGATATTTCAGCCCTGCGGAGAGCGTTCAACATGTGACAGAGGAGTTGTCGGAGGTTGGCGTGGAACTGACGTTCCAGCAGGCGCAGGAGTTGACCCGGCTGATGATGGAATTCCACAACCATTCCAGACACTGGTGCATCTGCGGCTGGAAGCCTGTGGAGCTGGCGCAGCGTTATAAGCTACAGGGAAAGCCTTCGATCAGCTTTGGCCCTGGGATGCAGAAGGCTTTTGCCAACGGTGATATGGATCGGGAAGAAATGGTCCGACAGCTCCGCGCCATGGGACTGACCGTGGAGGAATGAGGAAAACAACGAATGTAAATCCAGATAAACCTGCAAAGGAGGCGCTGAAATGGATCCTGAAAAATGATAACGTCTTCTTTTTTTTGGGACAAGGGCTGCTGATTCTTGTGCTTATCCTCGCTATACTCTGGTGCTTCTGGCATTTTGCCCTGGGTATTATCCTGAATCTTATCAGCTTCCAGTTCTTTGTCTTGCTCCCTGGGCTGATGATAACGCGGATGGTCTTCCTGTTCCGTTCCCATCGCAGCGTTGGCGCGAAGGTCTGGCGGTGTGTGGTCTGCGCCGGACTGCTAATCTGTGCCCTGTTTTTCGGGATGTTCAGTCCGTATCAAATTCATCGCTCGACTCGAGACAATGCCCGGGATCGCTTTTTGCATGCGATTGAAAACAGCAAGCGCAGCGAAGCTTTTGGGTCGCCGGAACTCGGCGCGCCGGAGAGCATGCGCTATCACTACTACCGAACCGGCGCTGCAATCTTCGAATCCCACGCACATATCCTGCTCTGCCGCTACAGCCCCGATGATTACGCCACAGAAAAGGACTCGCTGGAAGCCCAATACGAATTCCGATCAGAGCCCCTCATTGGGAATGTGAGCATGAACGGAGAAAACGCGCTGCTGCTCAAGCCCTACGCCAGGATCGGAGATGACGAATTCCGCTTTCTCTATCCATGGGATGGTGCAAACGAATACGGAGCCAGGTATTTCAAGGGCTGCCTGCTTTTCGTCACCAACGACGAGACCCATGAGATCGCTTTTGTCGCCTTCGACGACGATGAGCTGGATGAGGCGGTGAATTTGGCGCAGTTCTTGTACGAGGATTGCGGTTGGCGTCTGATCCGAAAGTAAACGCCAGTAGTGTTCTGCCGAATGGAACGGGAAACTGCGCCTGTTCAAACAATTCAAATTCATCGAGCAAACTGGATCACCGCAGCCGCAAAGCATGGGCTTTGCGGCTGTTATCAGCTTCGTTTCCGCCCATTCCCGACGCTATACAGGAGAGCGAACGGCTCAAAACAGGGGAGAGGCGCTTTCTGTAAAAGCCCGGCTTGTTTTCTGTTTGCTCCGGCAAGCAAAGATTTGTCTGCAGACGTCAGACATTTACATTGAAAGACAAGGAATCATCTGATATAATCAACCCAACAAATCAGCGTTTGTGGATTTCGATCCTGACCAGTCCTGATTTGGTAACCGTAAAGATAACGATGAAGGAATAGCTGCAATGAAAAGAGCGATCGTGATCGGATGCCCGGGAGCGGGCAAGAGCACTTTTGCCAGAAAACTGAAAGAAAAGACCGGCCTGCCGCTTTATTATCTGGACAGGATCTTTCATAAACCGGACCGGACAACGGTTCCCCGCGAGGAGTTCGATCGGAAACTGCAGACGATTCTGCAAACGGATCGCTGGATCATAGATGGAAATTACCAACGAACGCTGCCGCTGCGGTTTGAAGCATGTACGGACGTATTCTTTCTGGATTTTCCCTTGCATTTGTGCTTGGAAGGGGCTGCTTCACGGGTTGGTACGGTTCGTGAAGATATGCCTTGGGTCGAGCAGGAATTTGATCCGGCGTTTCGTCAGTATATCCTGGATTTCCCAAAGGATCAGCTTCCCGGAATCTATGAACTGATTGAACGGTATCAGGATCGCCGACGAATCATGATTTTTCATTCCAGAGAGGAAGCCGATCATTGGATTGATTCGTATCAATCGTTTCGATGCCCGAGAAGATAGGAGGCCGTATGATTATCATAATAACCGGTGCATCTCACACAGGGAAAACACTCCTGGCGCAAAGGATGCTCGAAAACAATCAATATCCGTACTTGTCCATCGACCATCTGAAAATGGGCCTGATCCGCAGCGGCAACACGGATCTGACGCCGGAGGACGACGATGAACTGACGGAATACCTGTGGCCGATCGTCCGGGAGATCATAAAGACTGCGATTGAGAATCGGCAAAACCTGATCATCGAGGGATGTTACGTCCCGTTTGAATGGAGGCGGGATTTTAACGACCGGTATTTGCAGAATATCAGATTCATCTGCCTCGCTATGAGCGAAAGATATATTGAGAACCATTTCGGTGAAATCATCGGACATGAATCGGACGTAGAATCCAGATTGGTTTCTGCTGATTGTACGATGGACGTTCTGAAGGCGGACAACCGGAATATGATTGAAGGCTTTCGGCGTGCCGGGGAACAAGTCGTGGTGATCGAAAAGGATTATGAGAAAACGATAAGCCGGCTCTTGGAATGACAGATCCGGATTCAGGAGACTGATTTATGAATGGTTGGTTCACCGTTGAGGTATTCCGATGAAAGAATTGACAAAGGCACAGGCAAGGCGGTTCGTCCTTGCCAGACAGGGCTTGCTGGGGAGCTGGCGCTTCTCCGGCAAAGTATCGCGTCCGATCTATGAATGATTCCGACGCAGATGCACTTTTGGATTTCTGCTTGCAGGACGATCAGTACGATCGGTATTGCGGCAAGCAGCCGTCCCAAGAGCTGTGCCTGTACTTGAAAGAAACGGGTCTGAAACGGGTCCTCCTGGGGATCGATCAAGATAATCCGCAGACCAATGCCTTTTGGGCAAAGAACGGCTTTTCCTTGCCCCGATGGATGTGAAAAAAACCGGGACAGGCGTAATTGCGTCTTCTCTGCGTTCAGAATGAAAGTGCGGACAAAACGGAAGACACGCCAGCGGTCGTATGACGACCGATGACGTGTCTTCCGATTTGCATTTACGGACGAATCCTCAGATTCTGTAAATATAGTCTGCTTTTCTGGGAGCCGGAGCGTTGGCGGGCTTGGCGGCATAGCCGAGGATCAGATTGCCGATGCCCTCGTAGTCGCCCTCGATGCCGAGACGCTTCAATATGGCCTTTCCTTCTTCGCTCTCGAACTCCTCCTTCGCGCGGTGGATCCAGCAGCTGGCGACGCCCAGATCGGCAGCAGCGTTCATCATGTTGCCCATGACCAGGCTGCCGTCGCAAACGTAGGTCGGCATTTCCTTGTTGGCCAGCACCACAAGCAGCTCCGGCGCACCGTAGAAAGGATCGATGTCCATGCCCATTGCGGCGGCATTCAGTTTTTGCAGCTTTGCGCGGACTTCCGGGTCCTTGACCACCAGGATGATGGGGGACTGCCTGCCCATACCGGTGGCGGCGTAGGTGCCGGCCTCCAGGATGGCGTTCAGCTTTTCATCTTCCACGGGGTCGGGCAGGTAGGCCCGGCAGCTTCGGCGGGTTTTCAGAACAGTTAAAGTTTCCATTTTCAATTCTCCTTCATCATGATTGTATTACCGGCTCAGAATCGAGCCCTCTCCGCCGCGAACCGGATGATCCCGTCCTCCAGATAGAGGAGGATCAGCACGGCCCATTTGCCGGAAATCAGGCTTTGGGCCGTGGCATAGGGGCATTTGCCGAACCGTTCCTCCATTGTGCTTTGCGTTGCCATCAAACGTCGAACTCCTCTTTCAGGTCCAGCATACCGCGGATCTCGGCATGGCCGTTTTCCAGATAGAACAGCCCCATCTCCCAGCCGTTCTGATCGTAGAGCGCCATGATCTGCGGCATGATTTCCCGCACCTTCTCCAGCAGACCCTCGTCCTTTACGACTTTTGCCGTTCCGTCATAGCGCAGAAAATCGCCGTCGTTGACCGCCAGAACCTCGACCTTCGGATTTGCGGTCAACTGCCGGAACACGTTCTTGAAGGTGCCGCATCCGAAATAAACCTTGTCTTCTACCAGCATCTGAAAACCGAAGGGCCGGCCCTTGGGCTGGTCGCCGTCTGTGGTCAGGAAATAAAAGGTTTGCGCCTTGTTCAGAAATTCGTGGATTTTTGCCGCATTGCTCATGATCAGACCCTCCTTAGTCGTTTCTTTGAACCGGTATTATTATACGACTGTTGAGGATGATATGCAAGTACGATTTTTTCTGATACCGAGTATGGTACAGGATACCGGAACGAATGACCGTTGAAGGAGTTTTTGCAGCGACTCTCTGCTTTATTTCCTCTCCGTTCGATCCTGCAGGCGAATGAGGTTTTTCTTGATTTTTGCAGAATGATATCGTATGATAAGATACAGGAAGAACAAATAAGTGAAAGGATGAAGGAACGTGAACGAAAAGGAACTGATTCTGGAAGCCATGCGCAAGGCAGGAACTCCGCTGAACGCGGGCAAGGTGGCCGAGCTCACCGGCTTGGACCGCAAGGTGGTGGATAAGGCCTTCACCGAGCTGAAAAAGGAAGGCGCGATCGTCTCTCCCGTGCGCTGCAAATGGGAGCCTGCGAACAAGTAATCACGTTATGGAACAAGGCCGGCGCGTTGAACGCCGGCCTTGTTCCACTTGCATTTTCTGGAGACGCTGATAGAACCGGAGGATAGGATCGATGGAAAACCGTAACTCGTTTGACCTGCAAAAGCACATTGAGCAGGGCGTGGAGGCGATCGTTGCCGAAACGCTGAAAGCCACGCTGAAAAATCCAAAGGAGAGCGCCTTCATGGCAAAGTTCGCCGTTGCCAGCCGCAAGGCCTCCAAGACCCGACTGAAGCTGGAGGAGAGGGGACTGCACGTGCCCGGCTTTCTGATCGCCAGCATCACTTCAAGCTGCAATCTGCACTGCGCGGGCTGCTATTCCCGCTGCAGCAACGCAACCAACGACGCGCCGCCCGTGGATCAGCTCTCCGATGAGGAGTGGCTGCGGATCTTCCGGGAAGCAGAGGAGCTGGGGGTCAGCTTCATCATGCTGGCCGGCGGGGAGCCCATGATCCGGCGGGACATCGTGGAGGCCGCGGGAAAAATGCGAAACATCATTTTCCCGGTTTTCACCAACGGCACCTTCATTGACGAGCGCTATTTCAAGCTCCTGGACGAATGCCGGAACCTGATCCCGGTCCTGAGCATCGAGGGCGGGCCGGAGATCACGGACGCCCGGCGCGGATCCGGCATTTATCGGCTCGTGACCGACAATATGCGCAAATTCAAGGAAAAGGGCCTGATCTTCGGAGCCTCCATTACCGTCACCACCGAAAACGTCCGTGCAGTCAGCTCCCCGGCTTTTCTGGATACGCTGATGGAACAGGGCTGCAAGCTGGTGATCTTCGTGGAATTCGTTCCCGTTACCGAGGAGGCCGTCCATCTGGCTCCCGGGGCGGCTGAGCGGGCGTATCTGGCTGAGGCGATGGAGACCTTGCGGCAGAGGTACAATGAGGCCGTGCTGCTCTCCTTCCCGGGGGACGAGCTTGCGATGGGCGGCTGCATGGCGGCCGGCCGGGAATTCTTCCACATCAACTCCCACGGCGGCGCGGAGCCCTGCCCCTTCTCGCCCTATTCCGACGTTAACGTTCGGGATACCTCTCTGCGGGAGGCGATCGCCTCTCCGCTCTTCCGTCGTCTTCAATCCGAGGGCGTCCTGAGCGGCGAGCACGTGGGCGGCTGCGTCCTCTTTGAAAAACGGGATCAGGTCGAAAAAATCCTGACCGAACAGCCGGTATGAGCGGGAGCGTGCCTCCGTTCAGGCTTTCATTCCCGCACGACGAACCTTGTATCATGCGGTTCTGTTCATTCGCACGCGAAGCGTCATACCCACTTTCGGATTGACAAATATCTTGACACATGCTATGCTCTAACAGGGTGATTATGATGGCGAGCAACGCAAGAAAACGGGCGGAAAGCGGTTATTACCACGTTTTGCTGGTCGGCGCAGAGCAGGAGCGGATGTTCGAGGACGATGACAACACGCGGAAATTTCTCCTGACCGTCAGGGACTGCAAGCGAATCAGCGAGTTCACGGTGCTTGCCTATTGCATGATGCCGAACCACGTGCATGTTCTGCTCAAGGAGGGCAAAGAGCCTGTGGAGCAGATCATCAAGCGAATCCTTGCCCGCTTCGTGCATTGGTACAACACCAAGCACCGGAGAGTCGGCTCCCTGTTCCGGGGCAGATTCAAGAGCGAACCGGTGGAGGATGAGTCCGATCTGTTGCCGATGATGCGCTTCATCCACCAGAGCCCGATCCGGGCCGGACTCTGTTCTCGTTTGGAGGATTACCAGTTTTCGAGTTGGTCGGAATACACCTGCATGCCGTGGCTGACGGACGTTGCTTTTACGGATGCCCTGATCGGACGCGACGTTCTGAACACCTTCCACAAGGCATACGGCATGGAACGATACCTGGACGTTTCAGACCCTTCAAAGTCCAGGGTGAGCGACGAGCAGGCGATCACGATCATGAAAGCGATCACACGCTGCTCCAGCGCGGCGGCCTTTCAAAGGCTGTCGCCCGCCAATCGCAGTAAGGCGATCCGAAGACTGCGGGAACAGAATCTCTCCCTGCGTCAGATCTCACGCCTGACCGGCACAGGCATCACTGCAGTCCGCCGGATTGCAAAGGAGGCACAGGATTCCCTGCTCCCGGCGACCAGAATATAGACAGAACCTAAGCGACTTCAAATCCGATACGCTTATAAAACGGAACGAATGAGGTGAAGCGCGTGAAACCGGAAGAACTGTGGCAGGCATCGGGGCTTCAGGGCGAATATGAGGTATGGGCCTTTGGCGGAGCGCCCGATCAGCTTGCGGAATTGGTCAGACGCGGCGTGAAAACAGCAACCTGCTCCGCAGCGTTGCTCTACGAGCTGGAGCAGGAGGAATATCCGAAAGAAGGAGATTACAGCGTGATTCTGGACTCGACCGGGAACGCCGTTTGTATCATCCGGACGACAAGGGTTTACGTGTCGCCGTTCGACCTGGTTTCGGAGCGGCACGCCTGGAAAGAGGGCGAGGGAGACCGTTCCCTGGAATACTGGAGACAGGTACACAAGAGCTTTTTCACGGACGAGCTCAAAACGGTCGGACGGGCCTTTGACGAAAAAATGGAGCTGATCTGCGAGGAATTCGAGGTCATTTATCCGGAGAATCCGGAGAACGAAACGGACAATTCATAATCGAAACGGGAGGAATCAACATGAAGGTATTGATGATCAACGGCTCGCCGCGCGCGAAGGGAAATACAGCGATCGCCCTCGGCGAAATGCAGAAGGTGTTCGCGGAGGAAGGAATAGAAACCGAGGTTCTTCACGTCGGCAATCAGGCCATTCGCGGATGCATCGCCTGTAATTCCTGCATGAAAAATGAAAAATGCGTCTTTGACGACGCCGTGAATACGGCCGCCGGGCTGTTCCGGGAGGCTGACGGCCTTGTGGTCGGTACTCCGGTTTACTATGCTTCCGCTAACGGAACGCTCGTTTCCTTCCTGGACCGGCTGTTCTATTCCACTCCGTTCGACAAGCGGATGAAGGTGGGAGCCGCCGTTGCCTGCGCCAGACGCGGCGGCTTGACCGCGACCTTCGATGAGCTGAACAAGTACTTTACGATCGCCGGCATGCCGGTGGCGTCCAGCCAATATTGGAACGGCGTCCACGGCGCTGCATCCGGAGAGGCGGAACAGGATGGGGAAGGCTTGCAGATCATGCGAACGCTTGCGCGAAACATGAGCTTCCTGATGAAATCCATTTCCCTCGGCAAGGAACGGTACGGCCTTCCGTCTCTGGAAACGAGGATCGCAACGAACTTCGTTCGGTAGCGGCAGGATGGAAAAGAGGCGTTGCGACTGGTGCTTCGCTCCGGCACAGCTCCGCAATTCGGAAAAGATGATCGCGTACCACGATACGCGCTGGTGTAAGCCGGAGCATCGGGATCGGGAGCTTTTCGCCATGCTCATTCTCGAGGGCATGCAGGCAGGCGGCAGCTGGGGACTGATCCTGAACAAGGAGGCGGCCTTCCGTAAGGCCTTCGACGGCTTTGACCCGGAGCTTGTCGCTGCGTACGACGAGACCAAGGTCGAGGAGCTGATGCAAAACGCCGGGATCATCCGCAACCGGAATAAAATCCGGGCCGCCATTACGAACGCGGAGGCCTTTCTGGAAGTGCAGAAGGAGTTTGGTTCCTTCGACCGCTATATCTGGAGCTTCACGGACGGAAACGTGATCGACCATCACCTGACGAGCGGGAAGGAAATGCCTGCAAAGAACGCGCTTTCCGAGCAGGTCAGCGCCGACCTGAAACGCCGGGGCTTCCGATTCGTCGGGCCGGTGATCGTCTACTCGTATCTGCAGGGCATCGGCGTGATCAACGACCACTGCGAGGACTGCTCGTTCCGGTGACGGCGCATACAAGCATCGTTTTTTGAAAAAACTGTTTTTTATGATTGCATAATCGCGAAACCTGTGATAGAATACAATAGATTTATTTTGAACCTTCAAAGGAGTTGGTTGTTCTCATGGACGATGGAAGTACGGGGCGACAATTCTTGGAAGCCGTTGCCCCGGCTGCGGCTGCTCAGGTCGGTCAGGTCCGACCCGGCAGCGTCACTGTCTATCTCATTCTCATTGTGCTGTTGATCGCGGGCGGCGCGTATTTCGCAAGCTGTGAGACCGCTTTGGCCAGCGTCAACAAGATCCGCATGAAATCCTATGCCGAGGATGGCAACAAACGGGCTCAGTACGTGATGTATATTCTCAACAACTTTGACCGGGCCCTGACGACCATCCTGATCGGCACGAATATCATGCACATTGCCTGCGCGTCCATTGCTACGCTGCTGACCCGCCAGTTGTTTGGAGGCAGTCCGCGGCTGGATTTGATGCTGACGCTCTCCACGCTGATCGTCACCCTGCTTGTCTTCTTCCTGGCGGAAATGCTGCCCAAGTACCGCGCCAAGGCTTTCAGCGAGCAGTTTGCGCTCCGCTGCGGCAGGTCCCTGTACGTTCTCATGAAGTTCCTCACGCCGCTGGCTGCTGTGTTTACCTGGATCAGCAAGGGCCTTTCCAAGCTGTTCGTCGGGGATTCGGACGCGCCGAACGTGACCGAGGACGACCTGCGCGACGTCATCCACTCGTTTAAGGACGAGCGAGAGGAGGACGACGAGACCGAGGAGGAGACCTCAAAGCTCATGGAACGCGCCCTGCGCTTCGGCGCCAAGACGGCGCTGGAGGCTATGACGCCCTGGGACAAGGTGGAGAAGCTGGATACCTCGATGGAGATCAGCGAAATCTACCGGCGCGTGCAGGCCACCAACCACTCCCGTTTTCCGATGCTCAATACCAGAGGCCGGATCATCGGCGTGATGAACATCCGTTCCTTCCTCAAGGCCTACCGCGAAAGCGGCGAGGATCTGGATATGCTGGAGCTGATCGACACGCCGATGTTCGTCCGACCTGAGATTCCGGTGGATGAGCTGCTCAGCGAAATGAGCTACAGCAAGGTGCATCTGGGCTTCGTCTCCCACCAGGGACAGGTCCGGGGCATCATCACGGTGGAAGACATCCTGGAAGAGCTTGTCGGTGAGATCTTCGACGAGACCGACGCCGAGGAAGCCGCCGCAGCGGAGAGGGGGGAAGCGCAGTGATCTGGATCCCTTATGTGCTTGCCCTTCTGGTGCTGGTTGTTTTCTCCGCCTTTTTCTCCGGCTCAGAGATCGCGTATTCTGCGGTCAGCCCGCTTCGTCTGCGCCGCATCTATACGGAGACCGGGAACCAGCGCGCCCGCCGCGCCCTGTATATCTCCGATCATTTTGACCATGCGCTGACGGGAATCCTGATTGGCAACAACCTGGTCAATCTGGCCTCGTCCACAATCGCAACGCAGTTATTTATCGTTCTGCTGGCTGAGACCGGCCACGTGAGCGAGAATACCGCCGCTGCGATCTCCACCGCCGCGATCACGGTTTTTGTCCTGATCTTCGGTGAGATCATGCCAAAGATCACGGCCACTGCCGACGCCGAGCGCTTCGCCATGCGCGTCTCCTTCCTGCTGCGCGGGATCATGCTGATCCTGCACCCGATCGTCAGCCTCGTTTTGAAGCTGCTGGGGCGGATCTCCCGCTCCTGGAAACGACCGGAGGACGAGGAAGCCGTCACCGAGGACGATCTCTCCGAGATGATCGATACGGTCGAGGATGAGGGCGTTATTGACGAGGATACCAGCGAGCTGCTGCAGTCCGCGCTGGACTTCCCGGATATCTGCGTCTATGAGATCATCACACCCCGTGTGGACATGATCGCCATTGACGTGGACGATTCCCCCGAGGAGATCATGGAAACCGTCGAGCATTCGCCCTATTCCCGCATTCCCGTCTATGAGGACAGCATTGACAATATCATCGGCGTCCTCCATCTGAACAACTTCCTCAAGGGACAGTGCGAGGGCGAGGAAATGAATCTCCGCAAGTATCTGCTCCCTGTCGTCTATCTGCACAAGACCACGATCCTGCCCCAGGCGCTGCGCGAGCTTCGCGAAAAGAAGCTCCACCTTGCCATCGTCACCGACGAATACGGCGGGACGATGGGCCTTGTCACGATGGAGGATATCCTGGAGCAGTTGGTCGGCGATATCTGGGACGAAACCGACGAGATCGAAAACGAGCTCGTTGAGCTCGGCGATGACCTCTATGAGGTGGACGGCGATATGCGTCTGGATGATTTCCTGGACGAGTTCGAGATCGACGACCGCGATTTTGATGACGACAACGCCACCGTCGGCGGCTTTGCCATCGAACAGCTTGGCGGTTATCCCGCCAAGGGTCAGAGCTTTGACTTTGAGCATCTTACCATCACGGTGAAGCAGATCCAAAATCTCCGCGTCACCCGCCTGCTTGTCAAGGTCAACGAGCGCGTCAAGGAACCTGACGCCATCGACTGGGAGGGCGACTCCGACAAAGACGAGGACGAGGACAACTGATCGAAACAATACTCTGTCCGGAGCGATTTGGACAGAGTATTTTTCCGCCCCGCCGCGCGGCGGCTTATCTACAACGAATGGAGGAACCAATATGCTTGAAATCGGAATCACCGGAAAACAGACCGAGGTCGTCACCCCGGAAAAGACGGCTGCCGCCCTCGGCAGCGGCTTCCTGGAGGTCTATGCCACCCCTGCTATGGTCGCTCTGATGGAGAAGACGGCTCTGCGTTCCGTCGCAGATCACCTGGACGAAGGCATGTCCACCGTCGGCATCTCACTGAATATTGCCCACAGCTCCGCCTCGCCCCTTGGCTGTACGATCACCTGCGAGAGCAAGCTGGTCGAGATTGACCGCCGCAGGCTTGTTTTTGAAGTCGTCGCCCGCGACGATTTCGGAGAGATCGGCAGAGGCACCCACGAGCGCTTCGTTGTGGATGCCAAGCGCTTTCTGGAAAAGGCCGCACAGAAGAAGGTCAATCTCTGAGCCCGTTTTCCTGGATATAACGTATCTGTTTAGCCCTACAAATTGGGGTTCTGGTTATCGGCTTAACTCAGCAAGGCACAAGATTTAGTTGCAGGAGGAAACGGCAAGGACCAAGCGGTCAAAGATCTGCCCGTGAAAGCTCCTGCGGTTGAATCTATAGCAGAACTCGCTGAGA
>JAEEGI010009302.1_pt1 | contig 21556 bp, 19 predicted proteins | sample 8958751 | NCBI WGS metagenome assembly JAEEGI01 (sample SAMN16246545, study PRJNA631951) | gut metagenome | biome: gut microbiome; feature: rumen; material: KS-attached | host: Bos | place: Iran: Karaj | collected 2018-10 | reverse complement strand
CAGCCATTATCATGATGGTCTTTCCACTTTATTTCATGCAGATGTTCATGATGGAGCCAAATATCGTCGTGCAAATTATGACCTACTTCCCATTCTCCGCACCAATCGCCTTGATGCTTCGCAGTGGGTTCGGCACCATCTCAACTCCTGAGTATTGCATTGGTATTATAGTAGTGGCGGTATCAGCGGTAATTATGACTAAGCTCGCGGTAGATTCCTTCCAGAAAAACGCCATCAATTTTGGCGCCATTAAACTCAAGTGGTTGAAAAAACGATAAAATTTATGCTTGATTTCTGAATTTGGTTTGATAGAATAGTTACTATCGCTCGTTAAAATCCCAACATGTTCTGCGAGGTGGGTACTATTTTAGGTCGCTGCGAGCGAGAAAATTAAGGAGAAAATTGATACATGCGTATCAAAAAAACCAAACGCTTGGAAGAGCGCAAGGCCAAAATTGCTCCAGCCGAATGGCAGCAATTTATCGAGATCTAATCTCGCAAAAATAAGCCCCTTTTTAAGGGGCTTATTTTATTCAGCAGTTTTTGCTTCAACTATATCAAGAAGGAGGTTAGAAAATTCTTCACCAGTTAAGTTATGATCCCATTCAATCGTTTTGCCATTTATCACAATCTTACCACCTTTAGTATTGCCCCAATCGATAAACTGTCCGTCAATAAAGAAAGCTGGGGTGCCAGGAACGTTAATGTATTTACCAATCCTCATATCAAAACTAATCTTCTTTGAAATCGCCTCGGAACCCAAATCTTGATTGAACTTAGTAAGGTCACCTTTTTTATTAGTGACTTCTTCAAAATACTTATTAAATAACTCAGCCCGTTCTGATGCAGAGGCATATTCCCAATCAGCTTGCGTTGAGAATAGTTTGTCGGCATATGCCTTAAAGTAGCCTTGAAGTCCAGCAGCCTCCGCCGCAGAAGCTGCGGCAGTTGCATTTTGATGGTAGCTAAGTAGATAATTACGATAAACCACGGCCAATTTACCATCCGCTTTTTCAATCGTAGAATTAACGCGCGGGTTAATCGAAGCGCAACCTGGGCACTGATAATCCGCATACTCAAAAATCACCACCGGCGCATCCTTGTCACCCTTTACATGATCAGCAATATTACCATTTTCATCCATCGGTTCAAGTATGGTCATGCCATATTCTTTATATTTGTCTACTTTTGAACCTTGATTATTGTTTAAAACTACAGTGAGACCAATAAGAGCAACCGCAATGAGGCCGACAACGACTGCAGCAATAGAAAATCCTTTTTTAGCTTTCATATAACTCCTTTTTTAAGATTATAACATAGTTTGAATTATCGATTGGCAATTTAAAAAACTTATGCTAAAATTAAGTTAATTATGGATGAGGCAAAAACTAAACGTAAAAAAATAATTATTGGTGCCATCAGTATGCTATATGTAATCGTGGTTGGGGTTGGGATAGCTATTGGTATCGGTATTATTGCAGGGCAAAAAAATAATCAACCAGAAACGGAAGTTGACGATACCCCAGTCGAGGAAGTAATCAAAGAATCCGAAATGTCTGGTAAAGAAAGACTGTACTATTATTATGCCGATGAACGAGATAGAGTTGCAGCTGAAGCCGAGAAACTATTCAGTGAAGATTCAGTAAACGTAAAGAAGATCGAGGAACTCTATCTTGATGGTATTAATGAGTGTATGTCTTATGAAGCCTTCTTGTTAGCCGATGGCTATTTAAACGACGGGGTAGATATGTTTATGGACCACGGCATGGAAAAAGAAGCTCTGGAATTTTTCACATCAGTAAGCATAGAACAAATACCAGAAGTAGATAGATGTATAGACTATTTGAATATTCTTGCTATAGCGGAAAGATTAGGAGAATCAGAAATTGCCGCAAAATATAAAAACATCGTAAATAACGTAACCGACGGATTAGGTGGGATCTGCGGTAGTTCAAGTGATATTACCACGGAAAACATAAGGTATAGGAGTGAGTAGATGAAAAAAGCAAAACTTTTTTGTCTGGTAGTATGTGCCTTGGCAATTCTGGGCAATGTGTTGGTCGGCCATAGCGTGAGCGCATCACCAAGTGCTACACCAATAATATGTGGGACAATTGGAGAAAACGGAAAGGTATACCGTTCCAATAGCGGACTAGATGGCTATTACTATGATGATTTAGGTGAAGTTGACAAAACCAAAATTGGTGCAAGATACTATGATCCTAAAGATCCAGATTGGTTATTTGAAGTATTTTTTCAGAAAAAAGTAGATGGTAAATGTACTAAAGAAACTGCCGAAGTAATACCAATTAAAGTTTATAGGAATTATTCCTTCAAATGCATCTCTCGTGGAAAGCATACTTTGATCAATAAAAAGTTTACCGCCTCAAATGGCATATGGACATATCTTCGGCATGAAGGAGGCTTTGACTATCATAGGTTAACCCTTCCGCCAGATGATAAAGAATACCAGGCAATTCAAGGTGAAGTCAAATTAAAAAGGTATGTATTATCTGCCACGCCAGTAGATGAAAGTGGTACAGTGATTGGTAGTAGCACTGAATCCGAATCGATGGGTTATGGTGATGCTGCTGGCGCATCGGCGTCTAGAGCTGTCGTAACAAGACCAGTCCCAACTGACGCTGATAACTATACCTTTCTAGGATGGAGTGAATCCAAGAGTTCTAGCGGAGTTTTGACACCAGAGAATCAATATCGTGGAAATGGAAATTTCAACTCATGTGCCAGTAGTAGCTCAACTGGCTATTCTACTTGTTGGGATAAAGAAAAATTTGCCTCGCGTTTCACTTGCGGCAACGATAGCTGTGCAGACAAAACAGTCTATGCCGTTTATAAATATGACAGATATAAACTCACAGCTGAACCGATAGATGCCACTACTGGTAATATAATTAGTAGCAGTAGCATCGCGAGCACGACATCGTCTAGCGTAGCAGCCAATAGCTCAGCCACCGTAAGAAAACCAGATGGTGGCGACAGCTGGCAGTTTATTGGTTGGCACACGAATAAGGGCATAAAGAAGTATGATGGTGATGGCCTAGACAGAAGCGTCACAAATTATTCAAAAACAATTAGCGGCGATGAGACCGTGTATGCCTACTTTGTTAGAAAATGGAATTTGTCTAAGAATCAAGGCCAAGGTACCACTATTACAGTAACAAGAAACGAATCATTATACGGTGGTGCTAGCGTGGGTTCAAATAATCTCGCAAATGGGACTATACTTTATCAAGGCGACAAAATTACCGCATCCTTTAGCACAAATGCCGGGTATTCTTGGGGCTCAAATAGTTTTAAGGGCAATGGTATAAACCAAACTAAGACTGAAAACAATACTGTATCCAATCACATTGTTAAGGAAAACGTTTTAGTCGAATCCACAGCCAAAGTGGATAAATACAGGTTGACCGGTACAGCAATCGATGTTGACTCTAAACTATCAATTTCTCGTATCATCCCTGACGTAGTATCTAGCGAGGTGACTTACAACCAAAATGCCGAAGTGACTAGAATAGTGTCTAATGAATATGACTTTATTGGCTGGCACAAAAATCCTGGTCTAGGAAGAAGTCTTATTACAAATAAAGAAGCAACCTATTCCGAAAAGCTTACTTCCAACGCAACTGTCTATGCTTATTATGCAAAAAAATGGAAGCTAACTATTGATGCCGGTACTGGCACCAGTATTACGGTTAAACGCGTAGTAAATGGTGGATTTGAAAACCTTACTAGTGGTGCTACGCTTTATGAAGGTGATCAATTGATGGTGTCAATGTGTATAAGTAACGGGTATTCTTGGAATGAGAATGAACATAAGGTCTACTATAAAAATACTGATGGTACCAGCCTTTCTAAAAGTGGTTCACAAAGCGAAGCAAATCCAAATTGTTATGTATTGAAGAACAACCATACTGTCCATTCAGACGTCAAAGTGAAAACTCGTGCCAACGAGAACGGCTTTGAGGGTAAATCTGACGTAGGTTCTAGCACTACCGACTGGTCCAAAACTAACAAAACGGTATATTACCAGATAGACAATTGTAGCCCAACCAATGGTTGTAAAGTAACCTTCAAGCATTATCTAAGAAGAAGTAGCGGTGAAGGGGAAGTATCTTACAGTATTAATCGTACTTCCAACTATTCTAAGAATGGCGTGAGTAGCACGACCCTAGTTGATAATGCTGTCGAAAGCTTTGGCAGCGAAAACTCAGCGCTTGTTTATACGGATGGGAATCTAGTTCTGTACCCAGGTCAAAAAGTCTGCGAAACCTTAACCTTTAAACCAAGTGCTCTGAGAAGCGACACGGCCGAATTAAAAACTTGCGCCCTAGCGCTTGGCAAAGCACAGCCAGAGGGTGATGGCGCGCTGATCAATATAAAAGTCAAAAATGCCACCGGCAACAACGCGTATAAAACATACCAAAAGTATGTTTATGCCAAACCAGGTGATGAATTAACTTATCTAGCTACATACCATCCGGTTTTGCAATATGCTTACTATTTATATCCAGAGCAAATCCAAATTGATGGCGGCGCAATCAAAAATGGCGATAATAAAGCCCTGAGCAACGTCTTCAATACTGAAGCGAGCAGGAATGGTCTCAAGAATTGGAACAACGCCTTTACTGTAAATGGTGATGATTTTAAGTATGCATTCACTAAAACTTACACTAACTATGCGTTAGGTAGCACTTCCGAAAAGTCCGAAACTAACCCACATTTAGTCGACGTGCATTCTGCTGAAGTAGGCAAAGAATTAAAAGAAGTCGCGATTACTAATAACAAAGAAGAAGGTAAGACCACACCAAGCCAGATTATTTTCACGCGAAGAGGTGATGAAATTTTGAGTAATGTTATTACGACTAGCATTTCTAGCAACGCTATAGCGGCAGTTCCATATAACTTCAACACGAGCGCGGAAGTTACTTCGGAAAACGAAGTATTAATTGCCGGCGGGAGTACAAATATTAATTACAAGATTGATATTCTTCCAAAAGAAAACAAGCTCACCACTAATGGCGGAGCTGACGATGCCTATTCAACAATCATTAGAAATGCCAAATCTAAAGTGATTGTTTATACCACCACAGACGGTCCAAAAAATGGCACCGCCGAATGGGGTAGTAGTGACCTATGTGCATACTTTAGACATGATAGTTGTCGTTACGAGGATGAAAGACAATATGAAAGCCTGGAAAAAGGGCTAGAACAAGAGTTTAAGCTGGATGCTCCAGATGTAACTGCCGGCTACAAGATTTGTATCGCCATAGCCTTCTACCCGGCCTCTTCTGGCGCAGACAATAATCTTAGTGCTGCCGGTAGTGGCAAATGGCGCATTTCAAATTCTAAATGCTTTACCGTCGGCAAGAATCCAACCTTCCAAGTTTGGGGTGGCAGTTTCTACTCAAACATTAAAGTATCTACTTCTACAACCATCAAACGAAGACTAGCCAACGTTTCTGGAGAGTTAAATAATCCAATTATCTTCTCCTCATGGGCAGAGCTCAGCGTAGTTTCAAATGATGAAGTGAAAGGTCTCACTTCTGGTGCCGCTACTGGTCTAGCCAACAACCAAGCAGGTGGTGGTAGTCAAGAAACTGGTAGATATGGCAGTTATTGTAAATATCGTGTTCCACTCAGCCTCGCAAACTTTGCTCGAACTCCACTTCTAAAACTCTGTACTGGCAGTAGTAGCGACGGTGCCTCTGGTTATTCTGGCATTACTATCAAGACCAACAAAGAAACCTTCACCGATCCATTACCAGAAGAAGTTAGTGAAACTATCAATTACTCCGCTGGTGAATCCGTGAGATTATATGTTTCACCTGAAGGTGTTGATACTATTAGACATATTGGTAGCGGTAGCCTTGTTATCAATACTTCTACTATCGCTGCCGGCAAAACACATATTGTGAAGGCAAGCGGCAATGTTACGATTAATGGTAATATTGAATATGCCAATTACGGCAACCTGTCGTACTCTACACTTACTCAAATTCCAAAACTAATCGTGTATGCTAGTGGCGACATTAACATCAATTGTGAAGTGAATAGAATTGATGCAGTTTTGATTGCTAATGGCACTGTAAACTCTTGTTCCAACTCTACTGATATTAATAGCAGAGCAAATTCCAATCAATTAATCATTAATGGTGCAATCCTTACTGGCGGTCTAGTGTTTAACCGCACCTTTGGCGCCAGCACCGGTACTCATTCCAAGATTCCAGCTGAAATTGTGAACTTTGATACTTCGCTCCTACTTTGGGGTAGAGGTAAAGTTGACACTGATGATAGTAGAATTCATCAAGTCTATCTCCACGAACTCGCGCCAAGATATTAGTGTGATATAATAAAAATATGTGGCAATCTTTACTACAAAAGTTGGTAAAGTTTCTAGATCCGAAACTGGATAAGTATCGGGTGAAAAAAGGCGAAGTAAAATATTCTCCAAAAACGCTAGAGGATTTTATTGGTGTCATTCAGCGCACGCCAAAATCCGTTTTAAGTCAAAAAGAAAGGGAACGTCTAGCGGCGGTAATGAGTTTTGAGAGCCGTAAAGTCGGTGATTTGATGGTGCCAAAAGACAAAATGGTTTTTGTCAAAGACAAAGATGTTCTAGGTCCATTAGTGCTAGATAAACTATATAAATCTGGTTTTACTAACTTCCCAGTAGTAAATATCAAAGGGAAGGTCAAAGGTATTATTCACACCGAAGCATTAAACGCCCTAGAAATCAAAAAAACCGATTTAGCAGAAAAGTATCTAGATAAAAAAGTCTTTTATTTAAACACCGAAGATTCCCTAGATTCCGCAGTAAGAGAAATCGAACGAACGAATAGCTATTACTTTCTAGTTTTAGACGAAAACAAAGACTTAGCAGGTTTTTTCACCATTCAGATGTTGCTAGACTATCTGATTGGTTAAAAATGTGGTATAATATCATCTATGAGAATTTTAAGCGATAAATTAAGTGAATTTTTGGGCAAAGAAGTAATGGTGGAAGGCTGGGTAAACTCTCGGCGCGATCACGGCGGATTGATTTTTATTGATCTTCGTGACCATGCAGGAATAATCCAGTTAGTCGTAACGCCAGAAACAGCAGATTCATTCAAGCTCGCCGAGTCAGTCAGAGATGAATTCGTCTTAAGAGCAACCGGCAAAATGCGTGAAAGAGCACCAGAACTTATTAATCCAAATATTCCAACTGGCAAAATTGAATTAGTAGTTTCAAAACTAGAGCTTCTCAATCGTTCAGAGCCTCTGCCGGTGAACACACACGATGATGGTCCGGAATCCTCCGAGGAGCTTAGACTTAAATATCGCTTTCTTGATCTTCGTCGTCCAAAAATGCAGAAGAGGCTGAAACGCCGTTCAGAGTTCTATCGCTTTATTAGAAATTATATGTATGACCATGGCTTTACGGAAATCACCACACCAATTTTGGCCAACTCTTCGCCAGAAGGGGCTAGAGATTTTCTAGTGCCATCGCGGCTTCACCCAGGCAAATTTTATGCTTTGCCACAAGCTCCGCAACAATTCAAACAGCTACTTATGGTTGGTGGCGTGGATAAGTATTTCCAAATTGCTCCATGTTTTCGTGATGAAGATCCGCGAGCAGATAGATTGTATGGCGATTTTTATCAGTTAGATTTCGAAATGAGTTTTGTAGATGACGGTGAAGTGGTACGAAAAGAAATCCAACCACTTTATGAAAAACTTACCACCGAGTTTGCCGGTAAGAAATTAGTTTGCCGTTCTGAAGTCGCCAAGAAATATATTCCAGAAGGTGAAACCGTACCAAGAATGCCATTCGTTGTTTCAATGGAAAACTATGGTGTGGACAAACCAGATTTGCGTTATGGTATGGAATTAATCGAGCTAACCGATGTGTTTTCAAAAACCGACTTTAAAGTTTTCAAACAACCATGCGTCAAAGCTTTGTGTGTCAAGGGTGGTGCAAAACTTACCCGTCGGGAAATTGATGAGTTTACCGAAAAGGCGCGCAAACTAGGGGCGGGCGGTTTAGCATATATATTATATAGTGACGGTGAAGAAAAATCCCCAATTCTCAAGTTCATGAGCGAGGAAGAGATTAAGGCTGTCCGCGAAAGAACTGGTGCAAAAGAAGGCGATGCTGTTTTCTTTGGCGCCGATGAACGTGGGAAAGTCAACAAAGTGCTTGGCCAACTCCGCATTCTATTTGCCGACCACATGGGCATGAAGAATCCTAACGAAGTCGCCCTAACTTGGATTGTAGATTTTCCATTCTATGAATGGGATGATAAAGCGCGGAAGCTAGATTTCGGGCACAACCCATTTAGTATGCCAAAAGGCGGTCTAAAAGCCCTAGAAAAAGCCGAAACGACAGAAGACAAGTTGGCAATTGTAGCTGATCAGTACGATATGGTTATGAACGGTTATGAAGTTGCATCAGGCGCCGTCAGAAACTATAATCCCGAAATCATGTACAAAGTGTTTAACATTTTAGGCTATAACAAAGAGTATGTTGAAGCAAGATTTGGTGGCATGCTGTCAGCCTTTAAGTTTGGTGCACCACCACATGCTGGAGCCGCACCAGGGCTCGATCGTATTTTCATGATTCTAGAAGACGAAGAAAACATTCGTGACATTGTGGCCTTCCCGAAAAACGGTAACGGCGTGGATTTGATGATGAATTCACCATCACCAGTGGACCAAATTCAATTAGATGAAGCACATCTTGCGATTGTGTCAGAAGAATAATATAATAAAGATATGAAAAAACCGGGTGGGAAATTTAAAAAAGTCAAAATCAAAACTTGGATCTTACTTTTGATTCTAATCCCGCTTCTTGCTCTAGACGCGACCTTACTCCGTTGGGATCATATTAAAATGACGGAGCTTCGCGATGCAGTGCTAGCAGTAGATGAAAAAATCAGCGAAGACGGAAGCGACGAAGAAGCAAAAGCTACGGACGAAGAACTAGTGACAGCTCTCACCAACCTCAAAGAGTTTGTGTTTTCGAATATCGTTATTAATATCACAGAAGAAAATGGTGTGCAAAGAATTACTTTTGGCACGGGGCCATTCTATCTAGAACATCAATATTTACGGGCCGCTACTAAAGCCCTGAAAGAAGCCGAGAAAAATATGGCTTCAGACAGTAATCCAAATGGCAATGTCTATGCTCTGGCTAATGGAGTCTGCCGCCCGATGGCAATCGCCAATGGTTGGTCATGGAATTCACCAGGGTTTATCAACTGTATGATATCAGAAATCCAGAAGTATCCAGCCGCAGAAGAACTTCAAGATACCATTATCGCTAGCTTGCCTTCCACGGAATTGTATCGGAAGAATTATGCTTCACCACTTTGGGCCCCAACCCTTACTGGGTTCATGTTGCTCATTACACTCATCATTATTGTTGTAATTTTTATTCGCCTGATTATCTGGATTATATTACGGTTATCCCTATTTTTCGTATAATCTGATAAAACCCTCTTGACAATTATTTCTCGAGGTCATAAGATAGAGATATATTAACTAAGGAGGAAAGCTGAAATGGCTTACGAACATACTAACGGTAAAGGTGTAAAGTACTATCTTCACAAATCTGAGGTGACTCTTCGTGGTGGCAAGTCTCAGACTATTTATTTCTTCACCAAGACTGAAAAAGGTGGCAAGGGCACTCCATGTGATTTGCCAGCTGATCGCAAAGTTTGCGAGAACCCACGCAATGGTTTCCTCACTCTCAAGAAGAAATAATTTCAGCGATAGGTAATTAAGAAGATGCCATAGCGATGTGGCATCTTTTTGTGCTATAATAAAGAGAGCGGGGTATAGCTCAGTTGGTTAGAGCATGCGTCTTATACACGCAGTGTCCTTGGTTCGAGTCCAAGTACCCCGACCACAGGATGGGCAATTGAATATGCTAGAAAAAATAGGTGCAAAATGGAGGAAGCTAAAATATCGTTTGAAGCACGATTTTTTGTCAGTTGAAAATGTCGTACTGGCTCTAGCCGTAGTGATGTGCCTAGTCTGGACTTATCAATCCATCGAGGCAATGTCGAGAAACTGGGAGCTAGTCGAAAGGCTCAATGCTGATAAAAAGGCTCTAGAGCTTTTAACCGTAGAAGTTGAAACTGCCGAACTCCAAAATGAGTATTATAAATCGGACGAGTACCAGGAATTAGCCGCCAGGAGATTAGCTAACAAACAACAACCAGGTGAGAAGATGGTTTATTTACCAGAAAACTCAGAAGAAGCCAAGAATAAACATGCCGTAGTAGCTAGCGTGAACAAAAACGATTCAAAGATTTCAAATTTTGAAAAATGGATGATGTATCTCTTCCCGAATAACTAGAATACTATGCTATAATTAAAGCATGAGAAGAATGAAAAAAGGCTTTACATTAATTGAGGTGTCGCTTTTTATTGCGATTACTGGTTTATTATTTGTTACCATAATCGTTGGCACTCAGAACTCAATCTGGCAACAAAAATATAACGATTCCACGCAAAACTTCACCAACTTTCTAAAAAACATCTATGCTGAAGTTTCCAATACACAAGGTGTTCATGGTGGCATGAGCGATAAAGCGATTTATGGCAAGCTAATCGTGTTTGGAGAAGAATATGAACTAAACGGAAATGCTATCCCCGACGATGGCACTCAAAAGATTTTTGTATATGATGTAATTGGCGATGCTTCTGGCACCGGTACCGGTTCTATCACTGAAGCATTAACCAACCTCAAAGTTACCGTAGTTAAGAAAATCACTACCGGCGAATCGATCACCGGCATTGAACTAGCCGGGATACTAGAAAGCTATTCACCAATCTGGGGTTCAGTGATTGAAACCACTAGTAGTACTCCAATGTTGTATAAAGGAGCGATTCTGATTGTCCGTCATCCAAGGTCTGGCACCGTTAATACCTTAGTAAGGAGTGCTAACGATAGTTTCCTTCAAATCAATCGGAAATTTGTGAATGATAACGCCAGCGCTAAGTTTGATGGTTTCGATACATTCTTAACTGATAAGTTAGACGAATTTGAAGAAAAAGACGTCGATTTCTGCTTGAATCCACACGGATGGAATATCAAATCTTCACAACGTAAGGATATTCGCATTATTAAGAATGCCAGAAATGCTACTGGCGTAATGATTGTTAATGATGATGAAAGTGGTTGCGAGAAATAAAACTAATATGGTTATGTTTATGGTATAATATGAGTATGCTGAATAAGAAAACGAGGGAAGGTTTTACTTTAGTAGAGTTATCCATCGCGATGCTCTTTATTGGCGTGCTTTCGGTATCCATCGTTTTGATTATTTCAAATACCGTAGCGGCCTATCAACGTGGTTTAACCCTGAGCCGAGTTAATACTACCGGTACCAATATCTCAGACGACATGCGTGTCTCAGCGCAAGATGCTTCGGTCAAAACCCTATTAGAGACCTGTACTGCAAGTATTTTCAAAATCGGTGAGACTACCGAATCATTAAAAGCTAGCACCGCTTGTCTCAACGACGGCGCCTATAAATATACCTCGGTTACTAAAATCGCTGAACATATTACAATTAACGGCGAAAACTACAATAATAAAGTACCTCTATATGGTGCATTTTGCACTGGTTCATATTCTTATGTTTGGAACTCTGGCTATTTTGAATCAAACGATGCATCGGGCTTTGATAAGACCGCCTATGCAAAAATATGGTATCTAGACAAGAACAATCCTGATCGTGAACTCTTCCTCAATCCAAGTGGTGATGATGTTACGGTCGAGACTGCCGCCCCATTCTTTAGACTAGCTAAAATCCGTGATAAGAATAGAGCCATTTGCGTAGCGATGGTTGATAAAACTGGCGTAAACTATAACGTATCAAATAGTGAGATTTCTAATATTATAGACGTCAGAAATATTTATGGTTCTCTAAGTGGTGAGGCCGTAGAATTACTCCCGGCAAACGGCGGTAACGATTTGGCCTTATTTGATTTATCCGTAGCTAGACCAGCAGTAAGCACTAGCCAGGACAATATTTTCTATTCGGTTTCTCTGATTCTTGGTACTACCACTGGTGGCGCAGATATCATGGCCAAAGGCAATTCTTGCGTAGCACCAAAAGACCAAAACTCAGGGAGCTTTAATAATTATTGTGCGATTAATAAATTTAATTTTGCCATACAGGTAAACGGAGGTTAAATGGGCATAAAGAACAAATTTAAAACTGGTGCAGCGTCGTTTTACGTGGTTGCGTTTTCGACGTTAATCCTCGTGATTATTGCGTCGAGCTTCGCTTCGGCAATTATCATGGAAATTGCTAGATCTTCAAACGAAGATTTGTCACAATCAGCTTATGATGCGGCAATGGCCGGTGTCGAGGATGCTAAAGTAGCGTTTGCTAACTATCGCAACTGTGTCAAAGCTGGCGTCAAGAATGTATCGGAGCTTTCGACCAGCCCTAATGTGACCTGTCAAGATATTGTTTACTGGATGGAACATGCAGATAAAGACAGCTGTGACATAGTAGCCCGTATCCTTGGAAGAATTAGTAAGAATGCTGTTTTTAATGGCGTGCCGATTGAGGAAACTGGTAGCAGCACTAGCGGTGGCGAAAACAACATGAACCAGGCCTATACTTGCACAACGATTCAAATGCACCTCGATGATTACCGCGCGGACTTGAGCCCAACAACTCCGTACAAAGTCGTTAAAGTAGACCTCAAAAACGTTGATGCCAATGACATTAAAGCCGTAAGGGTGAGCTGGTTCTCCAACAACAGCGAAAGAACCTTTGAATACACCAACATGGTTAGTGACGGCGAAAAAGACCGCGTTGCCTTCCAATCGCTTAATCTAGAGAACGCCCCAACCCCTCCAACGCTTGGTCTCCAATTAATCCAAACTTCATCTGGTAGTTTCAGTTTGGCTCAACTAAATGGCAAAACTACAGCAAGTGGCGAAACCGATCGCGCCATGTTATATCTTGTGCCGACCAATAACGCTACTCTCGCCGCCAATACTCATACTGGCGCCGACGACAAATCAACCTACATTGGCGCATATGATAGCACACAGCATAAGAATATCTTAACTAGTGCCCAATTTGCCAACACCAATAACCATAGTAAGAATTATCCTTATGCCGTTTACTGTCCGACCGGCTCCTCAGATGAGTATGCTTGTTCAGCAGTGATTGGTCTACCTTCACCAATCGGTGGCACTAGGAATAACGACACTTTCATGTTCGTGATTTCAATTCCTTATGGTCAACCATCCACCGACTTCTCGCTAGAATTCCTTTGTGGTGTTAATGGTGAAGAATGTAGCAAAATCGCTGGTTCTACCGTTGATGATGATGAACAAAGCAATATTGCCAGACTAGAGAACATGCAACTTCTGATTGACTCCACCGGTAGAGCAAATGACCTTTACCGTAGAGTAGAAATTCGTCTAGAATCCTCAAATGACGTGGCAAACTATCCACTCTATGCTATTCAAATCGACGGCAAACCTGGAGATAAGTTTGAAAAGGATATGCAGGTTACTACAGAGTGGAGCGAAAGCGAATACGCTAGCTACACAAACTGGTAGTTTACAAAAGTTTTAAAATGGTGTATAATAAATGATGTTGAAAAACATCGCGGGGTAGAGCAGCCTGGTAGCTCGTTTGGCTCATAACCAAAAGGTCGTTCGTTCAAATCGAACCCCCGCCACCAAAACCAGCCTAAGTTACCCCCCTAACTTAGGCTGATTTTGTTTTTAGGACTATTTAATTAATTGTCTAGCGGCTTGTTTAACAGCATAATTAAAGCTATTTGTAATATGTGGCGTACTGGCAATCTCGAGGACAGTCAATTGATGGCGAATCGCCACCGCTAGTTCCTCAATAATGAGGGAAGCATTCGGAGCCACCACCGTAGCACCAATAATGTGTTTCTTTGAATCAATAATAATTTTTACAAAACCATAATTCAAATTTTCAATTTTACTCGCTGGGATATCCTTGAAATAAACTACAGCTGCCTTATATCCGCGCTTCAATTTCTTAAGTTTTATTTCATTCAACCCAACAGTCGCAACTTCTGGATAAGTATTAGTCACGCGCGAAAACCCTTTATAATTAGTAAAGGTTTTGGCTCTCTTAAGCAGATTCGAGGCTAAAACTGAAGCCTGGTATTCGGCTCTCTCAGTCGATGAACTTCCGCCAATACAATCGCCAATGGCGTAAATACTTTTGTCAGTCGTTTGGAAGAATTTACCAACAGCAATATCGCCATTTCTTTTGATCTTAACGCCAGTGTTACCAAGGCCATAATCAGTGAAAGCCTTAGACCCGGTAGCAAGCACGATATTACTAATCTTGAGCGTTCTTTCTTGTCCACCAGTCGTAAAAAACACTTTCTTAGAATTGCCATCTGGCTCAATTGCAATAATTCTGGCATTTTTCATCACGAGGATACCTAACTTATTAGCAAAATAGTAAGAAATACATTGGCTTACTTCGATATCTTCTTTTGGTAAAATGTGATCGGCTTGTTCCATCAGAACGACTTTAGCACCGAGCTCAGCATAATAAGCGGCAATTTCACAACCTGTAGGTCCGCCACCCACCACCAAAACATATTTTGGTAGACGACGAATCCTGAGGGCGGTGTCTGGAGTGAGAATACCTTTTAAATCTGCACCTTGGATGCCCGAAGTATCGAGTACGGCTCCAGTAGCTAGCACAAAAGTCTCCGTTGTGAACTGTTTATCTCCTACCGCAATAGTGTGACTATTTAGAAAATTAGCAAAACCATTAATAAGCGTGATATTGGCCTCTTCAAGTTCCTTCTGATTATTCTGAGAAGTAATCACAAAGTTTTGGTGAGAAACAATGGTTGGAAAATTATAGTGTAAATCCTGACCTTTAAATTCTGGGAAGTGGCTGAGTCTAGAATAAAGATGAGAAAAACCAAGTCCGACTAGGTATGGCACATCGCGAGTGTTAAGATTGCTTCCACCAAGCGCCGAACGTTCCACGAGCGCCACGGTCTTCTTTGTGTTCTTTGCTAAAGTAAGTGCAAGGGTAGTGCCAGCTGGACCACCACCAATAATAATATAGTTAAAATCAAATTTCTTTCCCATTTGTTTGACCTTTTATATTATTTTATCATAGATTTGGTAAACATAAGCCAAATCAGCATTATACTTCTTGAGTTCTTTTGAGAGTAGCCTCATCAAGTCTTGTTCGGTAATAATTGAAGACTTTTTAAGTGCCTTAGAAACGGCCTCGAGGGATTGTTGAACAAACACTTCCGCGGAACCTTCTGGAATACCGACGGCTTTGGCGTGGAGCAAGAGTTCTTTCTCAAGTTTTTTCTTCAGCGTATCATCCATTTAAAATGCTCCTAAAAGTGTAAAAATCGCTAGCAGTAGATAACTGATGCAAAGAAATGTTTTTACGAAAGGTTTAGCACGCAGACGAAACCTAGTAATCTCGGCAAGATTATGACCAGTTCGGAAAGAAAGACACACACTAAAGAGTGGCAAGGTGTTGGCAATTAGAAAACAGGCCATAATCAAAGTACGCCAAGCCACAGAAATATTAATTAGATTCACAATCACAATAATATATAGTGGTAAAGTAAAGAATAATTCTGGTACTCCAGCCATAAACCCAAGCGCAAAAGCATCAAAACGCGTTTTTACTTTTTCAGCTTCGTTTTTTAAACTCCGTGCGGCTGTTCTAGAAATAAACAGTTCGGTGGTATCTTTGCCACGATAGTAAAAGAAAAGACAAAGTACCGATTCGGCGAACAAAATACCAGTCAAAATCCATGACAGTAAATTGTAGTTTAGCCTGGTATAGTGATAGGCAGAGAAAATGAAAATACACAGAATCGTAATAATGGTGAGATTAAAAACCAGTGTACCAAGCACGAAAAAGAGAGTATTCGCTGGAAGATTTTTTTGAGATTTTTTACCGAGAGCACGATGATAAAAAATGCTAAAAACCCCAGCCGGAAGCTGCATCAAACCCTGGATAAGCGTAGCCAGAATCACAATTATCAAAGAGGTGAAAAAACTCATGCTTAAATTATAACACGCGGGGGGTTGTAAATCTAGTAGACATCTGCTAGCTTTTGAGCCATGAAAAATGAAATACCAGATATTTACATCAAAGCCATAAACCCCGGCTATACCGTAGACGGGGTTAGCAATGTCGGAGAAATGATAGAAATAGGAAGAACTAGCTCCGACGCACCGATTTCGCTCGCTGGCCTAACTGTCGGCTATACTAATTCAAGCGGGACAGACACTATTTTAGTGGAATTTCCCGAGCACAGTTATTTGGTTGGCGAGAGCATCCTCCTTCGCTTAGCCAGCTCGCCTGAGCACGAGCTGGCGACCATGAATTACACTAAAACCCTAGCTTTTAAAGCTGGTCCTTTAATCTTAAAACGCGGTGAGGAAACCATCGATAGCGTGTGCTGGACTGGAAAAGACGATTGCATGCCAGTATTTAAATCCACCAACCCAACTACATTGGTCCGAAATCTAGAAACCGGAGAATTCGAACACGTGACAGATTATCTTCCAACATACCATGAAGATAGTTATTTGGTAGAAGGAACGACAGAAGACGAAGGCTACGGCGAAGCCACGAGTCAGTGTAAAGGCCTTAAGTTTTCAGAAATCCTGAGCTACTATGACGATTCGCAATCCGAACAATTCATAGAGTTTTATAATAGCGCCGCGGAGCAAATTTTAATGGACGGTTGTCAGATTAAATACAAGAATAAATACTACCCTTTGTCGGGGATCATCAAACCAGAAAATTATTATGTTAGGTATTTAACGGATTTTAGCATTACAAAAAATCCTACGAATAAAAACACACTCGAACTCATCGATACCACCGGCGAAGTAATAGACAAATTAGACTATTATAATGGCCAGCGCAAAGGTACTGCCTGGGCCTTTATTGGCTACGACGAAAAAGGCGAGGAGATTTGGCGAACGACCTTTGCCCCAACACCGGGTGAGGCAAACAACTATCAAGAGTTCCGTACTTGCGAGGCAGGGAAAGTAATCAACGAGGCAACCGGAAACTGTGTTAAAGTAACAAAAGTAGAAGAAAAAATTTGCCCAGCCGGGCAATACTTAAATCCTTTAACTGGCCGTTGTCGCAAAATCACAACCACCACTACTAAAACCTGCAAAGAAGGTTATTCCTACAATGAAGAAACCGGTCGCTGTCGTAAAATCAAAACTAACACCGGCGCCGACTATAGCTTGGTCAAAGAAGTCTACAACGAAAGCACATCCTTCGTAGCGCTATACCTAGTTTTAGGCGTAGTAATCGCCGGGATTATCTATGTAATTTTTGAGTTTAGACACGAAATTAAGAAGCTTTTTGGTAAAGTTTTTCGACGATTTCGTTAAAAACTTCCTCGCGAGCCTGGTCACCATTTACGCTCACGAGCAATCCTAAATCTCGATAGTGTCCAAGCACCGGCAAAGTTTTAGTCCGAAACTCCGCCAAACGAGTACGGAAAGTTTCAATGTCGTTATCGTCTTTTCTGTCACCCCGATCATTCAAAACTTTTGCCACCTCAAAACGTTTCTCAACATCAATTTCAGAAATATCAAGTAGTATTACGGCTTTTATCTCGTGCCCAGCTTTTAAAGCAGAATCCATCACAGCATCCTCCTCACCAAACCATCGCCCGATGGAAGAGAGAATTAGCGGGTGCTCTTTCAAATCATCACTACCAAAATAAGGTAGTACCCATTCATAAAACACATTAGTCGGAATTAACGCCCCATGTTCGGAGTAGCCCTTTTCAGTCTCTTTTTCTTTGGCACGAATAATCAGCCCAGAGGACAAAAACTTAGCATCAAGCGCCTCAGCGAGTTTTAGCCCTTGTGTATCCTTGCCAGACATTGGCAAGCCAAAAATATTAATTGAGCCCGTACCGAGCCATTTTTTAATTGCAGATATCTTATCTTCCATACTATTAGTATAGCACACCAAAACCCTGTACAACTTTTTGGCACTATTGACATGTGAGTGCTAATTTCATATAATTAAAGTATGGAATTATCAGAGCGGCAAAAACAAATTTTATGCCAAATTATTGAGGAATATGCCGAAACTGCCTCGCCAGTAGGCAGCGTGATGATGGCGAAGCTTTTTAACGTATCGCCAGCTACGATTCGCGCAGAAATGGCCAGGCTAGAAGCCTTAGGCTTGATTGCCCAACCACACACCTCGGCTGGTCGTGTCCCGACCGACGCCGGGTATCGTTTTTATGTAAACAATCAATCCGCTGAAAACAATCAATACGACCGTGGTCTTCACGCCATTGAAAGGCGCGTCACCTCACAATCCCAAGCCGACGCCGCGATTCGTGGCGCGGTAGACATTTTGGTAGATCTCACTGGCAATTTAGGTCTTGCCACAATTGGTGGCCAGCTGTATCTTTCGGGTATTTCGCGTTTGTTCACTCAACCAGAATTTGGCGACACGAGAAGAGTGCAAGCCGTGGCAAAACTTCTCGATAATCTCGAACCTTGGCTTCGGGAAGCCGCGCCAGGCGAACCATTGAATATCTTCATCGGTCAGGAAAACCCAATTGGAAGAAACTCAGAAGTCTCACTAATTATTTCAAAATTCCGCTCACCATTTTCCGATCGCAGCTACATCGGTGTGCTCGGGCCAACCCGACAGAATTATTCTCGTGTGATGGCCTTAGTACGACACGCCGGCGAAATGTTGGAGGAGATTTTATAAATGGAGGATAAAATGAAGAACAAGAAAAAAGAAGATGAAGCAGCCTTAAAAATTGCCGAACTAACTAACGATTTACAGCGCACGCGAGCGGATTTCGAGAACTTCCGCAAGCAAGTTGAAATGCAAAAGGAAAATGAAAAAAAATCTGCTCGTCTCGCGACGGTTTATAAAATTTTGCCACTTCTCGACGATTTAGACCGCGCAATCAATAGCTATAAAGAGCTAGAGCCTCTAAAGAAATCTCTAGAAAAATCTTTACACGAACTAAACTTAGTCAAAATTGACTCAAACGAAGGCGTCGAGTTTAATCCAGACCTGCACAATGCTGTAATGGTTGAAGGCGACGGCGAAAAGGAAATCGTTGCCGAAACCATGCGCCCGGGCTACTACTACGATGGCGAAGTTTTACGCGAAGCCATGGTAAAAGTGAAAAAAGTATAATTTTAAATCGCGAAAGTATGTTTTTAAAACTTGTGAGTATGTTTTTGGAACTTAAAAGTATGTTATAATGGTTATGTAATAAAGTAGAATAATTGTGGTGAAAACTAAAAAAACAGCATTTATCCGCATATCGCTATTTTTCATTCTTTTTTCTGGCCTCGTTCAATCTATTCCTGCTTCCGCTGACGAAAGTGTCATCACTACAGTTAAACTCAGTATCCCAGTCTCCTGTTCACTCTCTGGTACTGGTATGAATTCTCACACTGCTGAAATAGTTAATGGTAGGACCACAGAAAATATTGGTCTTACCACCATCAAAGCTTATTGCAACGATACTTCAGGTTTTGCTATTTATGCTATTGGCTATACTGATGATACCTATGGCAAAACTGTTCTCGCTGATTCATTGCTAGGCAGTTCTCACGATATTGCTACATCTAGCACTGTCGTAGATGCTACATCATCATGGTCCATGAAACTTGCAGCTACGCCTGGAACCTATGTGCCAATCATTGCAGGTTCATCCGCAGATAACCTAAAACAAACCGGTGATCCAGACTTCTCATCTTACCAAGCAGTACCTGCAAGCTATGCTAAAGTGGCTTATCGTACTTCATCTACCGACATAGGTTCTAGTGCAACAGGATCAATACTCACTACTACCTACAAAGTTCATATCTCACCTACTCAAGCTGCCGGTAGTTACGTGGGGCAAGTAAAGTATACGTTAGTGCACCCACATACGTCTCCAGAATTACATGAATGTGATTCAAGCGGTACTACCATTTCTGCCATTTATTGTTTGCAAGATATTACCAGCTCTAATAAATCTACCATCCTAGCCTCTATGACTGAAGGCCAAGCCTACGCTTTGAAAGACTCTCGTGACAAAGAAATCTATTACGTAGCTAAATTAAAAGATGGCAAAATTTGGATGCTGGATAACTTGAGATTAGATCTTTCCAAAGCCGTTCCAAGCTACACTAGCGACGACAAAATTACCTTAACAAGTAGTAACACCAATGCTTCAGCACAAGCCATTTCGTGTCTTCTAACAGGCTCTTATAATGGCAGCACTTGTACGTTGCCTTATGCGGCAACTGGGCTTACGGCCGAAACACCAAGCGGCGGCACCTGGTCCAGCAATGGTGACCAGCCATCCATCTCGACCGGCGGTTCTTGTCATTACGATAATGGTTGCACCAATATTCCAGATCCTACTAGCTGGGACAAAGACACTGTAGTATCAAACACACTGGGGTCTGGTAGTGGTAAAATCGGCGTGTTGTATAACTATTGCGCCGCTAGTGCAGGCTCATATTGTTATATTGGTTATGGTGCTCAAATTACTGACCCAAATCCAAATTCAATATTAGACGTAGAAGACGATGTTTGTCCAACCGGTTGGCGCATGCCGACAAGTTCAGCTAACGGTGAGTACCAAGGTCTTTATAATGAATATGCTAGTGACTCTCCTGATCAATTAACAGCTTTCCGCATTGCACTATCTGTGGTCTACTCAGGATACAAAATAGGAGAATACGGTGGGACGGGCATAAGCGCTTCAATTTGGTCAGCGACCTGGGCTAGCAATTACGAAATGTACTCAATGGTGGCTGACAGCAATAACAACTACTTAAATATGTCAGCTAAAAGTAGTGCCCCATATTCACATCGCGTCAGTGGCCAATCCGTTCGTTGTCTCGTTAAATAATCTCTTTTAAAAACTCTTGTGTTTCTTTGAAGAATAAATTACAATATAATTATTATGGTTATGCATAAAGGATGCACCATTGGGACTCGTTTATCGTCTATTCTATTATTTTTGACCTCCCTTTCTATAGTCTCCCTAACCCTACCTCATGCTCATGCCGAAGACATCATTGATGAAGTAAACATTGCAGTACCAATTGCCTGTTCCATGTCTGCCACCACCACTTCAGAACATACTTCTGATGTCATTAATGGTCAAACTGTTAATAATATTGGTACCACTAACCTCAAAGTCATATGTAATGATAACTCAGGCTATGCTATCTATGCCATAGGCTATACTGATGATACCTATGGTAAAACAGTATTAACAAGTTCAACCCTCGGTTCTACTCATGATATTGCTACTGCAACTACTGTTACTACTGGTACCTCTTCCTGGGCTATGAAACTAGCTTCAGTAAGTGGAACCTATGCTCCTACTATCGTTACTGACTTTGCATCCTATCATGCCGTACCACAAGAATACACTAGAGTAGCTTACCATACATCATCTACCGATACTGGAACTAATGCTACTGGTTCTAATCTCACTACTACCTATAGAGCCTACA